>Ga0302178_10001736_pt1 | contig 17965 bp, 13 predicted proteins | sample I_Palsa_E1_3_FD_198790 | JGI IMG/M metagenome (GOLD analysis project Ga0302178, IMG submission 198790) | Peat permafrost microbial communities from Stordalen Mire near Abisko, Sweden - I_Palsa_E1_3 | ecosystem: Environmental > Terrestrial > Soil > Palsa > Peat permafrost | place: Sweden... | reverse complement strand
GATTCCGCTGCTCACACCGCCTACGTGGCCAACGGGGGCGCCGGCACGGTGTCGGTGATCGACGAGACGACCGGCGCCGTGACCGCCACCATCGCCGTGGGCTCCGGCCCGGACGGGGTGGCGGTGGATTCCGCTGCTCACACCGCCTACGTGACCAACCTGGCCGGCACCGTGTCGGTGATCGACGAGACGACCGGCGCCGTGACCGCCACTGTCCCCGTCGGCTCCGATCCGGACGGGGTGGCGGTGGATCCCACTACTCACACCGCGTACGTGACCAACGAGAACGCCAGCACGGTGTCGGTGATCAGCGCGGCCCTGCCAACTCCCGTCACGACGGTGACCTCGTCGAGGAACCCGAGTCCGGCCGGCCAGGACGTCACCTTCACCGCGATGGTCGGCCCGGCGAACGGCGGCACCATAACGTTCAGCCGCGGCGCCACGGCGCTGTGCCGCGCCGTGTCCCTGACGCAGGTCAGCGCCGGAAAGTACGACGCCACCTGCACCACCAATACCCTGGCGGCCGGTCGCCGCATGATCAACGCCGTCTACGCCGGTGACGCCAGCTACGCCACCTCGGCCGGCACGCTCACCCAGACCATCACCCGCATCCCGACCGCGCTGACCGAGCGCATCCGCCTCAGCGCGCAGCAGGTGATCACCCTCACCGCCACGCTGACCTCGTCCGGCCGCCCGCTCAGCGGCCAGCCCGTGTCGTTCAGCACCGGGCCCACCCGGCTGTGCACCCCGCACACCAGCACCACCGGCGTGGTCACTTGCGTGCTCACCGGTCCCCAGACCCTCCTGGCCGAACACGACACGGACACCATCCGGGCCAGGTACCCAGGAAGCACCGGCTACCGGCCATCGTCAACGGCCTCCGCCCCGCCCCCGTTGCCGTAGCCGAGCCGGGCAGCCCGCAGGGGGGTGCTGTCGATACCAGCATAATCAGGCTCTTGGTACCTGGATAAATGGAGCACCAGGCTAAGAGCTATGACCAACATCGTGACCCGCGGTGCTCGCGCCGGAACCCTTGTCCGCCGCGAGCGCCCGGTACGCCCCGGCCTAGTGCTGGCCGTTGTTCTCATCGGGCAGTTTATGGCCGTCCTTGACGCCTCCGTTGTCAACGTGGCCGCCCCGTCGATTCACGCGAGCCTGGGCGCCTCCGGCGCGGGCCTGCAACTCGTCGTGGCCGGATACACGATCACCTACGCGGTGCTGCTGGTGACCGGGGCCAGGCTCGGTGACATCTTCGGCCACCGGCGGATGTTCATGGCTGGACTCGTCGGTTTCACCCTCGCCTCGCTCGGCTGCGGGCTGGCCCCCTCGGCCGCGTTCCTCATCGCGCTGCGCTTTGTTCAGGGAGCCGGCGCCGCACTGATGATCCCGCAGGTGCTGAGCCTGATCCAGCGTACGCACGCGGGCCCGGCCCGGGCCCGCGCGATGAGCAGGTACGCCGCGGTACTGGCCGGCGGCGCCGTGGTCGGCCAGGTCGTCGGCGGCCTGCTGATCAGCGCCAACCTGTTTGGCTCAGGCTGGCGTCCAGTGTTCCTCGCCAACGTGCCCATCGGCGCGGCGCTGCTGGTCGTCGGCGCGCGGGCGCTGCCGCATGGCTGCGGCGAGCCCGGCCGCACCCTCGACCTGCCCGGCCTGGCCTGGCTGACCCCGGCCGTGCTCGCGTTCGTGCTTCCGCTCGTGCTCGGCCAGCCCGAGCACTGGCCCGTCTGGGGCTGGGCCCTGATGGCGGCCACCCTGCCGCTCGTCGTCGGGTTCGTCTGGGCCGAGCGGCGAGTGGCCGGAACCGGCGGAACGCCGCTCATTCCCGCCCAGGTGCTGCGGGTGCCCGGAGCGCCGATCGCGATCGCCGGCCTGCTGGTCGTCATGACCATCTTCAGCGGGTTCTTCTTCACCCTCGCGCTGCACCTGCAGGACGGCCTTGGCTACTCGCCGCTGCGGGCCGGGCTGACGTTCGCCCCGGCCGCGGCCGCCTTCGCCCTGGTCAGCCTGAACTGGCGGCGGGCCCCCGCGAGCTGGCACGGCACCCTGGTCATGGGCGGCTTCGTGGCCTTCGGGGCGGCCTTGGCGGGTATGGCCGAGGTGGTGCGCACGGGCGGCACGCCGGGACCGGCCCTGTACCTGATCGGCGCGCTGAGCGGCGCCGGGATGGCGGCCGCGTTCAGTCCGCTGATGACGCGCGTGCTGTTGCGCGTCCCCGTCGAACTGGCCGCCGACGCGACCGGCGTTGTCGTCACCGTGAACCAGCTCGGCCTGCTGGTGGGCGTGGCGGCGTTCGGCACGCTCTACCTGAATCTGGCCGGCCGGCTGCCCGCGCACGTCGACCCGCATACCCTCGCCACGTTCCGGCCTGTCTCCGCGCACGCCGAGGCGGTGACCCTGCTGGCCCTGGCCGCCCTGGCCGCCGTCGGTGTCATCCTCGCCGTCCTCGGTGTCCTGGAGCGCCGTACCGCGAAGCCGTAACCGCCCCGAGGACCCCAGGTCACCGCATGCGTGCGGCGCGGGTCCAGCGGCGGTCGCCGGTCCTGGGGCTCCGCGCGCGGGGCTTTCAGGTTGCTCGGGTACATTCGGGGGCTGCGGATCCGCGGGCTGCGGAGAGGAGCGACGATGGCCATCGTGGTACTGGTGTTGTGGCTGTTCACCGCGGGAGCCGGTTTCTCCGTGCTAATTACCAGCAACCTCAAGGGCGGCGACCGCGCCGTCTCCGCGGCGCAGCTAGTCCCTGCCGATGCCCGGACCGCCGAGGCCCGGGATGCCGGAGCCGTTCCCGCCGCCTCAGTAAAGGACCGGTTCGCTCCGCCTTCCCTCGTCGCGGCCAGGAACGCGCCGGTGGTACCGGGAGGGCGAGCCCTGCTTGAGTTCGCCCACCCCGCGCTCGGCATCATCGGCCTGGCCTTCTGGCTGGGGTTCACGCTGGTTCACAACCGGGTACTGGGCTGGATCGGGTTCGGGCTCGCGGCCGCCACGGCCTGCGCGGGCCTGACCTGGTTCACGACCAACGTCCGTGCCGCCAAGCGCCACGCACCCGAGAACCCCGAGAACCCCGAGAACCCCGTGAGCCGCGACTCCGAGGGGCCCGCGCCGTCTTTCCGCGGCCGCCTCGTCGCGTTGCACGGCGCGGGTGCCACGCTGACCTTCGTCCTGGCCGCTCTTAGCGCCTTGGTCCTGCGCGGCGGCTGAACCAGGCAGAGCAGGCAGAGCCAGCCGAGCCGCGGACAGCGGAAGTGGCCAGTGCACCCGACCGCCACACGGATAGGGGAGACGGTTGACCATGAGCCTGGGGAGCGTTGGGAACGATGCTCATGACCTGGCCGCCGGGTGTACTGACCACTACCCAGGACTACGGGCCGCCACCGGCTGGGGCTCGACGGCCTGACCCGGCGTAATGACTTCGTAAGACCTATCTCCGCGCCATGACCACTTCCGGAGATGCTTGCGCCTCGCCGCGCGATCCTCTCCCGCCCGCTGGGTACGATCTTGCCCGGGAAGAGAACCGGCAAAGGAAACCGATGTGAACGAGCGCGGCGGTCTGAGCAGGCGGCGGGCGCTGACCGCGCTCGGCGTCGGCGTCGGCGCCCTGGTCGCCGAGCAGGCCCTGGTCGCCGACGGCATTCCCCCGGGAGTCACCGCGCAGGCCAGCGCCGCACCAGCCAAAGCCGGCGCCACTGCGGTGCCCGGAGGCTACGCGCCCAACGGCACGGCGGGCCGCCTCGCCGCGCTGCCCCTCAACCGCGTGGAACTCCTGGACAGCCCGTTCAAGGACAACCAGGCCAGGAACACCAGCTACCTGCTCTTCCTTGATCCCGAGCGCATGCTGCGTTCCTTCCGCCTGAACTACCGGCAGCCCTCGGCCGCTCAGCCCATCGGCGGCTGGGAGCAACCAGCCTCGCAGATCCGCGGCCACACCACCGGGCACCTGATGTCCGGCCTCGCGCTGACCTACGCCAACACCGGCGACGACGCCGCGCGCACCCGCGGCCGGTACCTGGTCAGCCAGCTCGCGGCGCTGCAGGCCCGAGCCGCGGACGCGGGCTTCCACCCCGGCTACCTGTCGGCGTTCCCCGAGGTCTACTTCGACTGGCTGGAGCAGGGCAAGCCGGTGTGGTCGCCGTATTACATGATCCACAAGTACCTGGCCGGCCTGATCGACCAGTACCAGCTCGCGGGCGATGACCAGGCGCTCGACGTGGCCATGAAGCTGGCCGACTGGGTGCAGTGGCGCACGTCGCGGCTGACCTACGCGCACATGCAGATGGTCCTCGGTACCGAATTCGGCGGGATGCCGGAAGCCCTGGCCAACCTCTACACGATCACCGGCGCCGAACGGTACCTGGCCACAGCGCAGCGTTTCTACCACGCGCAGGTCCTCGATCCGCTGGCCGACGGCGAGGACGTGCTGCCCGGACTGCAGGCGAACGTGACCACCCCGAAGATCGTCGCCTGCGTCCGGATGTGGGAGGAGACGGGCAGCGCCAAGTATCACGATATCGCGCAGAACTTCTGGGACATCGTCACCGGACATCATGTGTATGTCATCGGCGGCGTGGGCAACCACGAGCATTTCCAGCAGCCCGACGTGGTCGCCGCCCAGCTGTCCAACTTCACCTGCGAGAACTGCGCCAGCTACAACATGCTCAAGCTGACCAGGCTGCTCCACTTCCACCAGCCACAACGGGTGGACCTGATCGATTATTACGAGCGCACGCTGTTCAACCAGATGCTGGGGGAGCAGGACCCGACCTCGCCACACGGCTTCAACTGCTACTACACCGGCCTCTCGGCGGGCGCGTTCAAACGCAAGCCGCTCAACTATTTCCCCCGTGGCAACCCGGACATCTACGCCACCGACTGGGACACCTTTACCTGCGACACCGCCAGCGGGCTGGAAACCCAGGCCAAGTTCGCCGACACCATCTACACGCGCGACGCGGCCGGTATCTACGTCAACTTGTTCATCCCGTCGGCGGTGCGGACCCACGGGCTGGTGCTGCGGCAGGCGACCGGGTTTCCCGACGACCCGGCGACGAGCCTGTCCGTGGTCTCGGGCGCGGGCCCGATGACCCTGCGGGTACGGGTGCCCAACTGGCTCGCCGCCCCGCCCGTGGTCCGGCTCAACGGCGCCGCCATCCCCGCCGAGCAAACGGCCATCCCCGCGCCCACCGCCATCCCCGCTGCGCAAGCCGGCATCGTCGGCCCGCGAGCGGGCCGGTGGATCGCGCTCCACCGCTGGTGGCGGCCGGGTGACCTGCTAGAAGTCACGCTGCCGATGCAGCTGGTGTTCGAGCCGACGCCTGACCTTCCGTCCGTGCAGGCGGCGGTCTACGGCCCGATCGTGCTGAGCGGCGTCTACGCTACGGACCCCGGTGAGCTGACTCCGGTGCTCGATACCGCCTCGGTCCACCGCGCCGCCGCGCAGCCGATGGCCTTCGAGGCCGCCGCGCCCGCCCGGGGCAGGCCCATCCGGCTGATCCCGGTGGCCCGCGCCGCCCACGAGTACTACACCGTCTACTGGCAGACCGCATAGGACTCAGGAAGGACCCGGCATTGGCGTGAGATGCCGGAGCAGGTTGGTCCGGTAGACCAGGATCACCCAGTTTGCCACCCGGTAGGTCTCCGCCGGCTTGCCGAGGTAGTGCTCGAAGTGGGCCGGCGGGTACAGGCCGTGGTCGCCGGTGAGCACGAACGTGGCGTCGTACCGCGACGGGTCGTACCACAGCGCGTTCGTCTCCCAGTAATACAGTTCGAACTTGGTCCGCAGGCTAACCGCGCGGATCTGGACCTGGTTGCCTGACTGCATCGTGACGATCGAGGCATCCCAGTACCCGGCGAGGCCGTAGGTGAGCCCGTGCGCCTCAAGCCATGCGGCCAGCGGCACCTGCTCCGGTTTTACGGGTGGTCGCGTGGCCGCGACGGCGAGCGGCAGCAGGGCGATCAGCGCTGTCGCGCCGACGGCGGCGACGGCCCGCGGCATCGCGGTGATCCGGGCGGGCACGAGGGCCCGCGCCGCGAGTACCGCCCCGCATGGCAGCACCGCGGCTACTTCCCGGGGGACGTTGGGAAAGGGCATCACGGAGACCAGGTACGTGACGATGTTGAAGACGATCGCGACGAGCAGCAACTGCTCGGCCCGGCTGGCCCTGCGCCAGGTCCATGTCACCCGGGCCAGGCCGAACACGGCGGCCAGCAGGCAGATCAGCCCGAGGGCGGCACCGATGATGCCCAGCTTGGTGCCCGGCTCGTGGACCGACCCGAAAAGGAGGCGGACGTCCAGCCACGTCCACGATGCGTGCTCGGGCCATAGCCTCGGCGAGGCGAGCCGCGCCTTCGGCGGGACCATCACGAATCCGCCAAAATGCCGCATCGCTGCCTGGAGCGCTGACTTCAGGGGCACGGACACGACCGCGGCGACGACGAGCGCCGTGTCACCGGAGCGGAGCTTCCGTCCGGCCAGTGCGCGATAGCCGCAGACCAGGACGACGGCCGGCACCGCGACATAGCGGACGGTAGCGTCGCTGAGCTGGCCGGCGCACAGGATCAGGCCGACCAGCGGCGCCGTGAACCGCCGCTCTGGCACGCGGTCAATGAGCAGGAAGGTCACGAGCAGGAACATCGAGGTCCCGATGTGGTCGGGTTCCTCTAGCAGGGTGAAGACGGTATGGGTGGCCAGCAGCGGCATGGCCAGCACCGCGACGACGACCATGCAGCGAACCACCCTGGCCGGGCCCCGGCTGCCGGTGCTGGCCACCGCCACGGCGCAGGCCGTCACGATCAGGTAGACCAGCGCGGAGCTGACGTGGGCGGCAACGTTGCCCATCCCGAACAACAGCTCGACGATCCCGATGAGCGGCAGTTCGAAGGTGTAAAAGGTCGCGTCGCCGAAGATCCAGCCGTGCATCAGGAGGTGACCGTGCACCAGGTCCCACGCCTGCAGCGCGCTGTTGGCGCCGTCCGAGTCCACTCGCTCGCTGAACGAGATCCGCAGGAAGTACGCGAATAGCAACAGGCCGCCGGCTACCCACGGCGCCACGGCCCGCCATCGGCGCGCCGCCGGGCGCGTTTCCGGATTGTCTTTAGGCTGAAGCAGGGACCCCTCGTCCGCGGTTTCCGGACCATCCGGAAACCGCTCGCCCGCATGCATACTAGGACCCTACTCAACCAGGAGACGGATCTACGCTATGGCCGTGGGAACCTGTGACAGCGGGGTGACAGAATGGCCGGTGATGTGATCCCGGACGACGTCGCCGCGGGCCGTGACGGTTCCGGTGATTCCCTCCTGGACGTGACGCGGCTGACGCCGTCGGTCGCCGTGACCGCGGCCCAGGCCGCCGTCGCCGTCCGGGCTAGCTTCGGGCTGAGCGGCGGGCTCGAGGGCGAGCTCGAACGCCTGCCCGGCGAGGCCGACGACAACTTCCTGCTCCGGGCCGGCGGCCAGAAGCGCTACGTGGTGAAGTTCGCGCACCTTCGGGCCGACCCCGCGGTGGTCAGCGTCCAGGTCCGGGTGCTGCAGCACCTCCAGTCCGTGGCCGGCGAGCTGCCCGTGCCGCGGGTCATCCCCGCCGCCGACGGCCAGCCCTGGACGGTGGTCGCGGATGGTCCGCTGCGAGGGCGCGTGGTGCACGTCATCACCTACCTCGACGGCCAGCTGCTCCGCGCGGTGCCGACCTCCGCCGGTCTGCGGTACCGGCTCGGGGTCACCCTCGCGCAGCTCGGCCGCGCCCTGCGTGAGTTCGACGACGATGACCCGGTCCTGCGCCGGCCGCTGCTCTGGGACCTGTCCCAGCTGGCCCAGCTCACGCCGCTCATCGCGGAGCGGCCGAAAACCGCGGACACCAGCCGGCTCGACGAGCAGCTCAGCCGGCTGGTCGCCGAGGTGGCGCCGCGGCTGGCGGCCCAGCGCACGCAGCTCGTGCACAACGACTTCAGCCCGGACAACGTCCTAGCCGACGCGCACCGCGTCCGCGGCATCATCGACTTCGGTGACGTGACCGTGACCGCGCTGGTAAACGACGTCGCCATCGCCGCCGCCTACCAGCTCCTCCCCGAGCCGGACCTGCTCAGGCCGGCCCTCGACCTGATCAGCGGCTACCACGCCACGACCGCGCTGACCACGGCCGAACTCGATCTCCTGCCCGAGCTGATCGGAGCCCGCATCCTGGCCAGGATCGTCATCAGCGAGTGGCGCGCCGCCAGGTTCCCCGAGAACCGTGCCTACATCCTGCGCAACACCCCGCGGGCGTGGGACCACCTGGACCGACTGCAGGCCATCCGGGCCGATGAGCTGACCGAGCGCATCCACCGCGTGTGCGAGCCGGAGGGCAGGCATGCCTGATACCGCGTCCATGGTCAACGCGTTCGACGTCGAGACCGCCGACACCCTCGATCCCGAGCTGCGCCGGATCGTCGAGCGGCGATCCAGGCTGCTCGGGCCGGCCTACAAGCTGTTCTACCGCAACCCGGTCCGGATCGTCCGTGCCGAGGGAGTGCACCTCTACGACGCGGACGGCCAGGCCTACCTGGACGCGTACAACAACGTGCCCTCGGTCGGGCACTGTCACCCGCGGGTCGTCGAGGCGATCGCGCGTCAGGCCGCGACCCTCAACACGCACACCCGCTACGCCAACGATCTGCTCTTGGATTACGCCGAGCGGCTGCTCGCGACGTTTCCGGCCGAGATCGGCCACGTCATGTTCACCTGCACCGGCAGCGAGGCGGTCGACCTGGCGCTGCGCATCGCGCGCTTCCGGACCGGCGGCGAGGGCACGATCATCACCGCCAACGCCTATCACGGCGTCACCACCGCGGCCGCCGAGATATCGCCGAGCCTCGGACCGGCTGTCCCCCTGGGCCGCATGGTCTGGGCCGTCGCGCCCCCGACCGAAGGCGCCGAAGGCCAGGACGCCACCGGCGGGTTCGCGGCCAGGGTCAGGCGGGCGATCGCGGACATGAGCCGGCACGGCGTCAAGCTCGCGGCCTTCATCGCCGACAGCCTGTTCTCCTCGGACGGGATCCGGCCCGACCCGGCCGGATTCCTGCGGCCCGTGGTCGACGCCGTGCACGACGCCGGCGGCCTCTACATCGCCGACGAGGTCCAGCCCGGCTTCGCCCGTACCGGAGACGCCATGTGGGGCTTCCAGCGCCACGCGATCGTGCCCGACCTCGTCGTGATGGGCAAGCCCATGGGCAACGGCATGCCCATCGCCGGAGTCGCCGCCCGCCCCGAGGCGGTCGAGGAGTTCGGCCGCAAGATCAGGTACTTCAACACCTTCGGCGGCAACTCCGTCTGCGTCGCCGCCGCCGCCGCGGTGCTCGACGTGATCGAAGCCGAAGGACTCGCAGACAACGCCCGCGCCGTCGGCCGCTACCTCCTCGGCACGCTCGCGGCCATCGCTGAAGATACGCCCCGCATCGGCGCCGTCCGCGGCTCCGGCCTTTACGCGGGGCTGGATGTCGTCCACCCGGGCACCGGCGAGCCCGACGGCCTAGCCGCCATGGACGTGGTCAACGGCCTGCGCGAGCGCCGCGTCCTGATCAGCGCGACCGGCCCGGACGGCAACATCCTGAAGATCCGCCCGCCGCTGCCCTTCGCGCGCCAGCACGTCGACCAGCTCGCCGCGGCCCTCTCAGAAACCCTCCGCACGGCCTTCTAGCCGGATCAGGATTCCCGGCGCGCTCGCGCCCGCCGCTTGCCCTCGTGCATCGCCTGCACCCGGGCGATCGGGATAGCGCGCCCCTCCTCCACCAGTGCCTCGCTCAGCCGCTGCGGCGCAGGCAGCTGCCCCGCCCAAGCCTCATGAGCCTCGTGAGCCCCGTGAGCCCCGTGCCGGCCGAGCAGTCCCGGCACCGTGCGCACGGTAAAGTCCCCGGGCGTTACCCCGTCGAGGTCCTCCCAGCGCACCGGGAACGACACCGGCACCCCCGGCCGAACCCGCGGGCTGTACGCCGCCGCCACCGTCGCGCCCCCGGCCCGGGTGGAGTCCAGGAACACCTTTCCCTCCCGGTCCGACCGGATGAACGCCGTGGTGGCCAGGGCCGGGTCCAGCCGTTCCGCCCGCGCGGCCAGCGCCCGCGTCGCCGCCGCGGCCTCCTCCGAGGTCGCCCCCTCAACCGGCACGTACACGTGTACCCCCTTCGACCCGCTGGTCTTGACCGCCCCGCGCAGGCCCGCGTCCACCAGCGCCTGCCGCACCAGGAAGGCCGCCGCCACCGCCCGCCCGAACGGCCCCCCTTCCGGCGGATCGATATCCAGGATCACCTGCGTCGGCCGGTCCATCGCCCCGGCCAGGACCAGGGTCGGGTGATACTCCACCGCCCGCTGGTTGGCGAACCAGAGCAGCGTGCGCCAGTCGTCGCACAGCGCGTACCGCACCTCGCGACGCGACGACTCCGCCCACAGCGTCACGAAATGGATCCACGGCGGCGCGTAGTCCGGCAGGTTTTTCTGCATGAACGGCCGCTGGCCGCCCCGGACCCGGATGACCGACAGCGGCCGCCCCCGCAGCTCCGGCAGGATGAACTCCGAGACCGCCTCCAGGTAGTCCACCAGATCCCGCTTAGTCGCCCCCGCCCCGTCGAACAGCGGCTCGTCCAGGTGGGTCAGCGTGACGTCATCGGTCATGGCGCTACCCTAAGGCCGACGAGGAAGGGAGCCACGGCGATGGCGTTCAGCGGGTGGCCCGAGGAAGCGCTGGACTTCTACGACGGCCTGGCGGCCGACAACACCAAGACCTACTGGACCGAGCACAAGGCGGTCTACACGGGCAAGATCCTGGACCCGATGACCGAGCTGACCGAGGAACTGGCCGCGGAATTCGGCGAGCCGAAGATCTTCCGGCCGTACCGGGACGTCAGGTTCAGTGCTGACAAAACCCCGTATAAGACGCACATCGGGGCCGTCGTCGGCGGCACCGGCTACGTCCAGCTGTCCGCCGAGGGCCTCGCCGCGGGCGCCGGCATGTGGCAGCTGAGCCCCGATCAGCTGGCCCGCTACCGGGCCGCGGTGGCCCACGACCGGCCCGGCTCCGAGCTCGAGGAGATCATCGCCGCGATCGAGAAGGCCGGGATCGTCGTCCACGGCCACGGCGTGCTCAAGTCCGCGCCCCGCGGTTACCCGGCCGATCACCCCCGCATCGGCCTGCTCAGGAACAAGGGCCTGACGGCGTGGCGGCAATGGCCGGTGGAACCCTGGCTGGAAACCGCGTCGGCCAAGGACCGTCTTATTTCTTTTTTCCGAACGAGCCTGCCTCTTGTTTCCTGGCTCAACACTCACGCGGGCCGGTGAGGGTGCTCGTCGCTGCTTCCGCCGCCGCACCTTCCTTAACCACACTGGCGCGGCGTACTCTTACTGACCGGCACGCCAACTCTGCAAGGGGCCTGTGGTGAGCGAACCCGACCAGTCCCTCCGCGTCTCCGACGCCGAGCGTGATGTCACCCTGCGGACGCTCGGTGACCATGCCGCCGTGGGGCGGCTCACCCTGGACGAGCTCGAGGAGCGATCCGGCCGGGCCCTGGCGGCCAAGACCCGAGGCGAGCTCGCCGCGCTGACCAGCGACCTGCCCGCCGGGGGAGCGCAGGCGAGCGGGTCCCCAGCGCTGACCCGGGACGCCCGGGCGAAGCGGCCGGTGCGCTGGATGGTCTCGATCATGAGCGGTTCGCACCGGCGCGGCCGGTTCCGCGCCGTCGGCAGCATCAACGCCGTCGCCATCATGGGCGGCGACGAGATCGATCTGCGCGACGCCGAAATCGAGGGCGGCGAGCTCACCCTTAACCTGTTTGCGCTCATGGGCGGCGCGAACATTTACGTGCCCGACTCCGTCGACCTGGACGTAGGCGGCTTCTCGCTGATGGGCGGGCACGAGGAGGTTGGCCGGGAGCTCAGCCCTCGTCCCGGTGCCCCGCTGATCCGGATCCGCGTGTACAACCTGATGAGCGGCGCCACCATCTACCGCCTCCCCCCGCAGGCCCGCGGCCAGTCCCTCAAGGAAGCCCGCCACCTGGCCAAGCAAGCCGAGCGCGGCCAGCTCCCCGGCCAAGACGAACGGCCCGCGCTGGACTGAGGTTTCTCGCCGCGGCTGCAACCTCACTGCAAACCGGGACCGGGACGATAGCAGTGACCCAAGCCCGTCAGGAGGCGACCATGGCCAGCACACCGGTTATCGACAAGTTCCTAGCCGCGATCCAGAGCGCGACCATTCCCGGCTGCGACGTGTGGAGCGCGGACGCGACGCTGGACGCGACCGTGCCCAACTGGCGACTGCGTGTCGCCGGTGCCGACGCGATCCGAGCCGAATACACGCGCTGGTTCGCCGACCCGGGCCGCTTTGACGAACTGCGCCGCCATCGGGTTGAGGACGGGACGGGCGAGGTCGTGGAGTACACGCTCAGCTGGTCCGAGGACGGCGTGCCGCACGCGGCCCATCACATGCACCTGCTGACGGTGCGCGACGACCGCATCGTCGCCGACACGGTCTTGTGCGGTGGCCGCTGGCCGGCCAAGCTGCTGGCCGAGATGGAGGCCGCAGGTGCGTGATCCGCGGGCCGCCGTCGACGCGAATCCGCTCACCGAACTTCTAGCGGCCGCGACGGAGCGAACGGTCCTGGCCGAGGCACCGGGTAAGTCGGGGGCCACTCTGGAACGGGTGGTGATCGACGGCCAGGACTACGTGCTCAAGCATCTTGATCTGGCGCAGGACTGGACCATGCGCGCCTCCGGCTGCCTGCGCGGCGCCCCCCTGGTGCTGTGGGAGCGGGGCATCCTGTCCCGTCTGCCCGAGTGCTTCAACCAGCCGATCGTGGCCGCTGCCCCCATCCCCCGGGGAGGCTGTGCCCTGCTCATGCGCGACGTCACACCGTGGCTGGTCCCCGCCACCGACGCGCCGATCACACTGGACCAGCATGCGCGCTTCCTGCGGCACATGGCCGCCCTGCACGCGGAATTCTGGGCGTGCGGCCCCGAATTCGATGTGGTTCCCGTCATGCACCGCTACCTGGAGCTTTCTGTCTGGACGGCGATGGCGGAGGCCGCCGTGGGCTCGGCGCACCTGGTCCCGCAGCTGGTCGCGAAGGGCTGGCCGCTGCTGGCGCAGGTCGCTCCCGCGGCGGCCGCGGCGGTCACCCCGCTGGCGCACGACCCGGGTCCGCTGGTCGAGGCCCTGGCCGCGACCCCGCATACGTTCGTGCACAGCAACTGGAAGCTCGACAACCTCGGTACCGACGACGCGGAGCGGACGGTGCTGCTGGACTGGGAGCAGCCGGGGTGCGGTGCGCCGCTGTCCGACCTGGCCTGGTACCTCGCGATCAACTGCCGTCGGCTCCCGCAGACCAAGGAGGCCTCGATCACGGCCTACCGGGAGGCCCTTGAGTCCTGCGGCATCGACACCGGACCCTGGTGGGACCGTCAGCTGGCCTTGTGCCTGCTGGGTGCCCTGGTCCAGTTTGGCTGGGAGAAGGCGTTCGGCGGTTATGACGAGGAGCTCGCATGGTGGGAGGAGAACGCCGTACGGGCGGCGGCGCTGCTGAAGTGACCGCCGGGCTGCGGGCCGGCTACGAGGCCGCCGCGCCCGCCTGGGCGGACGGCCCAGGCCCGCTGTACGCGCCGCTAGCCCGGGTGCTGGTCGAGGCTGCGCCCGTACCCCTGGCCGGTGCTGTCGTCCTCGACCTGGGTGCCGGCACTGGCGCGGCCGGCTGGGCCGCGCTGGCCGCCGGAGCGCGCCAGGTGGTCGCGGCCGACCTATCCCTGGCCATGCTGCACCACGCCCGGGACCTAGGCGCTCCCGCCCCCGGCAGCGCCGCCCCCGACGCCCCAGCCCCCGACGCCCCAGCCCCCGGCACCCCAGCCCCCGGCAGCGGCGCGGCCTGGGATCCGGTCGCCGCCAACGCGAACGCGCTGCCGTTCCGCGACCACAGCTTTGACCTGGTGCTGGCCGCGTTCTGCCTCAACCACCTGGACAACCTGGCCGCGGGCCTGGCTGAGGCCCGGCGAGTGGGCACCGCCATCACGGCCAGCACGTTCGCGCCGGGCTGGGACCATCCCGCCAAGGGGGCGGTTGACCAGGTCCTCGGCTCGTTCGGTTACCGCCCGCCGACCTGGTACGCCTGCCTCAGCCCGGGGTCACGGGCGGGCGATCCGCAGGTGCTCGCCGAGTGCGCGGCCGCGGCGGGCTTCACCGACGTGCGGGTGCGTACGACGGCCGTCCGCACCGGACTGGTGACCCCCGTGCAGCTGGCATCATGGCGGCTGGGGCTGGCCCAGGTCGCCCCGTTCCTGCGCTCACTGGACCCGACGGACCGGACCGCCGTCCGGCGCGCGGCCGAGCACGCCGTGGCCGGCCTCGCCGGGACCTCACCCCTGGTCGTCTCCATGATGATGCTCACGGCGCGCTGAGCGACCGGCTCAGCCCCGGTCCACGTCATGTCCCCGTCGGGCCGGGCACCCGCATCCGGCTCGACCGCTTATCCGCTTCCCGCCGCAGTCCGTCCGCGTAGCGGCCGGCGTCGCGGGCCAGCCGGTCGGCCCGGTCGGCGGCCCGGGCCAGCCAGGCCTCATGCGCGAAGTCGGCGGCCATGTCGCAGGTCCACCGCCAGGCCTCGATGGCCACGCAGCGGTCGAGCAGGTCCAGGTCCGCGTCCACGACGGCCAGGTCTACGGGCGTGCGTAGGGCGCGGTGGGCCCGGTGCCCGAGCAGCCGGGCGACGCCGATGTACCGAGGCACGCCCAGCGCGGTGGCGCGGGCCTCCAGCTGACCGGCCGCGACGAGCGCGCGTTCCGCGTCGCCCCGCCCCAGGGCCAGCCGCCCACTCAGAAGCTGCTGCTTGAGCTCGAGCCGCCAGCCGAACACCAGGTCCCCATGCAATAGCGCCGCGGCCTGCGCCAGCCGGGCGGCGGCGGCGTCCGGATCCCCGGTCTCCAGTGCCTGCTCGGCCAAGTCCTGCAGAGCGGCGATGGGGGTCTCCGCGGTCCCCTCACGCTGGCCCACCTCGAGCGCCTCGATGTGGTGATCGTACGCCTCCGACCAGGCCCCCAGGTTGCGCAGGACCCAGCCGGCGAAGTTCACCGCCCGTCCGCCGAAACGGGGTACCTGGCGCCTTTCCACCTCGGCGGTGTACCGGGTGAACGCGGCCAGCGCCTGGGCGGGGCGTCCGGCGAGGGCGTGTGCGTGCCCGGTAAACAGCAGCGAGTGCATGGTCGCCGAGGTATGTTCCACCCCGATCTGCCCGCGGGCAGCGGGGCGCAGCAGGGCCAGCGCCTCGTCGACCCGGCTTTGATGGGCCCGGAGCACCCCCAGCCACCCGGCCGCGGTGACTCGGTCGGCGCCCTCGGCGAGCTTGAAGGCTTCACCGAGCATCAGCTCGGCCTGGGCCAGGTCCCCTGCGGCGTGATGGGTACGGCCGCCGGCCGCCAGGCACCGCGCCCGGGTCGCCGCGTCGGCCGCGGCGAGCGCGCCGTCCTCGGCGAACTGCGCGGCTTGCCGGAAGTTGCGGCCGAAATAAGACGCCCAGGCGCCTACCTCCAGGGCGGCCGGGCCGGCCGAGGCGGCCTGCTTGACGTCCTGCAGGGCCTCGGCGTAACGCCTGCGCAGGGTGCGCACCCGGGCCCGGGCGAGCCAGCCGTCCGGGTCGGGATACAGGCGCAGCGCGTCGTCGAGCAGCGCCTCGGCCGCCGCGTGGTCGAAACGCTCCGCGGCCTGCGCCGAGGCATCGCGCAGGGCACGCGAGGCCAGCGCCAGGTCACCCCCCAGGCGCGCGTGGCCGGCTACGGTCAGCCGGTCGGCGTCCGGCCGCCGGTCGAGCACGCGGCCGGCCTGCCGGTGCAGCAACGCGGCCCGTCCCGCGGTCGCGCTCACCGCCAGGGCCTCCCGGACCAGTTCGTGCCGGAACCTGAACATCCCGTCGGCTTCGACCAGGAACTGCTTGGCCACGGCTTGCTCGGCGTCGTCGAGCAAGGTCAGGGCGGGCCGGCCGAGCACGGCCGCGAGCAGGTCCACATCCAGTTCCGGCCCGATCACGGCCGCGGTGCGCAGCAGCATCCCGGCCGTGCCCAGCTCATCGCACCGGGTGGACACCGACTCGACCAAGGACGCAGGCAGTTCGGTGCCGGCGGCGTGGCGGGCCAGCTCGGTCAGGAACAGCGGGTGCCCCTTCGACCGCGCGTAGAGCTCGTCAACCCGGCCCGGTCCGACCAGCTCAGCCGCCGCCTCCCGGTCGAGCGCACCGAGATGGATAAAGGCCGTGGCCGGCAGGGGCTCTCCTTCCCCGGGCCGGACCGCGGCGACCACCACCACCGCGGGCTGCTCGCGCTGGACGAAACGGAGCCAGTCTGGCAGCGCGGGGCCGGCCAGGTGCGCATCGTCGATGATCAGCGCCAGGGGCATTCGCTCGGTCAGCCGGCCCAGGACCCGGACCAGGGCCGCGTAGAGCACCGCTGGCCCGAGCACGATGTCCGCCAGCATCGGCGGTGCCCGCCGGCTGGGCGCCGCGCCGAGCAACGGCGCCAGTATCGCCGCGTCGGCGCCCAGCAGGTCGGCGGTCGCGTCGGGCCCGAGCTCGCGCAGCAGGCCGGCCAGCGCGGTCAGCAGCGCGTCGAGCGGCAGCGAGCGGTCCAGCGGTCCGCACGACGCCATCAGCACCGTGTCTCCGGCGGCGGTGCGCCGGTCGGCCCAGGCCCGCAGCAACGTCGTCTTTCCGATGCCGGCTTCCCCGTCGACGACGATGACTTCGGTGGAGCCGACCTGCGAACCCCGGGCGCGCGCCGCGATCGTCTCCAGGCCGGACAGCTCCTCGTCCCGGCCGACCACGCCGCTGGTGGCGGCCGGGGACGGCCGCGCGGGCACCGCCAGCTCACCGCGGAGGATAGCGGTGTACAGCGCGGTCGTCTCCGGCGAAGGATCGGTGCCAAGCTCGTCGGCCATCCGCTGCCGCGCGGTGGCGTACAGGGCCAGCGCCCCGGCCATCCGGCCACCCATCACATAAGCCCGGAGCAGGATGCGCAGGGCCACTTCGTCGTACGGATCGCGTTCGGCGGCTGCCGATGCCGCGTCCGCGGCCGCCATCCAGTCACCCGCCTCGAGCAGCGCTGTGGCGGCCACCAGCCGGGCCCGGCTGACCAGCCGCCCAAACTCGGCGTGCCTGAGCTGGGCCCACTCGCCGGGCAGCGGCTGCGGGCCCTCGCCGCGGATCAGCGAAAGCGCAACCCGGGCGGCGGCGACCGCGCCCATCAGGTGGCCGGCCTGCCGCCGTGATTCCATCTCACGGGTGAGCCCGGCCAGCTCGGTCGCGTCGAGCCAGTCGCAGTGCAGCAGGTACCCGCGGTCACGGTGCTCAATCCGGTCGCGCCCGAGGACCGAGCGGAGACGGCTCATCAGCACGGCGACCTGGTCCTCGGGTCGCGCGGGCGGCGCGGTGCCCCACAGAGCGTCGATGAGCACGTCGGCCGGAACGGCCTGGCCTTCGGCCATGGCCAGCAGCTGCAGCGCCAGCCGCGCCTTCCGGCTGCCGAGCGCCTGCGGCTCGATCCCATCCACGCCGAAGTCGCTGAGCACCCGGACGGCCAGCGACCTCATGCCCTATTAAAGCCCCGGCGGCGCTCCCGCCACCAGCTCAGTGCAAGGTATCTGCAACGGCTGCCGGTCACGCTGGTCCCGCAAGCACGAATCCGATGGCAAAAAAACCAAAAAGGAGACCCCAGTGACCGGCAAAGCGGAGCAGAAGAGCTTCCAGGCACCCGACGAGACCCGCACCTTCGACTACGGCGCCCTCGACCTGCTCAAGATCGGCGGCGCAGAAATCGGCCGGCTCACCCTCCAGCCCGGCTGGCGCTGGTCGGAGCATGTCAAGCCGCTCGCGGGCACCGATCTGTGCGAGGCGCCGCACTTCCAGTACCACGTGACCGGAATCCTGCATATCGTGATGGCCGACGGCGCCGAGTTCGACGCGAGGCCCGGCGATGTCACCGCGC
>Ga0302178_10001734_pt1 | contig 17973 bp, 16 predicted proteins | sample I_Palsa_E1_3_FD_198790 | JGI IMG/M metagenome (GOLD analysis project Ga0302178, IMG submission 198790) | Peat permafrost microbial communities from Stordalen Mire near Abisko, Sweden - I_Palsa_E1_3 | ecosystem: Environmental > Terrestrial > Soil > Palsa > Peat permafrost | place: Sweden... | reverse complement strand
CCGCGCAGGACGTGTTCAACAACGTCGCCAGGACCTGCATCGAGGCGATGGCCGCGACGCAGGGGCACACCCAGTCGCTGCACACCAATGCCCTGGATGAGGCGCTCGCGCTGCCCACCGACTTCTCCGCCCGGATCGCGCGCAACACCCAGCTGCTGCTGCAGCAGGAGTCGGGCACCTGCCGGGTCATCGACCCGTGGGGCGGCAGCGCGTACGTCGAGCGGCTCACCTACGAGCTGGCCCGCCGCGCCTGGGCGCATATCGAGGAGGTCGAAGCCGCCGGCGGCATGGCCCGCGCCATCGAGGCGGGCATCCCCAAGATGCGCGTCGAAGAGGCCGCGGCACGAACCCAGGCCCGGATCGACTCCGGCCGGCAACCGGTCATCGGCGTCAACAAGTACCGCGTCGCCGACGGCGACGACATCGACGTCCTCAAGATCGACAACCGGGCCGTCCGAGCCCAGCAGCTGGACAAGCTTCGGCGGCTGCGCGCCGAACGCGATGAGGCGGCCTGCCAGGCCGCGCTTGACCAGCTGACAAAGGCAGCCGCCGGCCCACCGAGCGAGGACAGCAACCTGCTGGCGCTCGCCATCGACGCGGCGCGGAAGATGGCGACCGTGGGCGAGATATCAGATGCAATGGAGAAGGTCTTCGGCCGTTACACCGGGCACATCCGTACGATCAGCGGTGTGTACCGACAAGAGGCCGGCGACACTGCGAGCATCCAGCGGGTCCGCACCGCGGCCGATGACTTCGCCCGGGCAGAGGGGCGCCGGCCCCGGATCCTGGTCGCGAAGATGGGCCAGGACGGCCACGACCGCGGTCAGAAGGTCATCGCCAGCGCCTTCGCCGACCTGGGTTTCGACGTCGATGTCGGCGCCTTGTTCCAGACCCCCGAGGAGGTCGCGCGGCAGGCCGTCGAGGCCGACGTCCACATCGTCGGCGTCTCCTCGCTCGCCGCCGGTCACCTGACGCTGGTACCGGCGCTGAAGCACGCGCTTACCGAGGCTGGCCGCGAAGACGTCATGATCGTCGTCGGCGGCGTGATCCCGCCGCAGGACTACGACGAACTGCGCGCGGCCGGCGCGACAGCGATATTCGGTCCGGGCACCGTCATACCGGACGCCGCGTATGACCTCATCGAGGCCCTCGCGGCCGGTGCCGATCAGGTCCCATGAGCGGCCCCGATGATGCCGGGCGATACGCGGACGCGGTGCTCGCCGGTTCCCGTCCGGACATCGCCCGGGCGATCACGCTGGTGGAGTCCAGCCGGCCCGACCACCGCGCGCTGGCCCAGCACATCTTGACCCGGCTGCTGCCGCACGCCAGCCAGGCCCGCCGGATCGGCATCAGCGGCGTCCCGGGAGTCGGCAAGTCCACGTTCATCGACCGGCTCGGCAGCCAGCTCCTGGACCAGGGCCACCGCGTTGCCGTCCTCGCGGTCGATCCGTCATCGAGCCGGAGCGGCGGCAGCATCCTCGGCGACAAGACGCGAATGACCCGGCTCGCGACCGACCCGAACTCCTTCGTCCGGCCGTCACCGACCTCGGGTACCCTCGGCGGCGTCGCCCGCGCCACCCGCGAGTCGCTGGTCATCATGGCCGCGGCCGGCTACGACGTCCTGCTCGTCGAGACCGTCGGGGTGGGCCAGTCCGAGGCGGCGGTCGCCGAGATGACCGACACGTTCCTGCTGCTCGCCCTGGCCCGCACCGGCGATCAGCTGCAGGGCATCAAGAAAGGCGTGCTCGAGCTCGCCGACGTCGTGGCCGTCAACAAGGCCGACGGCCCGCACGAGCAGGAGGCCCGCCGGGCCGCCCGGGAGCTCGCGGGCGCGCTGCGGCTGATCGGCCCGCCCGCGGACGGCTGGGTGACGCCCGTCGTCACGTGCAGCGCGCTCACCGGCGCCGGCCTGGCCGAGCTATGGGCCCTGCTCGAGCAGCACGAACACGTCTTGCGGGAGAGTGGCGAGCTCGACCGCCGCCGCCGCGATCAGCAGGTCAGCTGGATGTGGTCCCTGGTGCGTGACCAGCTGATCGACCGGCTCCGCGAGGATCCTGAGCTTCGCGCCATGGCACCACAGCTGGAGTCCGAGGTCCGCTCCGGCGCACTCAGTGCCGGGCTCGCCGCCGAGCGGCTCGTCTCGGCGTTCCTGCCCGCCCCTGGGTAGTCCGGCCAGGGCGGGCTGGTCAGCAGGCATGCCGACCAGCCCGTGCCGTTCAGAATTCGTCGTCGAAGGAGACGTCGCCGCTGACGCCGACCTGGTAGGCCGAGACGCGGCGCTCGAAGAAGTTGGACAGCTCCTGTACGTCCTGCAGGTCCATGAAGGCGAACGGGTTCGCCGAGCCGTAGAGCGGCTCGATGCCGAGCTGCGCCAGCCGCCGGTCGGCGACGTGCTGGAGATATTGCCGCATGTCGGCCGGGGACATCCCGGAAACGCCCTGCCCGAGGAGGTCCTCGGCGAACTGGACCTCGCACCCGACCGCCTCGGCGATCATAATCCCGCACCTGCGCGGTGAGCTCGTCGTCGAACAGCCCGGGCTCCTCGGCGCGGACCGTGTCCACGACGTCGAACGCGAACGCCATGTGCATGGACTCGTCGCGGAACACCCAGTTCGTGCCGGACGCCAGCCCGTTGAGCAGGCCGCGTGAGCGCAGGAAGTAGACGTAGGCGAACGCGCCGTAAAAGAACAGCCCTTCGATGCAGGCCGCGAAGCAGATCAAGTTCAGCAGGAAGGTCCGCCGGTCCGCCGCCGTGCGCAGCTCGCGCAGCTCGAAGACCGAGTCGATCCAGCGGAAGCAGAACTCGGCCTTGCGCCTGATCGAGGGGATGTTCTCCACCGCCGCGAACGCCGCGGACCGCTCGGCATCGTCGGGCACGTAGGTATCGAGCAGGGTCAGGTAGAACTGCACATGGACGGCCTCGTCGAACAACTGCCGTGACAGGTACAGGCGCCCCTCGGGCGAGTTGATGTGCTGATAGAGGTTGAGGACGAGGTTGTTGGCAACGATCGTGTCCCCGGTGGCGAAGAACGCGACCAGCCTGCTGACCAGGTGCCGCTCGGCCGGCGACAGCCGGCGCAGGTCCGCCAGGTCGGAGTGCAGGTCGACCTCCTCGACCGTCCAGGTGTTCTTGATCGCGTCCCGGAAGCGGTCGTAGAAGTGCGGGTAGCGCATCGGCCGCAGCGTCAGGTCCATGCCGGGATCGAGCAGCATGCCGCGGCCAGCCGGCCGCCGGGCCCCGGCCGGGGCGGACCCGCGGGTGTCGCTGATGGTCACTGGCATGCCTCACAGGTCTCGGGGTTCTCCAGCGAGCACGCGATCGCGTCGCTGTCTGGGGCTGAGGCCAGGACGGTGCCCTGGGTCCTTCCGGCGGGCGCCGTCACCGCGACGGTGGCCTGCTGGATCCTGGTGGCCGGCCGGGACCGCAGGTAATAAGTGGTCTTCAGCCCGGACTTCCACGCGTGCAGATACATCGACGACAGCTTCCCGATCGACGGGGCGGCCAGGAACAGGTTCAGCGACTGGCTTTGGTCGATGAACGGCGCCCGCGCGGCGGCCAGATCGATCAGCGCCCGCTGCGGCAGTTCCCAGGAGGTGCGGAACAGTGCGCGCGTCTCGGCGGGCAGTTCGGTGATGCCCTGGACCGAGCCGTCGGCCTGCTTGACCTGCTCCCGGACCCGGTCGGTCCACAGCCCGTGCGCCTTAAGCTCGGCCACCAGCGCGGTGTTGACCTGCAGGAACTCTCCCGACATGGTCTCGCGCTTGAACAAGTTGGACACCTGGGGCTCGATGCACTCATAGCATCCGGCGATCGAGGCGATGGTGGCCGTCGGGGCGATCGCGATCAGGAGCGAGTTGCGCAACCCGGTTTTCGCTATTCGCTTGCGCAGCGCCGACCACCGCTTGACCTGCGTGCCTGAGGTGTCCCACAGGTCGGGCTGGAGTTTTCCGGCCGCCGCCCTGGTCTCGCCGAACGCCGGATGCGGCCCGTGCCGTTCCGCCAGGTCGGCGGAGGCCTCCAGCGCGGCGAGGTAGATCTCCTCGGCGAGCCGGGCGGACAGCTCGCGGGCGGCGTCGGAGTCGAACGGCAGCCGCAGCGCGAAGAACACGTCCTGAAGACCCATGACGCCCAGGCCGACCGGCCGCCAGCGCGGGTTCGAGGCGCCCGCCTGCTCGCTCGGGTAGAAGCCGAGGTCGATCACCCGGTCCAGGAACGGCACCGCCATCGCGACCGTGCGGCGCAGCTTGTCCCAGTCCAGCTCGCGGCGGCCGTCCGGCCCGACGGCCAGGTGCCTGGCCAGGTTGATCGAGCCGAGGTTGCAGACCGCGGTCTCCGTGTCGGTGGACACCTCGGTGATCTCGGTACACAGGTTGGACAGGTGCACCACGTTCCCCGCCAGCCCGGTCTGGTTGCACTTGGCGTTGGACGCGTCCTTGAACGTCATCCAGCCGTTCCCGGTCTGAGCCAGCGTCCGCATCATCCGTGCGTACAGGTCGCGGGCTTTCACCTGCCGCACGTACCGGCCGTCGGCCTCGGCCTGGCGGTAGGCCGCGTCGAACTCCTCGCCCCACAAGTCGGGCAGTCCCGGCACCTGGTCGGGGTCGATCAGCGACCACATCTGGTCGGCCTCGACCCGGCGCATGAACTCATCGGGGATCCAGTTGGCCAGGTTGAGGTTGTGCGTTCGCCGGGCGTCCTCGCCGGTGTTGTCGCGCAGTTCGAGGAACTCCTCGATGTCGGGGTGCCACGCCTCCAGGTAGACACACGCGGCGCCCTTGCGGCGACCGCCCTGGTTGACCGCGGAGACCGAGGCGTCCAGCGTCCGCAGCCAGGGCACGATCCCGTTGGACTGCCCGTTCGTGCCGCGGATCAGCGCGCCGCGGGAGCGGATCCGGGACCAGGCGATGCCGATGCCGCCGGAGAACTTGCTCAGCCTGGCCACCTGCGCGTACCGCGCGTAGATGGAGTCCAGGTCGTCGCGCGGTGAGTCGACCAGGAAGCACGAGGACATCTGCGGATGGCTGGTCCCGGCGTTGAACAGGGTCGGCGAACTGGGCAGGTACGCCATCTCCGACATCAGGCGGTAGAACCCGATCGCCTCGGCCGGGGTGCTGGACAGCCCGGCGGCGACCCGCAGCAGGAAGTACTGCGGTGTCTCGATCACCAGCCGGGTGGACGGGTGGCGCAGCAGGTAGCGGTCGTAGACGGTCCTGATGCCGAAGTACTCGAACTGCAGGTCCGCGCGGACGTCGATCGCGTCGTCCAGCTTGCGGGCGTTGTCCTTGACGAACTTCGCGGTCTCGCTCCCGATCAGGCCCTCGGCGTGGCCCAGGCTGACCGCCTGGCTGAACGACGCGATGCCCTGTCCCCGCACCTCTTTGTCGATGTAGGCGGCCAGCAGCCGGGCCGCGAGCCGGGAGTACTGGGGCTCCCCGCCGGTCATCTCCGCTGCCGTCTGGATCGACAGCCGGTCCAGCTCGGCCGTGGTGGCCCCGTCGTACAGGCCGCTGATCGTCTTGGTCGCGACCCGCATCGGATCCACGTCATCCAGGCCGCCGGCGCACCGCTCCACCGCGCGCACGATCTTGTTCACGTCGACCGGCTCGGTATCGCCATTGCGCTTGCGTACCTGCATGCGCCCCGGGCGTACGCGAGCATCCGGGGCGGCCCGGCCGGTCTTGGCCGCTGTGCTTATGTCGCCGGGCCGGGAATCTGTAACCGTCATGGCTCTCTCCTCGCGAGCTCGCTTCGGAAGACCCGGATCACGCCGGACGCGACGGAGCCGACGGCAGCCATGACAGGCATACCGTGCGGCCGTCGGCCGTCCCACGCGGCCCAGGCCGCCGCGCGCTTATCGCGCGCGGCGCGCTGGCAGGTCTTCGGACTCGCGGGCAAGGCCTACTGGCCGCCTACTGGCCGTCGCTTCCCGGGCTGATCAGGCCCAGTGCTGTTCTGGCCGCGCTTTCAGGCGCGGCTAGGACGGCGGTCGTTCCCGCTCACCGCTGCGGGGCAGTCCCGGATTCCCACCGGGTTCCCTCTTACCTCCGCGACCCTGGACGGACCGCGGAACCAGCAACGGTCACCACCATATATGGGAGGGAGGGGCAAACCCAAGCACCACATGTCGTGCCGGCGTGTCGTCCTCGAGAATCAGCACAGGTCCGCTACGGCGCGCCGCTGTGGTAACGGCACTGACCGTCCACGAAGGTGGCGAGCACCTCGATGGCGGCGATGTTCTCCGGACGGACAGCGGTCGGATCCTCGGAGAGCACGACCATGTCGGCGAGCATCCCGGGCGCGAGCGTGCCCTTGATGTGCTCGGCGTGGCTGGCGTACGCCGAGCCGCTGGTGTAGGCCCGCAGGGCCTGCATCGCGGTAATCGCCTCCGCGGAGTTCATAGCTTCGCCGGTCGCGGTGCGCCGGTTGACCATGTCGTGCACGCCAAGCAGCGGCGCGCCCGCGACGACGGGCCGGTCGGAACTGCCGGGCAGCGTCATCCCCGCCGCCAGCAACGAGCGCTGCCGGTAGAGCCAGCCATGCCGGTCCGGCCCGACCGCGGCGAGCATGCCGTCGCCTAGTTCGGTGGCGAAACGGCCCTGGGGCACCGCGACCACGCCGAGCTGTCCGGCGCGGCCGACCTGATCGGGGCGGGACGTGGCGAAGTGCTCGATGCGATGCCGGGCCTGCGGGCGCGGCCAGCGGCTGAGCGCCTGGGCATACGCGTCGAGCACGACGTCGATGGCGCGGTCCCCGACCGCGTGCGCGGCGACCTGCCAGCCCGAGCGATGCGCGGCCATGATCGTGCCCTGTATTTCCTCGGCGTCACCTTGCAGGTAGCCGTGGTTACCTGGGATGCCCGCGAAATCATCGTGCATCGCGGCGGTCCGCCCGATCAGGGAGCCGTCGGTGAACACCTTCATCGCGCCGATGCGCAGCCAGTCGTCGCCGAAGCCGGTGCGGATGCCGAGGTCCAGGCCAAGTTCCAGGTCGTCGTCGGCGTGCGCGGCGAGTGGGTGCAGGGCATCGCTCACGATCATCAGCTCCACCCGGACGCGGAGCCTGCCCGCCTCTCGCGCCGCCTGATAGGCCGCGAGCTCAACCGGCGTGTGCCCGATCCAGCCGCCGCCGATCCCGGCCTCGGTGCAGCTGGTGATGCCTTCCCTCAGGTACTGCGCGCCCGCCCGGTCGATCGCGTCGGTGATGACCGAGAGCGGATAGGGATGAACCAGGCGGCCGACGAGTTCCTGCGCCCGCTCCTCGAGCAGGCCGGTCGGGCGGCCGGCCGCGTCGGTCGCGACCTTGCCTCCTGGCACCTCCACCGGCTGGGCGTCCATCCCCAGGTCGGCCAGGACCAGGCTGTTCACCACGCACATGTGCCCGGAGGTATGCCGGAGCCACACCCGGTGTCCCGGCGCGACCCGGTCCAGGGCGTCCCGGTCCGGGTGCGCGCCGATCTTGTTCTGGTCGTAGCCGGAGCCCACCACCCAGCCGCCGGGCTCGGTCTGGGCGGCCCGGCTGGCTACCGCGGCGTACAGGTCATCCAGGCTGCCCACGGTCGTGGAGCGCAGGTCGATCTCGGTCAGGGTCAGGCCGAACCAGGCCATGTGGTTGTGCGCGTCATGAAACCCCGGCAGCAGGGTCGCTCCGTGCAGGTCGATGACCTGGCTGGCCGGCCGCTCGGCCGGGTCGGCGTCGAGCGCGACGATCCGGCCGCCTGCCACCGCTACGGACCGGGCGCGGGGCCGGGCCGGGTCCATGGTCAGCACGTTGGCGTTGACCAGCAGCAGGTCATCCATCGCGGCGCTCCTGTTCGGCTGGTGGCAGCTTGCCGCCGGCCAGGGCCTGGAAGGTGTCGCGGTACCACTGGCTCCACGGGACCGGCCGGCCGGCTCCGTCGATCTTCACGATGACCCGATGCCCGTGGGCGAGCAAGCGGTCGCCGGCCGGGTCGGCGCAGCGGAAAGCGTAGGTCGCGCTGGTCTGGCCCAGCCGGGTCGCGGTCAGCTCGATGCGCATCACGCCCGGCGATTCGAGCGGCGCCAGGAACTCCATGTGCAGTTCTCTGACCACGTACCTCAGGTCTGCGTCTCGGTCGGCGAACTGTGACCAGCTCTTCCCGAGCCGCTCGAACAGCGCGGACTGGGCCCGTTCGACGTGTACCGCGAACCGTGAGTTATGCAGCGCCCCGTTGCGGTCAAGCTCATCGAAGAACACCGGGCTGAGCCAGCTGAAGGCGGCCGTCATGGCCGGCTCCACTGGCCGGTGGTCACGTCGAATACAGCGCCGCTCAGCTCGCCGAGCCGGCTCTTGGCCACCCGCTGCGAATCGGTGCGGGGCAGGTCATCCTGCGACTGCCAGAACCGCGGGACCTTGAACGCGGCCAGCCGGGCCCGGCAGTACTCGGCGAGCTCGCCGGGGGTGACGGGGGTGGCGTGGTCGGCGACATAGTAGGCCTTGACCTCCTCGCCGCGGATCTCGTCAGGAACAGCGCAGACGGCCGCGAGCCGGACGGCGGCGTGGGTCAGCAGGATCTCCTCGACCTCGCGGGCCGCGACGTTTTCGCCGCCGCGCCTGATCATGTCCTTGAGCCGCCCGACATGGTAGACGCGGCCGCGGGCGTCCATCCGGCCCAGGTCGCCGGTGCGGAGCCAGCCGCCATCCATCGCCGCCGAGGTCGCGGCGGGATCATCGAGGTAGCCGTCCATCATGCCCGGCCCGGCCAGGGTGATCTGCCCGGTTTCCCCGGCCGGCACCGGCTGGTCCTGGCCGTCCACGATGCGCACCTGGCGGTAACTGACCGGCCCGCCGAGGCATCCCGTGCCGACCAGCTCGTCATGATCACGGTCGGTGACCCGCAGGTCGGCCCCGGTCTCGGTCATGCCGAACGCCTCGTACCAGGGCACGCCCCAGCGCTGTTCAAGCTCGCGGTGCAGGTCCTTCGGAATCGCCGAGCACTGCACGACGCGGACGGCGTGCTCGCGGTCCTGCGGGTCGGCTGGCATGCGCAGCAGCAGCGTCGGCATCGCCCCCAGGCAGTAGAAGTAGGTGACCCGGTGCTGGCGGACCTTCGCCCAGAACGACGACGGGTGAAATCCGTCCAGGATGACCAGCTCGGCCCCGGACAGCAGGCTGGCCGCCACGTTCCACTGCGGGTCGATGTAGTGGAACGGCTGAGCGGTCAGCATCACGTCGGTGGCCGTCAGGTAGGGGAACTCGGTGACCAGCCCGCCCGCGAGCTGGGTCCAGTAGCGGTGCGGGAGCACGCAGCCCTTGGGCCGGCCGGTGGTGCCCGAGGTGAACTGGATGTTGGCGACCTCGGCCGGACCAGGTTCCTGATCACCCGGCGGCCGTGCCTCACCCGCCGAAGCCGAAGCCGAGGCCCCGGCCGCGGCCGCGGCAATCGCACCGATGGGGTGGAGATGCGAGAGCGCGGGCACATCCGGGGGGAGGCGCCGCAGCAGTGGCTCGAACTCGGGGCCGGCCACGATGGCCGAGGCACGGCAGGCGCGCAGCACGTGCTCGGCGTCGGCCGTCTGGTACCTGGTGTTGACGGGCACCATCACCGCGCCGAGCCGGGCCAGGGCGAGCCAGGTCAGCGGGAACGAGGGCTGGTTCGCCAGCATCACCGCGATCCGGTCCCCTGGCCGTACCCCGCGCTCGCGCAACGCGAGGGCATAACCAGCCGTCAGCCGCTCCACGTCCGCGAAGGTGAACCGCTCGCCGGGGTCGAACGTCCACGCGACGCGGTCCGGCCAGCGTCGTGCCGCCTCGTGCAGGGCGACGACGAGAGTACTGGGACCGGGGGCGTCAGCCTGCATCGCTCCGCACCGTACCGCTGGGGGCGCTGGTGGCACCGGGGGCTACGGTCAGCGCGGCGAAGTCGGTTTCCGCGGCCATGGCTTCCTCGAGCGCGCATTCCGCGCCCCGATCCAGCGCCTGCTTGGCCAGCGCCAGCGCCAGCGCCGGCTGATCGCGAAGCCGGGCGGCGATCCCGGCGGCGACCTGCTCGTGCTGGCCCGCCGGGGCGACCCGGTTCACCAGCCCCAGCTCCAGGGCGCGCGGGGCACCGAACCTGTCGCCGAGCAAGAGCAGTTCCTTGGCGCGGACCGGGCCGACCAGCAACGGCAGCAGCCGGGAGATGCCTCCTGTCACGCTGAGGCCGACCGATACCTCAGGGAACCCGAACTCCGCGTTCTCCGCGGCGACCACCAGATCGCAGCCGAGGGCGAATTCGCAGCCAGCGCCGAGCGCGTACCCGTGCACCGCCGCGATGACCGGGCCGGGAAAACGCCGGATGGCGCGGGTCACCTCCTGGATACCGTCGACCCGGAGCCGGGTCGCCAGCACCGTTTCGGCCGGCACCGGTTCTTTCAGATCGAACCCGGAGCAGAACGCGCGGCCGCGGCCCGCCAGGATGACCACCCTGGCCCCGTCTTGTCCGGCCCGTCCCAGGGCCGTCACCAGGCCCGCCGTCAGCTCGGGCACGACCGCGTTGAGCCGGTGCGGACGATTCAGGTAAATCCGCGCCACCGACTGGTCAAGCTCATAATCGACCGCCACCTCAGCCTCCTTGCCACCTCAGCCCACCGCGGTACCGGTAACCTGCGGGTGATCGGGTGCCAGCGACCAGCGGTACCGGTAGACCGCGGCGACGATGTCGCCCGCCGGCACCACGCTAACCGGCCCGCCGACGGTCAGCGGCGCCGACATCAGCCGCATCGGCGTCCAGCCGGCCTCCTCGCCGCTTCCGTGCGGCGTCCGGTATCCGCTGACCGGCATCAGGCCGGCGCCCTGACGCAAGTAGAAGCCGATCCGCCGGGTCCTGATCTGGGTTTCGTCCTCTCCGCAGCCCGGCTCGTCCGGATCTTCGACATCGAATACCAGCAGCGTGTAGCCCAGGTCACGGAGCCGGCCCGTGACCTGCTGCCACAAGATACCGCCCAAGCCGTGGCCGCGGCGCCCCGCTGCCACCACGAAGTAGCGCAAGAAGATCCAGCCGGTGGCGCCGAGCGGCCTGAGCATGGCAAAGCCGCACGGCTGCTCGTCTTGCACCAGCGCGAACGCCAGTTCGCCGGGCTGCCGCTGGCCGGTGATGTCGCTGAAGTCGGCCCGCAGGTGCGGCGCGAAGCCGTCCTCGTAGATGCCGCGGAGGTCATCGACCGCGGCGGGCCCGAGCGCTTCGACTGGCTCCAGCCGGTAACGCGCCGACCGCCCAGTCCAGGTAGGAGTCATGCTCGTCGCGGCGCAGTTGTATCCATGGCTTTTCTCCCTCGCCAGCCATCGTTCACGGCACCTGGGCGCGACGGCGGCCGGCCCCGGGAGGACGAACCTTCTGCGGGTCGAGTGTAGGCGGCCACGAAGTGCGGATGACAAGCACCCTAGGCCGGCTCATGACGTTAACTACGGAACGGCGCTGGTCGCTGCCCATGGGACAGGCCTCACGCTGGACCTGGGCACGGTCACGGCCGGCTGGCGGCCCATACGGGCCTGGCGGTGCGGACGGTGAGGTCGCCGCGCTGCAGGACGCCGTCGGGCCCGTCGCTGTCGATGAGCGTGCCGAGCGCGGCCAGGTCATCGGGGCTGATCCGGCCGTCGAGGCCGGACCTCATCCGCCGCAGCGTGGCGTGAGCGTACCGGCCGGAGGCGGCGGGAAGGGGCGACGCCAGGTCGATGACGAAAGGCCGCTCGGCCTCGATGGTGAAGCCGGCCCGGGACAGGCGCGGGCCCCAGTCGGAGCCGCGATGCGGCAGCTCGGCGGCCTGCTGCTCGGCCAGGACGGCATGGCAGCGCGCTTCCAGTCCGGGGCGGCCGAGGCCGGGGTCGTCGGGCAGGAAGCGCGGGAAGGACGCCATCTCGGCCACCACCAGCAGCCCGCCGGGGCGGAGCGTGGCGAAGACCCCGGACAGGACCCGGTCGGGATCTGTCATGTGGTGCAGCGACGAAGACGCCCAGACCAGGTCGACCGTGTCGATGGCGGGCCACGCCGCGTCCAGGTCCGCCTGGACGGTGCGGACCCGGTCGGCCACGCCGAGAACGCGGGCTTTGCCGCTGAGGCGATGCAGCAGTTCCGCGGATACGTCCACGGCGATCACGTCGGCCGCCTCGAAGCGCTCGAGCAGAGCGAAGGCGCCGGTACCTGTTCCGCTGCCCAGGTCGAGGATCCGGCGGGGCGGCGGATCGGCGGCCAGCTGGCGGATCCAGGCGGTCAGATCGGACAGGTAGGAGTGCATGACCTCGGCGTCGAGGTCCAGGAGCTCGGCCATGGCCGCGTCGGCGTCGGTGCCGGCCTCGTGCTGACCGTGCTGGTGCTGATGGCTTGGCATGCTGGCCAGCCTACGTGCGCCCTTCCACCCTGAGCCGGATCGAGACGGGCCACCGGCGGATCAGCCTCGATCAGCTGAGCGCACCCACCTCCGGCCACTGCCGTGAGGCTGCCTTGCTATTTTCGAATCCAGGCTATTTCGAATCCGATGCCTTTATTGACCCGGTAATCAGGGCAATTTTATCGGCTGGCATTATGACCTCTTTTTGCACATATAGTCGATATCCGCGAGCAGGATCAGCCTGCTGCGCTCAAGGGCCTTTGATACCGACTCGACATCGGCCTGGGGTATGTACGCGATCAGCCGATCCGCCCCAGCTCTCGAAGTTGGCTTCTACACTACTCTGGCCGAAGCCCGCGTGCGCTACGTCGCCGTGCCTGAGCAGTGCGGCCTGCGCGTCGAATACTGAACGCGTGAACCCAGGGGAACGCCTCTGCGCTGGGGGGCCATCCCGCCAGGTTAAGATCTTGCCAAGATGGTACTAAATAATACGATTAAAAATCGTGCATAGGCGGCCAAACTTGACAATACGTCGCCTTTGGGCGCAAGCGGCGGGCCGACGGATGGTAGGTTGTGGCGCAGCTTAGGTGTGGCTGCGGCGTGGCGTGGGGCGTGCTCGCTAGCTGCGGCCCGGCGGCCGCGAGCCTGACCCGCTGCGCTCGGTGCGCCGCATTGCCCGCGGGTAGTTCTACTGCTATTCTCTAGGCTTTCGCTAACCTTACTCGGAGGTACGGATTTACATGCTGCGCCGAATTTCGACCATTATTGCCGCTGCGGCGATGGTTATCCTCAGTGCACTGCCGGTTTCCGCGGCCACCATATCATCCAGCACCCACGCGGCCGTCAAGTCATCTACCACCCATAAGATTTCCTTCCCGGGTCTGCATGGGGTCAGCGCATGGGGCACCTACACTAGATCCGGCTCAAAGGTCCGGCTGAGCGTGTGTGCCGAAGATACTGTTCGCGGCGAATTCGCGGCCGGCGCGGTCACGGTGGCTTTCAATGGCAACGACAGCAAGTCGAGCAAATTCGGTGCGGTGGACATCGGATACCACCAGACCGCCTGCGTGACCGAGAACCTGCGTTACACCACCCATCTGCGCGTCTACACGTTCGTCGGCGGCAGCAACGGGAAGATCGCGGCGCAGAGCAAGACCAAGGGGATCTACTGACGCCGTAGGCGGGCCAGACTCCTGGCATGACCATCCGGCTTGGCAGCACGGTGATTAACTGCGCGGACATGGAGCTCATGACCAGCTTCTGGTCCCGGGCTCTCGGCCTCGCTCCCTCGTCGGCGGCGGCCGGCGACGACTTCCGGGTGCTGCGCGGAGAACACGTCAACCTCTCGCTTCAGCGGGCGGACACGGCCGTTTCGGCGCGGGACCAGATGGACCTCGACCTCTACACCGACGACCAGGCGACCGAGGTCCGGCGGCTAGCCGACCTCGGCGCCCGGGTCGTCCGGCGCAACCACGATCCGGACGACGACTACGTGGTCATGACCGATCCCGAGGGCAACGAGTTCTGCGTCTGCGTCCAAGCGGACCTGTAAGGGCTGCGCCAATCTGCCCGGGCCAATCTGGCCGGGCTCAATCCGGCCCGGGCGGAGGATCGGTCAGGGAACCGTGATGATCACGCGGCCGGCGACGTGACCGGCCTGGCTTACCGCCTGCGCCCGAGCCGCGTCCTGCAGCGGGAAGGCCTGGTCGACCGGTAGGTGGAAGGCGCCCTCGGTGAACAGCCTGGCCGCTTCGGCGAGCGCGCCGGCCATGTCCAAGGTGTCCGAGGAGACTTGCGCGCCGAGCTGGGGCGCGCTGAAGTCGGCGATCGACAGCACCTTGGCCGGATCGCCGGTCAGCTCGATCAGCTGCGGGATGACACCGGACCCGGCGATGTCCAGGGCCGCGTCCACCGACGCGATCGCGCGGACCCGGCCGACCAGACCGTCGCCGTAGGTGGTGGGGACGGCACCGAGCGAGCGGACGTAGTCCTGATTCGAGACGCCCGCGGTGCCGATGACGTCGATGCCCCGGCCGATGGCCACCTGGATGACGGCCGAGCCGACACCGCCGGACGCGCCGCTGACCAGGAGGGTCTGGCCGGATTTGATGCCGACCTGGTTGATGATCCGGATCGCCGTCTCGATCGGTGCCGGGTACCCGGCCGCCTCCTCGAAGGACAGCCCGGCGGGCAGCACCGCCCAGCTCGAGAGCACGGCGTGCTCCGCGTACGTCTGGGACCCCGAGCCGAACACGGAGTCGCCGACGGCGACGCCGGTCACGCCCGCGCCGATCTCGTCGATCACTCCGGCCGCGTCTATCCCGGTTCCGGCCGGCAACGACAGCGGGATGATGTCCCGCATGAACCCGGCGCGGATCTTCCAGTCGATGCCGTTCACGCCCGCCGCCCGGACGGCGATCCGGACCTGGCCCGGTCCGGCGTGCGGCTCGGCGACCTCGGCGAGCCGGAGCACCTCGGGCCCGCCGTATTCGGCGAACTGCGCTGCTTTCATCTGAGTTGCGGCGTGGAGATCCTGGCCTTCAGGCCGGGGAGGAAACGCCGCTCCTCCCTTCGGCGTGTCGTGCGGCATCTTTACGCAGATGACCGCTAATGTGTTCGATATGAAGAAGATGGTGAAGCGGGCCTACAAATACCGCTTCTACCCGGCCCTGGAGCAGGTAGCGGAACTGTCCTGGACCTTCGGCTGCGTCCGTAAGGTATGGAACCTCGCGCTCGAAGCCCGCACCACGGCGTGGCACCAGCGGCACGAACACGTCTCCTACCTCCAGTCCTCCGCGATGCTGACCCAGTGGAAACACTCCGACGACCTCGGCTATCTCAACGAGGTATCCAGCGTCCCGCTCCAGCAGGCCCTGCGGCACCTGCAGTCCGCATACGCCCGATTCTGGCAGAAGCAGGCCCGCTACCCCCGGTACAAGTCGCGGAAGAAATCCCGGTCGGCGGCGTACACCCGGTCGGCATTCCGGTACCGCGACGGCCAGCTGCACCTCGCCAAGATGACCGCACCGCTGGCCGTCGTATGGTCCCGGCCCCTGCCGGACGGCGCGGAACCGTCCACGGTGACCGTCAGCCGCGACCCCGCCGGACGCTGGTTCGTGTCCCTGCTGTGCCAGTGCGCGGTCGAGCCTCACCCGGCCAGCGCCACGGTCGTCGGCATCGACGCGGGCATCACGTCCCTGGTCACCCTCTCGACCGGGGACAAGATCGCCAACCCCCGGCACGAACCCCGCGACCGGGACCGGCTCGCGCGGGCCCAGCGGCGGCTGGCCCGCACCCGGAAAGGCTCCGCGAACCGGGACAAGGCCCGGCTCAAGGTCGCCCGGGTCCACGCCCGGACGCTGGTACCCCTCGTCCAAGACCTGCTCGGCGTGCGGGCGCCTGGCATCGAGCCTGCCGCTCGGCGCCCGCGAGTGGGAATGCGCGCACTGCGGTACCCGGCACGACCGGGACATCAACGCCGCAGTCAACATCAAAGCCGCCGGGCTGGCGGTGCATGCCTGCGGAGCCGGCACAAGACCCGAGCGGGAGCCATCCCGGTCGGGCAGCCGGCCGTGAAACAGGAACCCCGGCGGGTGACCGCCGGAATCCCCGTCCTTCAGCTTCAGGCCGGGGAGAAGTCAATTCGCTCAACCTACCGGCCCTAGACGGTAGTCTCGGCAGGCGGGTGTGCGGATAAGAGGAGCAGGCAACGACATGGCGGCGCAGACCCCGGAAGTATCGGTCCGGGACAACGTGGAATCGTTTTGCTACGACGCGCTGATCCACGGCGAGGTGATCGGCACGGTCGTATACGAATACTCCGGACCCAGGATCGTGTTCCTGCACACGATCGTCGATCCGGAGTTCCGCGGCCAGGGGGTCGGCACCGAGTTGGTCACGACGGCGCTGGACGACGTCCGGGCCAAGGGCCTGAAGCTGAGCAACTACTGCGCCTTCGTGTCGGAGTTCATCGGCGCCCATCCGCAGTACGCGGACCTGCTCGACCCCGAACACCCCGGCCTCCCGCACGGCCTGTGACCCGCAGCCGTCAGTGCGGGATACCGGAGATCAGGTCGCCCGCGCGGGCCAGCGCCGAGGTGCGCGGGGACCGGCGGGCTGACTCCAGCCGGTCCGCCGTGCGATAGAGCGCATACAGGCCGTGCACGCCCGCCCAGCGGGCAGGCTCGGGCTCCCAGCGAGGCGAGCGGTGGCCCACCCAGGGTAGCGTGGTGAGCGGGCTCGCGACGCCGCGCACCAGGTCGGCGAGCGTACGGCCGGCCAGGTTGGCGGCGGCCACGCCGTGGCCGGAGTAACCACCCGCCCAGCCCAGGCCGGTCCGCGGATCCAGGGTGACCGTGGCGCACCAGTCCCTCGGTACCCCGAGCACCCCGCACCAGGCGTGGTCGATCCCCGCCTGCGCCGCCGCGGGGAACATCCGGCGCAGGATCCGGCCAAGCTGAGCCACCGTCGACGAGGCGACCGCGCCGTCGGCGTCAAGTTCCGATCCGAAACGGTACGGGATGCCGCGCCCGCCGAGCGCGATCCGCCTGTCCGGGGTGCGCTGCGCGTAGATGTACGCGTGGGCCTCATCGCTGAGCGTCTCGAAGCCGTCCCAGCCGATCGATTTCCAGGCTTCGGCGCTGAGCGGGCCGGTAACGATCATCGAGCTGTTCATCGGCAGCAGCGTCCGGTGCTGCCCCGGCATGCTTGCGGTGAACCCCTCGGTGCAGCGCAGCACGTAGGGCGCGCGCACCTGGCCGGCCGCGGTGTCCGCCCGCCCGGCCGAGATCGCCGTTACCGGGGTCGCCTCGTACAGCCGCACACCCGCGCGGGTCACCGCCTCGGCCAGCCCGGCGGCTAGGTCGGCCGGCTGCACCCGGGCGCAGTGCGGGGAGAAAAGCGCCCCGGCCGCGCCCGTCACCCGGAGCCGTCCGCCGAGCTCTTCTTTGTCCAGATACCGAACGATCCCTGGCCCGTCCCCCCAGTCACGTTCAGCCGCCAGTCGCTGGCGCAGCCGGGCGTCCTGCGCCGCGGAGGTGGCCACGGTGAGCGTGCCGCCCTTGACCAGACCGGCGTCGATGCCTTCGTCCGCGCAGACGCTGGCCACCTCATCGATGGTCTCGCGGAGCCGCCGCTCAAGCTCGCGGACGCCCTCGCGCCCCCGTGGCTGCCGGGCGTAGCGGGCCCGCGAACCTGGCAGGGTGGCGGTCACCCAGCCGCCGTTCCGGCCGGAGGCGCCGAAGCCGGCGAAGTTCGCCTCAAGCACGACGACCCGCAGCCCGGGGTCAGCCCGCTTGAGGTAGTAGGCGGTCCACAGGCCGGTGTAGCCGCCGCCCACGATGCACACGTCGGCCTCGGTGCCGCCCGGCAGCGACGGCCGCCGGGGTCGACGGGTCGGCCCCTGCGGCCGGGCGGCGCGCGCCTGCCACCAGTAAGAGACCTCCCCGTTGCGCACGCAGACCTCCAGGACACGCAGTACTGCTCGTTCGGAAAATAGATTATGTCCGGCGGGGCTGGCCGCCTCTCCCGGTGTCGGCGACCAGCGGCAGGGTAGCGTCAGAGTATGCGACTTGGGGTCCTTGACGTGGGTTCTAACACGGTGCACCTGCTCGTGGTAGACGCCTACCCCGGGGCGCGGCCCATGCCTGC
>Ga0302178_10001731_pt1 | contig 17986 bp, 16 predicted proteins | sample I_Palsa_E1_3_FD_198790 | JGI IMG/M metagenome (GOLD analysis project Ga0302178, IMG submission 198790) | Peat permafrost microbial communities from Stordalen Mire near Abisko, Sweden - I_Palsa_E1_3 | ecosystem: Environmental > Terrestrial > Soil > Palsa > Peat permafrost | place: Sweden... | reverse complement strand
AATCCGTAGACCAGGCAGAACACGGCGCTGGAGGCCAGCAGCACGCCGGGGATATCCAGCTTGGGCTTGGTCGGGGATGGCTGCCGCTGCAGCAGCAGCGCTCCGCCGGTGATGGCCACCACCGCGAAGATCAGGTTCACGTACAGCGTCCACCGCCAGGACAGGTACTCGGTCAGCGCGCCGCCCAGCAGCAGACCCACCGCGCCGCCGGCGACGGCGATCGCCCCGAAGACGCCGAACGCCTTGCCGCGCTCCTTCGGCTCGGTGAACGTGGTGGTCAGTAGCGACAGCGCCGACGGCACCAGCAGCGCGGCGAACACGCCCTGGCAGGCCCGCGCGGTCACCAGCATGGTGAAGTTGACCGAGGCGCCGCCCACGGCCGAGACGTTCGCAAAGCCGACGAGCCCGACCAGGAACGTTTCCTTCCGGCCCAGCAGGTCAGCCAGCCCGCCGCCGAGCAATAGCAGGCTGCCGAACGCCAGCGCGTACGCCGTGACCACCCACTGCCGGTCTACCTCGGTGAAGTGCAGGGCCCGCTGGATCGTCGGTAGCGCGATGTTCATCACCGTGAGATCCAGGACCACCATCAGTTGCGCCAGGCCGATCACGCCCAAGATCAGCCAGCGCCGCCGACCCAGGCCGCTGCTCACGAGGGTGGCATCAGACATCTCTGCCGGGTAGGGGATGCTCATGCCGTCTCCTTACCGTGCGCTCGGGACGGGACCCAGGCTTGCCGCCGCGCAGGTGATTGGTCCTCACCGGATCCTGGTGATCCGTCAGACCGGACAGCGTTTGCCGCTGCTATCACCAGATTCCGGCGATGCGGGTTCACCCGCCGATCCTCAAACATGGGGATCATGGACCGAGGTCGGCCGTGGCACCGGGACCGTCGACTGAGGGTGGCGTGCGCACTGCCCGGCTGATCGCTCGCGACGATCTTGTCGCTCGCCTGGACCGCGCGGTCGAGGGAAAGGTGACGATTATCTCTGCGCCTGCGGGCAGCGGGAAGACGTCGCTGCTGCGCGCCTTGACGGGGCGCCCAGGCCGGGCGCATCGCAAATCACCGGAATCAGGTGACACTCGCTCACCACGACGGCCGCTAGCTTCGGGCTCATCGAACCCTGATACGAAAAGGAGCCGCTCCCATGACCAGCGCCCCGGTGCGTGACCCGCTCGCCGACCATCTCCTCACGCCGGAGAACGCGGCGTTCCTGTTCATCGACTACCAGCCAAACCAGCTGGCCACGATCCGCTCGATGGATCCCGCGCTGCTGCTGAAGAACGCCGTCTCGACGGTCAGGGCCATCAAGACCTTCGGGGTCCCGGTCGTGCACTCGACCGTCAACGTCGCCGCCGGTCAGGGGTCAACGCTGCCCGAACTCGCCAGCCTGCTGGCCGAGGACAAGCCGCTGGACAGGACCACGGTCAACTCCTGGGAGGACGTCGAATTCCTCCAGGCCGTCCGCGCCACCGGCCGCAGGAAGCTCATCCTCTGCGCCCTGTGGACGGAAGTGTGCATGGCCTTCACCGCTTTGGATTCCCTGCGCGACGGGTACGAGGTCTACCCCGTCGTCGATGCGATCGCCGGCTCCTCGCCCGAGGCCCACCGTGCCGGCCTGGAGCGGGTGACCCAGGCTGGCGGGCAGCCGATCAGCTGGGTCTCGCTCGCCTGCGAACTTCAGCGCGACTGGGCCCGCCAGGAGACCGTCCCGGCGATTTACGAGCTCGTCCTCACCGACCGCCTACTGAAGGAGTAGTGCCATGTCTGGCGCCGACGTTCTCGAGCGCGGCCTGCTGATCGGCGGGAAAAGTGTCCCCGCGAGTTCCGGCAAGCTTGCTGACGACGTCTCCCCGTGGGACGGCGAGGTCTACGCACGCGTCGCCGCCGGTACGCCGGCGGACATCACCCGGGCGGCCGACGCGGCCGAGGCCGCGTTCCCCAGCTGGTCCAAGGTAGGGGCGTTCGAGCGACGCGAGATCTTCCTGAGGGCCGCTGACGTGATGGCCAAGCGCGGCGAGGAGGCGATCACCGCCTTGGCTCTGGAGACCGGAGCGTCCCGCGTGTTCTCGCAGTTCAACCTGGCGTTCTGCATCCAGGTGCTGCGCGAGGCCGCCGCGGCGATCACCCGCCCGATGGGCGAGCTGTTGCCGACCTCCATCCCGGGTGCCTACTCGATTGCCCAGCGAATCCCCTTCGGCGTGGTGGGGGCGATCTCACCGTGGAACGCGCCGCTGGTCCTCGGCATCCGCTCCATCGCCATTCCGCTGGCCGTTGGCAACACCGTCGTGATGAAGCCGAGCGAGGACGCCCCGATCACCTGCGGACTGCTGCTGGCTGATGTCCTGACCGAAGCAGGGCTCCCGGCCGGGGTCCTCAATGTCGTCACCAACGATCTGGCCGACGCCGGCGACGTGGTCGCTGCCCCGGTCGCCGACCCGCGAGTGCGGATGGTGAACTTCACGGGCTCGACCAACGTCGGGCGCATCATCGGGGTCCAGGCAGCCCAGCATCTCAAGCCCGCGGTGCTCGAGCTCGGCGGGAAGAACCCGCTGATCATCCTGGCGGATGCCGACCCGGACCTCGCGGTTGACGCCGCCGTCTTCGGGGCGTTCATGAACTCCGGGCAGATCTGCATGTCAACCGACCGGATCATCATCCACCAGAGCCTGGTCGAGAAATTCATCCCCAGGTACGTGGAACGGGTCAAGGCGCTGCCCGTCGGCGACCCCGCCGATCCCACGACGATTGTCGGGCCCCTCATCAACACCCGTGGTGCGCAGCGTGTCTCGAAGCTCGTCAAAGACGCAGCCGCCAAGGGAGCCACCCTGCTCACCGGCGACGGAGCGATCGAGGGCCCGAACGGAACGCTCATCAGGCCGGTCGTACTCACCGACGTGACGACCGAGATGGACATCTTCGCCTCCGAGATCTTCGGGCCGGCGACGGTCATCCACCCGGTCGACTCGACCGACGCCGCCGTCGACCTAGCCAACGACACCGAGTACGGGTTGACCGGCGGGGTCATCTCCCGAGACCTCGATGCCGCCTTGGATGTCGTCTCGCGGGTCCGGTCAGGGATCATCCACATCAACGATCAGGGCATCAACGACGAGCCCATGGCCCCTTTCGGCGGCGTCAAGAACTCTGGTTACGGCAAGTTCGGTGGCACGGCCGGTATCGAGTCGTTCACCGAGCAGCGTTGGGTCACGATCCAGCACAGCGGTCGCCCCACCTATCCCTTCTAGGGACGATGGTGACCGTGGTCTTCGCCGGGTTGTCTTGCTGGCTCCTGATCGCAGCACGAGACGGCAGCGGTGACCTCGGTCTGGTCGAGCGGCTGACGGCTGCGGTTCAGAGCCTGTTTCCGCTTGTCGTCGCGCTCGGCTTGCGGCAGACCGCACGGGACGTTCGGGTCAGGGTTTGACGCTTCGGCTACCTGCTGACCACGGGCAGGATCAGCTGGCTGGGATAGTCGGGGCCGTGCAGCACGCGGTTGACGGCGATGGTCGCCTGGTCGGCCGATTCGTCGGCGATCACGCCGCCGGTGTTGGTGTTGCGGTCGAAGCGCGGGAAGTTACTGCTTGAAACCTCGAGCCGGATTCGGTGCCCAGGCAGGAAGACGTTCGAGGTCACCGACAGATCCAGGCTGAGCTGGTAGGGCTCGCCAGGCGTGAGCGGCTCCGGCTCGGCCAGCGACTTACGGTACCGGGCCCGGATGATGCCGTCGGTGAGGAAGATCGCGCGTCCGTCCGGGAACACGTCGACCAGCTTGCCGGTGAAGTCGGTGTCTGGTGCCGAGGAGGACGCGTATAGCGTCAGCGACACGTGCCCGGTGACCTCGAGCGGCTTGGTCAGCACCGCAGAGGTGAAGCACAGTACGTCGTCGCGGGTCTCGACCGGCCGTTGGTCGACCGGGCCGGCCGCGTTGGCGGTTGACGGGAGCATCAGCCGCCCGCCCAGGCTGGGTACCGGCCGCTGCGGGTCGTACAGGAAGGTGTCCGCCGCGGTCTGCGCGGGCGCCTCGGTGCTGAGCTCCCCATCGCCCGCGGCGGTGTTGGCCCGGCCCGAGCTGTGCAGGTAGTAGGGGACGTAGCTGGTTCCTGGCAGTGGCCAGTCCTGCTCCTCGCGCCACCGGTCGATGCCCATCACGAAGATCTTCACCGAGGCGGAGCCGTCCAGCGCGCCGCGCCTGTCCCGCAGCCACCGGTCGAAGAACCGCACGTGCTGGCCGGTCAGGTCCTGGGTGATGGCGTCGGCGGTCAGGCCGAACTTGCGGTCAGGGTAGATGCCGGTCGAGTTCAGGTGGTCCCAGGGCCCGATGATCAGCCGCTGCCCCTCCCGGGCCTCCGCGGTCCCGGCCCGGGCCCGCAGCCCGGTGAACGACCGGGCCGTGTTGGCCACGAAGATGTCGAACCAGCCGCCGATGTGCAGCGCGGGCACCGTGACCTGCTCGGCCCGGTCGAGCACGGACAGGTTCTGCCACCAGGCGTCGCGCGCGGGGTGGGACAGCAGCTCGCCCCACCACGGCCAGACCTTCTCGACCGCGGGCTGCCGGCTCGGCGGCATCGCTGCCAGGTGCGGCTGCGGGTCGGCCATCATGCCAGCCAGCTCACCGAGTAGCTGCGGATCGCCGCTGCCCCGGCCGAGCTGGCGCAGCGTCTCGACCATGGCCATCTGGGTGGTCCACGACTGTACCGTGTGCCAGGAGGCGGCGCCGCCTTCGGAATACCACGGCGCGGTGTAGTAGTCGGTCGTGGTCACGGCCGGGGCGATCGCCTTCACCGGCGCCCCCGCTGACACGCTGGCCCACTGCACGAAGCCCAGGTAGGACGCGCCGTAGCTGCCGATGTTGCCGTCGCACCACGGCTGGCGGAGCACCCAGGCCACGGTGTCGGCGCCGTCGGCGGCCTCGTTCAGCATCGGCACCAAATCCCCGCCGGATCGGAACGTGCCCCGGCAGTCCTGATACACCACCGCGTAACCCGCTTCGACCAGGGCAAAGATGTTCGGCATCAGCCCGTAGGCGAGCAGCTGGGGCAGGTCCTTGCCGTATGGCAGGCGCACCAGCAAGGTGGGCGCAGGGGTGACGGCCGGGATCCAGGCGTCGGTCGCCAGCTCCACGCCGTCCCGCATGGCCACCATGACGTCCTTTTCCACCGTGAAGGTCATGCCCGCTCCCATGCCACGCCGGTGACCATAATGACCCAGCATAAACTGGCCCCTCCGAGCAGACGAGGCCTGAGGCAAGCAGGCTATTGGTCCAGCCACGGCTGGGGGCTAACGGATAACGATCACAGTCGCGTGGTGGCCAGCGGCGTTCTTTAGCTTGACGTCGCCGGACAGCAGTTCACAGCCGAGTGCCTCAGCTAGCGCGATGTAGGCGGCGTCGTACGCTCCCAGATTGTGGCGCAGCTCCCACATCCGCGGATGATAGGGCCAGACCGGATGGCGGGTGATCCGCAGGCGGGAGTAATCGGCCAGCATCTGTTCCCCGCGGTGATCGGTGATCTTCTTTCCGGCCGAGAGCCCCCGGACAGTGGACGCAACCTCCACGTCGAGATGATGCGGGGCATGCAGCGTACGCGGTGCGGACAGTCGCTGCCGCAGCACCTCATCCCCCTCCCGCGCGGACAGCGCGTCGACCACCAGGGAGCTGTCCACCACGTAGGTGAGGGTCAACGGCGCCCCTCGTCGCGCGCCGCGAGAATGTCATCCATGGTCAGGTCCACCGGTTCCCGGTCACGAGCGATCCGGGCGATGACCTCGGCGTTAGTCTCCGCGGCGGCATCGGCGTCCATCAGGTCGCGCAGGTAACCCGATAGCGACTGACCAAGTGATCTGGCTCGGTCGCGCAGCACGGCGAGTGTCGCCGGGTCGACGTCGCGGACTTGGACGATACCCGTATCCGTAGGCTCGCTCATCACCGTAGCCTACCATCATTCATGCGCCATGCATGAATTGGTGGTGCCGGTCTTGTCGCTAGCCACGCCCTTGTGGCAGTTTCGCTAGGTTGGTTACGCTGTGTGCGGCAACGAGCTGAGCGCGGCAACGAGCCCTGGCGAGGAGATCCCCGGTGGCCAGCGCGGCAGAATTCAAAGGCAAGGCGGCCCTCATCACCGGGAGCTCGGGAGGTATCGGACTGAGGGTGGCGGAACAACTCGCCGAGGCAGGGGCTCAGGTCTTCATCAACGGCCGCTCCGGGGATTGCGCCTCGTATCAGGACGTGGCGACCGTCGTCGATACCGTCCGGTCAGCGGCCGGTCGGCTCGACATCCTGGTCAGCGCGGGGGCGGAGGGAGAGATCGGGCCGACACCCTTTGCCAAGCTGACCCCGGAACAGATCGAAAGCGCCTGTTCGCTGTCCACCGGGTCGGGCAGGGCGTGCAGGGCCTCCTCGGCCATATCCGGCAATCCTGCCTTGCGCAGAACGTCAATCACGTGCTGTCTGGTGAGTTGCATCACCACCACCGAGCTTCGACCTGTCTGCGAAATCGCCCTGCCATGCTATATAGCGCTCTGGTCACGGCCACGCGTCGACCCTACGGCCGGAATATAACCGGGGTAAAGTCCGCTTACGCTTCCAGTGCGGCACTCTCGCCCAGGAAGGGTGGTCGGGTTCTGATGCGGGAACTAAGCAGGCTGGCGGTGCTCGGCGCGGGTCATGTCGGGCCGGTCGTCGCGCGGCTGGCCATCAAGGCCGGATACCCGGTGGATATCGCCACATCGGGCGACCCCGAAGACATCGCGCTGATCACCGAGCTGGTCATTCCCGGCGCGCGGCCGCGGTGGGCCAGCGACGCGGTGGCGGACGCGGACATCGTGGTACTCGCGATACCACTGCACCGCTTCCTTGGCCTCGATCCCGCGCTGCTGGACGGCAAGCTCGTCGTCGACGCGATGAACTACTGGCCGGCCAGCGACGGCGTGCTGCGCGCATTGCAGGACGGTGGGAGCAGCGAGGTCGTGGCCGGCCGGCTGGCCGGCTCGGCCGTGGTCAAGGCGCTCAATCACATTGGCTATCACGAACTCGAGGACCGGGCGCGGCCGGCCGGCGCCCCGGACCGCAGGGCCGCAGGCGTCGCGGGCGACGACCCCGCGGCGGTGGCCACGATCGCGGGCCTGGCCGACCGGATCGGCTACGACCCGGTTCGCCTGGAAAGCCTGCGGGCGGGCCGGGTGCTGCAGCCGGGCGGTCCGGTGTTCGGGGTCGTGCTGACCCAACCTGAGTTCGAGCGGGCCGTGGGTCAGGACGCGAGGAGTCTCACATGACGTACACCTTCGGGCTGGACACCTTCGGCGACCGCAACAGTGACGCCGACGGTACGCCACTGTCACACGCCCAGACGATCCGCAACGTGGTCGAGCAGGGCGTTTTCGCCGAACGGGCCGGCGTGGATTTCTTCGGGATCGGCGAGCATCACACCGCGTACTTCCCGATGCCAGCCGGCGACGTGGTGCTCGGCGCGATCGCGGCCCGCACGACGAGAATCCGCCTCGGCTCGGCTGTCACCGTGCTGAGCTCCGACGATCCGGTCCGGGTGTTCCAGCGGTACTCCACGCTGAACGCGATCTCCGGCGGCCGGGCCGAGGTCATCCTGGGCCGCGGATCGAGCATCGAATCGTTCCCGTTGTTCGGGTACGACCTGGCCGACTACGAGGAACTCTTCGAGGAGAAGGCCACGCTGTTCGCCGAACTGCTCAAAGGCGGGCCGGTCACCTGGGAGGGCAAGACCCGCCCGCCTCTGCTGAACCAGGACGTGGTGCCGCACCTAGAGTCGAGCCCGTTCCCGGCGTGGATCGGTGTCGGCGGCAACCCGCAGTCGGTGATCCGCGCCGCCCGCCTCGGGTTCTCGCTGGCGCTGGCCATCATCGGCGGCCCGCCGGACCGGTTCGCCGCGTACTCCCAGCTGTTCCAGCGAGCCCTGGAGAAGTTCGGCCGCCCGCCACTTCCGGTGCTCGTGCACTCGCCGGGCCACGTCGCGGCCACCGACGAGCAGGCGAAAGCGGAGTTCTGGCCGCGCTGGCTGGAGATCATCGCACTCATCGCCCCGGAGCGCGGCTTCGCGATCCCCACCGAGGAGTCCTTCAACTGGGAAACCGGGCCGCACGGAGCACTGTACGTCGGCTCACCCGAAACCGTCGCGCAGAAGATCGCCACGAACCTCCGCGCCCTCGATGCCACCCGGTTCGACCTGAAGTACGGCATGCCGGGCCTGACGCAGGACCAGCTCATGACCAATATCGAGCTGTACGGCCGTCAGGTCATCCCGCGTGTCCGCGAACTGCTCAGCTAAACGCCAAGGAACGGTCATGCACGTCATGGGCGGGGTGGCGAGAGCGGCGGCATGACGGCCGGACAGGTAGCCGAACACCAATCCGGGCCCCAGGGTGCCGCCGTGCCCGCCATAGGTCATGCCCATCACTGAGCCCATCGCGTTGCCCGCGGCGTACAGGCCCTCGATCACGTCACCGTCGACGTCGAGCACCCGCCCCTGCGTATCGGTCCGCGGGCCGCCTTTGGTGCCGAGCGCTCCGCACCGTACTCGTACCGCATAGTAGGGCGGGCAGTCGATCGGGCCCAGCGTGCCCAGGTGGGTTCCGCCGAATGCCGGGTCGCCCCACGCGCGGTCGTGATGGCTGTCCCCGCGGCGGAAGTCGGGGTCGGAGCCTGCGGCGGCGTTGCCGTTCCACCGTTCGACAGTGGCCCGCATGGCATCGGCCGGGACGCCCATCCGCTCGGCCAGCCCGGTGACGGTTGGCGCTTCGATCATCCAACCCGGAGTGGGCGCCGGCGGTCTGTGTCCCGCCAGGCCGTATCGAGAGAGGAAATGGTGGTCCAAGACCAGCCACGCCGGGTGGTTGACGTAGGCAAACCGCTGCACGTCGACGACGTGGAACGCGTTGCCGAGCGCGTTGTAGTTGGCGGCCTCGTTGGTGAACCGCACGCCATCATCGTTGACCATGATCGTGTGCGGGCGAGTGCGTTCGGTGTTGACCTGCCAGGGCACGCGGCCCCACCCGGCGACATCCACGTCGATGGTCGCCACCCACCAGGCTTCTCGCATATCGGTTAGGTCTGCGCCAACGCGCATCGCCATCCGGAGCCCATCGTCGGTGTTCGTGGGCACGCTGACCGCACGCGCCAGCGGACCGCGCAAGAATGCCTTGACCAGCCGCTCGTCGTGTTCGAACCCGCCGGTCGCCAACACCACGCCGCCGCGGGCGTGCGCCTCGAACGGCCCGTCCGGCCCCTCGATGAGGACGCCGGTCACCCGGCCGGCGCCGGGCAGCAGCCGGACCCCGCGACTCCCGACCTGCGGTTCCACGCCGCGATCCAGACAGCCCCTGAGCAGGCGCCCGACGAGCGCCTGCCCGGCGCCGCGCTCGTCGCGGAGCTTGCGCCGCTCCAGTTCTTCGGCCGGGACTCCGCCAGGTGCCTTGCGCCCCAGCGACGACTCGCTCATGGTGATCTCGCCGGTAATCTGCCACCCGACGGTGACCCGGTGCGCCCAGTCGCCGAGGTCGGCGAACGGGAACAGCGTGCACTCCAGCGACCGGCCCTCCTGTTTCCCGCCCGGATGCTCGGGGTGGTAATCGCTCATTCCGCGCAGCGTCTCGAACTCGACCGGACTGTGGTCCTCGAGCCATGCCACGACCTCTGGTGCGGTGTCGACGTACGCTTCCACCAGCGGCTGTTCCATCAGGCCGTGCGACAGCGACATCAGGCAGGTCAGCACCTCCTCGCGGCTGTCGCTGAACCCGAGTTCCACCTCGTGGCGGTTGTTGGGCAACCAGACCGTCCCGCCCGACCATGCGCTCGTACCGCCGACCGTGTCGGCCTTCTCGAACAAGCCGACCTGCGCGCCGTCCGCCGCGGCCCCAACGCCGCGGTCAAGCCGGCCGCGCCGGTCCCCAGCACCACGACGTCGTAACCGTGCTCCTGCATGCGCTCTTCCGTCAGTTGATGGGTCTGGTCCGCTCACTGGCTGGTCGCGACCGCCACCGCCGATCATAATACAACGGACGTTCTACAACAACGGCTCAGTGGTCAAGCTTCAAGCTTCAGAACGGCCGTCGGCGTCGGCGTGCCGCGGGATCGGGGCCTTGTTTGATGGCGGCGAGGATTTCCTTGCGCAGCCTTCTGGTCGCGGCATCACCAGCGAGTCCAGCATGCTTCCGCGGCGGCGGCGCGCGGTGGCCGAGCGAGCTCAGCTCGTCCGCCAGAACTCGCCGCTGGTCCGCCGGCGACCAGTGGTCGGGATCGAGCGCGCTGTGGGCTCCGAGCCCGTGCACGAGCGTGACCAGCCGTCGTGCCACGACCTCGGGCTCGCCGTCGGCCTTGTCCGAGCGCTGCTGACGCAGCAGCGACTCGATCCGGTGCTGCGCCGAGCGGACGTGCCGCGCTTGGGCATCCGCCAGGTTCGGATCGCTCACCGCCATGCCCCAGTAACACGTCAGCAGGCGCCACTCGATCTGGCGCTCGGGGTCAAGCGGAAGCAGCGCCTCCAAGCACTCGCGCAGGCCGCCGCCGTGCCGCTGCGCCTCGTCGAACCGGGCACCCGACCGCTCCGCGACGGCTTCGAAGGTAGCCTGCAGCAGGTCGTGCTTGTCAGCGAAGTAATGCGTGAGGACAGTGGTACTCGAGCCCGCGGCCTCGGCCACGTTCCGGAAGGTCAGCGCGTCCAGGCCGCGCGTGCCGACGAGCTCGGCGGCGGTGGCGGCGATGTGTCGGCGGCGGACGTCGTGGTCAACGTATCTAGGCATTGACATCCACCGTACTACTTATGTACAACGGTTGTAGTACAACGAGCGATGTAAAACGACAATTGGCGTCCCGCTCGTGGGCGACCCGAGAGGAGATCGCGCCGATGCATCCTGAGCGGGATGTCGATGTCCTGGTGGTGGGATCTGGCGCCGCTGGTCTGGCCGCGGCGCTGTCGGCGCGGGAAAGCGGTGCGCAAGCCGTGTTGATCGCCGAGTCCGAGGGAGTGGTGGGCGGCTCGTCGCGCCTGTCCGGCGGGCTGATGATGGGCGCCGGTACGCGCTATCAGCGCGCGCTGGGCATCGTCGATGACGCTGGATCGCTGTTTCACGACTACATGCAGCTCAACCAGTGGAAGGTGGACTCGGCCGTGGTCCGGCGGCTGGCCGAACTGTCCGGGCCGACGGTGGAATGGCTCGGCGACCTCGGGGTGCAGTATTACGACCAGCTGGTCTTCGGCGGCGACGAGCCACTGCCGCGTGTCCACTGTCCGATCGGGCGAGGCCAAGCCGTGGTGGACGTGCTCGCCAGCCGCTGCCGCGCCGCTGGGGTCGAGATCGCGCTCGGACGGCGGGTCGGCCGCCTGCTCACCGAGGATGGCGCGGTCGTGGGGGCCGGCGTCGGCGAGGACACGCTGACCGCCGGCGCAGTCGTGGTGGCGACGGGCGGCTTCGGCAACAATCCCGAGAAGCTAGCCCGGTATTTCCCGTCCGCGGCGGACACCGGATGGGCGTGGTACATCGGAGCCGACGGCAGCCGCGGCGACCACCTCGACCTCGCGGACCAGGTTGGCGCGCAGGTAGCGGGTTTCAACCGGGGCCTGCGGCTGCTGCACGCGGACTTCGCGCGGATCTATGAGGCGTACCTGCCGGGGTGGCTGGTCCTGGTCGACCGTCAGGGCCGGCGCTTCTGCGACGAGACCGCCCCGTACGGAATCATGGACGGGCTCATTCAAGAGCAAGGCGACGTCGCCTACGCAATCTTCGACCGGGCCGCCCTCGACGAAGCCACCGCCGCCGGAGTCGCCCGGTACAAGCAGCAGGTTCCCGGGTCCACCAAGAAGCAGAGCCCGCACTGGAACACCGACATTGTCGAGTCGATGGTGACCGCCGGCAAGGTGCGCTGCGGACAGTCCGTCGCCGAGCTGGCCGCCGCATTCGCCCTGCCCGCAGAGCACCTGGAAGCCACGGTCCAGCGGTACAACGCGGCCGTGGCGGCGGGCGAAGACTTCGATTACCTGAAGGACCCCAAATTCCTCCAGCCGATCGTGAGCCCGCCGTTCTATGGCGCGCAGATCCGCCCGGCGACCGTCTGCTTTACCGCCTGCGGACTGCGGATCGACAGGGACGCCCAGGTGATCGGCGAGTCCGGCCGGCCGATTCCCGGGCTTTTCGCGGCCGGCGAGAGCGTCGGCGGGGTGGTGGGACCGCGTTACGTCGGCAGCGGCAACTCCTACGCCAACTGCGTGACCTTCGGCCGGGTGGCCGGCGGGTCGGCGGCGCGCCGCGCCATGGCCACGCCGTGACCGGCAGCTAGCTTACGGAAAGGCGCCATCCATGTCAGATTTCACCGCGGCCCTGATCACCGCCCAGCAGACGGTGACGTTCCGGACGTTCACCCAGGTACCGCCGCTTCCTGGGTTCGTCACCATCAACATCACCCTGTGCGGGATCTGCGGGACGGACATCCACTCGTTCCGCAGCGGGCACCTGCACAGCCCGGCCGTGTGTGGCCATGAGTGGGTCGGCACGGTGGCCGCTGCCGGAACCGGCGTGGAAGGTCTGTCAGACGGCGACCGAGTCGTTCTCGCGGTGCCGCCCGCCTGCGGCCGCTGTCCGGAGTGCCGCAGGGGACTCGGCGACTATTGCCGGACGGCATCGCTGGTGGCCAGGGGGAGAGATTCGCTCGCGCCTCCGCACGGCGGGTTCGCCCGGACGATCACGGTCCAGGCGACCCGGGTCCTGCACGCTCACCCGGACCTGACCGATGAGGTGGCCGCGCAGGTCGAGCCGGCCACGGTCGCCTTTCACGGAGTGCGCCGCAGCGGGATCACGGCCGGCGACATGGTCGTGGTACAGGGCGCCGGGCCGATCGGGTTGCTGGCGCTGCAGTTCGCCCGGGCCGCCGGCGCTGGGGAGGTGCTCGTCGTCGAGCCATCGCCGACACGTCGGCGGCTTGCTAGCGAGCTCGGGGCGACCAACGCCTTGACCCCGGACGAGGCGGCCGAATACGTCCTGGACCACACGCAAGGCGTCGGCGCGGACGTGGTCATCGAGTGCGCCGGAGTACCGCGGCTGCTGCAGACCGCGGTCGACCTGGCCCGTTCCGGCGGCGTGGTCCAGCTCCTCAGCTTTCTCGCCGAGCCGGCCACCATTAACGCCGCCCGGTGGCTGGCCAAGGAGGTCACGGTCGTCGCCTCGAACGCATACACCCATGACGACTTCCGCCGCAGCATGGCGTTCCTCGCTGACGGCCGGGTGCGGGCGCAGCCTCTGCACAGCCGGACCGTACGGCTCGATGAGCTGGAGGCCACGTTGTCCTGGCTGTCGGCCGGGCCGGCGGACGATGTCAAGGTCCTGGTCGACCCGAGGCGCGGGAGCGTGGGATGACGCGAATGGTCGAGGAGGAGATGTGGAGCACCTGCAGGACCGAGTAGCGGTGGTCACCGGTGCGGCCAGCGGTCTGGGTTTGGCGATGTCGGAACGGTTCGCCGCGGCTGGGATGAAGGTGGTGCTGGCCGACATCGAAGCGGAACGGCTGGATGCTGCCGTACGAGGGCTTCGCGCCGCCGGGCATGACGCGACCGCTGTGGTGACCGATGTGGCCGATGCCGACGCGGTCAACCACCTGGCGGCGGCCGCTTTCGACACCTACGGCGTGGTCCCGCGGCCCTGGCCGACCAGGCGCCTCCTCCCAACGTCCCTCGCACCACCGCTGGGGTGGTCGCGACGCTGACGGCAGCGGACGTTGCCGAGCAGGTCGTTGAGGCGATCACCGCGAATCGCTTCTGGATCCTCACCCACGACCAGTACCGGTCGGTGATCATGCAGCACGCCTTTGGCGTCGGCACGGCCGCTCGGCCAGCCCCGGCCCCGATCTGGTAACCCCGGTCGGACCAAGCGTCCCTTCACCGCGGTGCGGCGGCCAGGCGGCGGCCTTGCTGGAGCACTGAGATCATCGCGAGCGTCGACTCCGCGCCCTGGTTACGGCTGCGATTGGTGGGGCCGAGACCGTCGCCGCAGCCGCCCGTCCGCTCATCGAAGAGCGGAATCTTGGCGTCGTTATCACCGAGGAACCACGCCACGCTCATTTCCACGCCCGCGAGCCAACTGCTGTCGCCGGTCACCGTCGCCGCGCGCACGCAGGCATCCGCCAGCGCAGCCACCTCGATCGGCTGCTGGTTAAAGGCGGGGCGGATCTCGTCAGGACTCCAGCCCCCGACCGGAACCACCGACAGGTGACCGTCTCGGGTCTCGATGCTCAGCAGCCACTCGAGCATGCGCAGGCCGTTCCGCAGGCCCAGGCCGTCACCGAGTTTGTCGCCGGCCACGATGACGGCCTCGGCGATGGCCGCGTTGGCATAGCTGAGCCTGGGTGCTGGCCACGGCCATACCGTGGACGCGGGCGGCTCGCCGATGACGTCCTTCGCTCTGCTCAGCAGCGCGAGCGCGCCGGAATGGTCCGGCCATCTCTCGAGTATCTCGGCGGCACCGAGCGCCGCGAACGCCATGGCGTGCGGCGATGGCGAAGAGACTTCTGCGCTGCGTTCGAATCCGGCGAATGAGTCCTGGCAGATGTCCGTGGTGGGGCCCCGGGCGGCAGCGGTGCCGAGCGCCCAGAGCGACCGGCCCCAGCAGTCCAGCGCCCCCGGCTGGTCACGCCAGTGGCGATCGTAGCCGAGGCGGTTCCGGAACCTTCCGTCTGGCGTTTGTGCTTGCGCGAGGAAGTGGAGGTAGCGGCGTCCCAGCGCAATGAGTTCCTGGGACGGCGACGGCTCCCGGCATACCACTATCACGCCGCGGGCGACGTCATTGGCGCAGTAGCCGTGCTCGTGCCTGGGCACGATTCCCTCGGCGCGCTCGACTAGGCCGACCTGATCGGTCAGCCGCTGCAAGTGCCGGAATGGCGCATCCGGATATCTCATCCCACGGGTCGGGCCGCTGCCTTGGACGGACCGGGTTAGTCCAGGGGCCCGCGGCTGCGGACCGGAATGATCCGATGGAGCTCTCATGACACACCGGAGGCTGGCTCGAATGGCCTCGCGTGCCCGCCGACGTCCCGAGCAGTGGCTGAGCGTCCTCCGCGGCCTCGCGTAGGGAACGCATAGTCAGGATAACCGAGAACTTTCCTGAGCCCGGTCAGCGCCGCGACCAGGGAGCCCGAAGGCAGGCGAGCATAGACCGTCGGGCCCAGCGTTCCGGCCGCTCCAGCATTTATCCAGCCGAACGATCCATGGTGAAAGCCCAGGTCAAACGGACGCCGCGACTCGGCCCGCAACATCACGGAGGTTCGGCGGCAACCAGCGCTACGTCCGTGGAGCCGCCTGGTGCTGGTATGCAGCATGCCCGGCGTGGCCGTGGTCTCGTGGCCGGGGGCGGGAGCCGGGCATATTGATCCTCGGGAAGGGTGCGTGCCGGGGGCAGCGGGGGTCATACTGGTAGTGATGAAGCCTGCCCACGGCGCGACCAGGCGTTTCCTGCCCGGTAGTCCGTTCAATAACATGCCCGCTTATCCGCCTGTTGAGCAGTTCGACGTGCAGGATCAGGTGACGCACGATAGCTACGGCCTTGGCCGGGTCTTGGTGGTCGAGGATGACACCGCCGTGGTTGTCGCCTTTGGTTCGCGTAACGTACGGATCATGTGGCCCTACGCCAAGCTGACCAAGCTGTGACGCACTGTTCCCGCGTTGACCCAGGCCTGGGCGGATTGCCTTGACGCAAGCGTCATAGGACGCCGCGTGTAGTACCTCAAGGGTGGCTACCAGCCGCCGTTTGGCAGCATGCCGGAAACAACTGACCGCTACTTGATCAGCGGGTCCCGGGGGAGACCGAGTATCCGTTCGGCGATCTGGTTCCGCTTGATCTCCGACGTTCCTCCCGCGATCGACATGGCCCGGTTCATCAGCACCAGCCTCGCTGCTATCGCGCCGCCACCATCGAGGAACGCCGCGTCCGGCCCCGCCAGTTCCGCCATGATCGCCGCCGTCTCATGGCCGAGCTCGGACAGCAGCAGCTTGGTGATGTTGCCCTCCGGTCCCGGGCCGCCGCCGGCCACCGCACGGTAGGCGCTTCGCTGATTCAGCACCCCCATCACGTGTGTGCGGGCTATATGCCTGCCCACCCGTCCAGCCCCGCCGGCCAGCCGCTCCGGGTGCGCGTCGAGCGGCGCGATGAACACCTCGGCCGGCATCGTCCGGCCACCGTCGCCGCCGCCGATACTGACGCTCTCGTTGCCGAGCGTGGCCCGCGCCACGGTCCAGCCGCCGTCCACCGGCCCGACCACGTCCGAACCGGGCACGAACACGTCGTCGAAGAAGACCTCATTGAAGTCCGAGCCGCCGTTCGGCATCTTCAGCGGACGCACCGTGACTCCGGGCGCGTGCATGTCGATCACCATCATGGTGATGCCCTCGTGCTTGGGCACGTCCGGGTTCGTCCGCACCGTGGCCAGGCCGAAGTCGGCCAGGTGCGCGCCGCTGGTCCAGACCTTCTGGCCGTTGATTCGCCAGCCCCCAGCCGCCTCCCCATCGCCCTTCACTGCGGTCGCCCTGGTCCTGATGCCGGCCGCGTCGGACCCGGCGCCTGGCTCGCTGAACAGCTGGCACCAGATCACGTCCTGGCTGAGCGCCGGACGGACCCAGCGCGTTACCTGGTCCGGGCTGGCGTGCTGGATCAGGGTCAGGATGATCCAGCCGGTGATGCCGAGGCTCGGCCGCTTGATCCCAGCCGCGGCGAACTCCTGCTCGATGACCAGCTGCTCAATAGCGGTCGCGTCCCGGCCCCACGGCTTCGGCCAGTGCGGCATCGCGTAGCCGGTATCGATCAGCGCCTGCTTCCGCTCCTCGCCGGTCAGGTCCCGCAGCCGGGTCACGTCGGGCCTGATCGCCGCCCGGATCGGCTCCGCTTCGGGGGGCATTTCGATCGCGGCGGCCCTGCGCACGCCCCGGCGGACCAGGTCGGTCACCTCGATCGCCGCCTGCTCGGTGTCCAGTACCGCGGCGATGGCCGCGGCCCGCCGCAGGTACAGGTGAGCGTCGTGCTCCCAGGTGAACCCGATCCCGCCGTGCACCTGGATGTTGAGGTTAGCGTTGCCGACCGCGGCCGGCACGGCCAGGACGGCGGCGATCGCCGCGGTGTAGCTGAACTGGTCGCCGCCGCCGAGCGCGGCCCGCCCGGCATCCCACGCGGCGGCCGTGGCCAGCTCGGCCGCGACACCCATGTTCGCGCAATGGTGCTTGACCGCCTGGAACGTCGCGATCGGCCGGCCGAACTGCTGGCGAACCTTCGCGTACTCGGCCGCCTGCTGGGTGGTCTCGGCCGCGACACCGACGGCCTCGGCGGCCAGCACAGCCCGGGCCACGTCGGTCAGCAGCCCGCGTGCGCCCGGCAGCACCGTCGCCCGCGCCGCGTCGAGCCTGACCCTGGCCGCAGGCCGGCTCGGGTCCAGATTGGCGGGCACCTCGGCCCGGACGCCGCCCGCCGACTTCTCCACGACCAATACGTCGTCACCGGCGGGGACCAGCAGCACGTCCGCCAGGTGACCGCTGAGCACGACGCCGACCTTCCCGGTCACGGCACCGTCGGTGCAGGTCACATCGCCGCCCAGCGCCGCCGCGCCGATCATGCTGCCGTCAGCTAGCCCTGGCAGCACCCGCTTGCGCAGCTCATCGGGTCCGGCGGCGACCAGCACGGCGCTGGTGATCACGGTCGGGACGAACGGCCCCGGCGCGAGGTGCCGGCCCATCTCCTCGGCCACGACCAACGTTTCGGCCAGCCCGAAGCCCGAGCCGCCAAGTTCTTCCGGAACATGCAGCCCGAGTAGGCCCAGGCCGCCCAGCTCGGCCCAGAACGCCGGTAGCGCGTCCGCCTCCGCCTCGAGCAGGCTCCGGGCCGCCGCGCGGGACTCGTGGTTGGTCAAGAAGTCCGCGACGCTCTGCGCGAGGGCCCGGTGTTCTTCGGAAATGGCGATCGACATACAGAAATACTTCCCGTTCATCCGGCGCC
>Ga0302178_10001730_pt1 | contig 18000 bp, 9 predicted proteins | sample I_Palsa_E1_3_FD_198790 | JGI IMG/M metagenome (GOLD analysis project Ga0302178, IMG submission 198790) | Peat permafrost microbial communities from Stordalen Mire near Abisko, Sweden - I_Palsa_E1_3 | ecosystem: Environmental > Terrestrial > Soil > Palsa > Peat permafrost | place: Sweden: Abisko... | reverse complement strand
GCGACGTGCTTGCCCCGGGGACACCGCTGCGCCTGGCCGGCGACACAGGGGTGGCCACCGTGCACGCCCTCCCCTTCGCCTGAAGAGAATGCCTACTTGGGAAGGGCCGGGTTGGCGTCCATCAGCCGGCGGGCCGCCTTGGCGCTCTGCTCCTGCATGAGGGCGTGCAAGGAGTTCCCGTGGGCGTCCATGGTGATGACGGCCGGGAAGTCCTTCACCTCCAGCTGCCACATGGCCTCGGCCGGCCCGAGCTCCTCGAGTCGGTGGACGCTGAGCACCCTCTTGACGCACTGGCCCAGCACCACCGCCAGCCCGCCGATGGCGTGCAGGTACACCGCGCCGTGCTTCTGCAGCGCGGCCAGCGTCTTCGGGCCCATCCCGCCCTTGCCGATGATTCCGCGGATGCCGTAGGCGGCGATGGTTTCGGCCTCGAAGGGCTCCTCGCGGATGGAGGTGGTGGGGCCCGCGGCGATGACGCGCCAGCTCCCGTCGGGCTCCCGCTTCACCACCGGGCCACAGTGGTAGAGGAAACGGTTGCGCACCATCCCGTCGAAGGTGGCGTCGTGCTCCACCGAGTGCAGGTGCATGTGGGCCGCGTCCCGGCCGGTGACGAGGGTGCCGCTGAATTCCACCTCGTCCCCCACGCGGAGCTCGCGCACCAGGGCCTCGGAGATGGGGAGCTCGAGCTTCTTGGGCATCTTTCCTTTTCCCTTTAGCCCACCACGCGCAAGGGCACGCCCGGCCTTCCGGGCGGCGCGAGGGTGAGGGGCCCACCGTCGAGCAGCCAGCGCTCGCCCTCCCGTCGGAGCTCGCCCTTCCGGTAGGCCCAGCACATGTAGCTGATGCTGACGAAAAAGCTCGCCGGCACGCGCGCCCGCTGGCCAATTTTCACGCCGAGGATGGTGGTTTTCCCGCCCCACCCCATCGGGCCGATGCCCAGCGTGTTGAGGGAGGCGGTGAGCTCCTGCTCCAGGGCGTCCAGCTGGGCGTCCGGGTTTCTGTCCTCGAGCGGCCGGAAGAGCTGCTCCTTGCTCTCGGTGTAGCCGATGACGCGGTCCCCGCCGATGCACACCCCCACCGTGCCCGGGGCGCAGCCGAAGCCCTGGGCCCGCTGCACGGCGTCGATGATGCAGCGGCGGACGCCGTCGAGGTTTCTGTCCGCGCCCAGCTTCGTGTCCGGGAGGGCGTACTGCGCGCCGACGTTCTCGCAGCCTCCGCCCTTCATCATGAGGCGGATGCGCAGGCCGGGCCCCCGCGTGGGGTGCAGGTGCAGGTGCGGCGAGCCGAGGCCAACGTTGTCCGGGATGCTTTTCCCACTCACCGAGTCCACGGTGTTTGGCCTTAGGTAGGAGAGCCGCGTGGCCTCGCGGACGGCCTCGTGGATGGCGTCCTCGACGTCAAAGGGCGACACCTCCGGGCCATGGTCCACGTAGAAGATGAGTGTCCCGGTGTCCTGGCAGATGGGCGCCGAGGCGGCCCGGGCCCGCGTCACGTTCTCCAGCATCAGGGAGAAGGTGTTGTGCGCCCGGCTCCCGGCCTCCTCGCGGTCGCGCGCCACCTTCAGCGCCTCCACCACGTCCTTGGCCAGTCCGGAGGAGGTGTGCCGGACCAGCTCCAGAAGCGGCGGGACGAGCGTCTGGGTGTCCATGGCAGCTCCATGGCGTAGCACGGCCTGTGGAAGGCCCGGAAGCCGGGATGGCCCAAGAGCGCCCTACCCCTCGGCGCGGCGCCTGCTGTAAAGCGGTGTCGGTCACCTTTGCGCATGTCCTCCTCCTTCAGCCGAGCCGCGGTGGCGCTTCTTTCCTTCATGCTCCTGGTGGTGGCCTGGGGCGGCCTGGTGCGCGCCTCCCGAAGTGGCGACGGATGCGGCGCCAACTGGCCCAGCTGCAACGGCGAGCTCTTCCCGACGCACCCGGCGCTCAAGACGCGTGTCGAGTTCACCCACCGCGTGATGAGCGGCGCCAGCCTGGGCCTCATCCTCGGCCTCGGCGTCTGGGCCTTCCGGCGGTTCCCACGGAAGAGCTGGCCGCGGCGCGGGGCCGCCGCGGCGGTGGCCTTCATTCTTCTCGAGGCCCTCATCGGCGCAGCCATCGTCCGTCTGCGCCTCGTCGGCGCCGACAGCTCCCTCACCCGGGTGGTGGGGATGGGGCTGCACCTCGTCTCCACCTTCTTCCTCCTGGCGGCGCTGCTCCTCACCGCCCTCTGGGCCGCAGGGACGCCGCCGCCCTCGATGCGCGCGCAGGCCCCGGTGAGCACGCTGCTCTTCGCCTCGCTCGCCGCCCTCCTCTTGCTCGGCGTGAGCGGGGCCATGGCCGCCCTGGGGGACACCCTCTTTCCCGTCCACACCCTGAAGGAGGGCTTCGCCCAGGACGCCTCGCCCGGGGCGCACTTCCTTCTGCGCCTGCGCGGCTTTCACCCGCTTCTGGCCGGGGCCAGTGCGTGCCTCCTCTGGGCCACGGCGGCGGTGACGTCGGCGCTCCGGCCCACGCAGAAGGTGCGGCGCATGGCGCGCCTTCTGTCGCTGCTTCTTCTGACGCAGCTTTCGGTGGGGCTGCTCAACCTCGCGCTCCTGGCCCCGTTGCCCCTGCAGCTCATCCACCTCGTCCTCGCGGATGCGGTCTGGCTCGCGCTGGTGGCGCTGGCGGCCGTGGCCCTGGCCGAGGGCACGCCCCAGCTGCAGCTCAAGGCGTCCGCCGAGGCACGGCCTCTCTAGAGGAAGGGCCGCCCGGGCAGGCCCCGCGCCCCTTGGCCTCCGGGAAACGGGAGTAGAGTCAGTGGCGCGGTGCGCCTCTCCATTCTCACCGGCGGCGGGGACTGTCCCGGTCTCAACGCCGTCATCCGCGCCGTCGTCCGGCGGGCCGCGCAGCGCGGCTTCGAGGTGGTGGGCCTGCGGGATGGCTGGCAGGGCCTCCTCGAGGCGCGCTTCATGCCCCTCACCCGGGAAACCACCGCCGGAATCCTCCACCGGGGCGGCACCATCTTGGGGACGAGTCGCGTCAACCCCTTCCTCGTCCCGGGCGGCCCGGAGGCGGTGGTGAAAAACCTCGTCGCCCACCGGCTGGACGCGGTGGTGGCCATCGGCGGGGAAGGGACGCTGAGTGCCGCGGCGCGGCTGCACGCCGAGTACCAGGTGCCGGTGGTGGGCATCCCGAAAACCATCGACAACGACTTGGGCGGCACCGACGTCACCTTCGGCTTCGACAGCGCGGTGGCCATCGCCACCGAGGCCGTGGACCGGCTGCACAGCACCGCCGAGTCGCACAAGCGCGTCATCGTCTGCGAAGTCATGGGGCGGCACGCGGGCTGGATTGCCACCTATGCCGGCCTGGCCGGCGGCGCGGACGTCGTCCTCGTCCCGGAGGTGCCGGTGGACTTGGAGAAGGTGGCCGAGCACCTCCTGCACCGGCACGCCAGCGGCGTGGACTTCAGCATCGTGGTGGTGGCCGAGGGGACGCGGGTGCGCGCCGAGGCCGGGGAGACGGAGCACCTGGTGACGGGCGGCGGGCTGGACGAGGCCGGACGCCCGCGGCTGGGCGGCGTGGGCGCCTTCGTGGCCCAGAAAATCGAGGAGCGCACCGGCTTCGAGACGCGGGTGACGGTGCTGGGCTACCTCCAGCGCGGCGGCTCCCCCACCGCCGCGGACCGCGTGCTGGCCAGCCGCTTCGGGGTGTACGCCTGCGACATGGCGGCCCGCGGGGACTTCGGCCAGATGGCGGCGCTGCAGGGAAACCGAGTCGTCAGCGTCGGGCTGGCCGAGGCCACCCGGGAGTTGAAGCGCGTGCCGCAGGAGTTTCTGGACGTGGCCCGCGTCTTCTTCGGTTGACGGCGCAGCGGATGGGAGGCCGCGAGGGCGTCCAACCCCTCGCGGCCCCCTCCCCCCCCAAAGGCGCCGCTTGAAACGCAAAGTAGGGTTTCATTCCTCTCCATGTAAACCACTCTTTCTCTCTTTACCGGGGAGCTGGAAAGCGGCCCGGGTGGCGAGGGTGGAACGTCGAGAAAGCGACGCCTCGGGGCCTCAGGGCTCCCTGGAGCCGGCCTTCCCCGGCAGCCCTCTGGAAAGCGTCCCTAGAAAGTGACCGACAGGGTGACGTTGGCCATCCCGGTGGGGCCATTCGTCTTCTGCGGCACCATGACGGCGGTGAGCGTCCCGTGCGCGTCATTCCAGAGGGTGCCCGAGGCGCCGTCATTCGTCGGAGCGCCCGTCGAGTAGATGGTGAGCGCGAAGCTCCCTCCGTCCTCCCCGCTCGCGGAGGGAAAATTGGTCCACCAGTAGTCGCCGCTCAGGTCCGTCGCGGCACTGTCCGCATGAATGAGGTAGCCGGTGCTGGTGGCTTGCATGGCCGGCGAGGAGCTCGAAAAAGCGCCCGTCGGCAGCGCGGTTCCCGGCGCTCCGACGCCGAACTTGAGAGAGGTGTCGCCGGAAGCAGCGGTCACGAGGAGCTCCCAGTTGCTCTCGCCCAAAAAGACGTAACCTTGGACGGCGGTGACGGACGCCGCCTCGTTGAGGCCCCCGGTGAGAAACGCCGTGGGCAACGCGGTGGGCCCGGAGCCACACCCGGCACAGACCGCCGCGACGAGACCGACGAGCAGCCAAAAGCGCTTCATCGTTTGCCACCCCCCGAATGGGCCAGAGGAAGCGTCCCGAATGCCCTACGCCCAAGGCTAGGCTCGGGGCACTTTCCCTGTAAAGCGCTTCTTCTCCGGTTACCGCGATGCTGAACGGCGCCCTAGAGGGGCACGTCCAGGAGGGGCGCGCCGCGCGCCTCGGGTGCCTCGTAGTGCCACCACTCCATGCGGTTGATGTGGAAGCCGGCCGCCTCCATGGCCGAGCGCAACGCGGCCCGGCGCTCGGCCACCTCGGGGCGCACCGGCGCGTCCTGGCGGGCAGCCCGCCCGAAGGTGTCGAAGGGCGTGGGCATCTCCACCTCCGTCCCGTCGGCGCGCAGAAGCGTCACGTCCACCGCCGCCCCCCGGTTGTGGTGACTTCCGGTGCGGGGGTTGGCCACGTAGCCCCGCTTCGGCAGGCGCTCCCACATCTCGTACTGCACGGCGTGCGGCCGGTAGCAGTCCCAGGCCTTGAGGCGAAAGCCCTGCTTGGCCAGCGTCGTGGCCGCGCGGGCCAGCCTTTCGGCCACCGGACGCAAGAGAAGACAGCGCGCGCCGGGCGGATAGAAGGCCTTCTGGAAGAAGTTGTCGTCTTTCGCATAGCGCAGCTCGACGACGAGGCCCGGGACACGCTGGCCCGCGTCCACCAAGTCCGGCGCCGGCGCCGCGGACAGAAGGCCCAAGGCGAGGAGGAAGGCCCTCACCGGGCCGCGTACTGCGTCGGGTCCACGACGCCCGCGGCCCGGAAGCCTTCGCTGCGGATGAGGCAGCTGTCGCAGCGTCCGCAGGCGCCTCCCGCGCTGTCCGGCTCGTAGCAGCTGGTGGTGAGCGCGTAGTCGACGCCGAGGGAGAGGCCCTTCTGGATGATGTCCGCCTTGCTGAGGGCCAGGAGGGGCGCGTGAATGTGGAAGCGCTCCCCCTGCACGCCGGCCCGGGTGGCCAGGGCCGCCAGCGCCTCGAAGGCCCGGATGAATTCCGGCCGGCAGTCCGGGTAGCCCGAGTAGTCCACGGCGTTGACGCCGATGAAGATGTCGCGCGCCCCCACCGCCTCGGCCAGGCCGAGGGCCAGGGCGAGGAAGACGGTGTTGCGGGCCGGGACGTAGGTGACGGGCACTCCGTCGGCGCGCGCCTCGGCGGAACGGTCCTTCGGCACGGGCATGTCGTCGGTGAGCGCCGAGCCGCCGATGGCGCGCAAGTCCACCGACACCTCCCGCACCTCGGCCTGCCCCAGGGCCTGGGCCACGGCCCTTGCGCGCTCCAGCTCCACCGCGTGCCGCTGCCCGTAACGCACGAGGAGGCACACCGGATGGAAGCCCTCGCTGCGCGCCACGGCCAGGCAGGTGGCGGAGTCGAGACCGCCACTGAGCAGCACCACCGCGCGCTTCACGGGGGCGAGGGCCTTCCCTGCCCGACGAGGCCGAAGGTGACGCTGCAGGTGGGCGGAAGCGTCGTCGCGCAACCGCCGTCGGGCAGCGGCGTCGGGCAGCACGCCCCGGCGATGGGCCCGGTGCCCGGCGCCACCACCCCCGGGGAGACGACGTCCACGAGAAGGCCGCAGGCCGGGCTGGCTTGCGTCTGGTAGGTGCCGCCGATGACGACGGGCGGCGGCCCGACGGGGATGCCGCCGGCACAGCCGCCGTCGAGCTCAGCGTAGATGCTGAGCTGGATGGTTTCCGTCACCTGGGCGATGCAGCCCCCGTCGGCGATGGACTGGCCAGCGAGGAGGAAGAAGCGCTCGGCCAGGGCCTGGGTATTCACCGTCTGCCCGTCGAAGGTGCCGGTGGCCGTCGCGCTCTGGCTGCCGGACTGGTAGCTGATGTAGCCGGCGTCGTCCGGGCCCATGGACACCACGAGGACGGTGGTGCCGCCGTCAGGGTACCCGCCGTCGTCGCACAGCCCGGGCGACCCGTTGTCGCAGAAGCCGGGAAGGTTGGAGAAGGCCAGGCAGGTGTTGGACTGGGGGATGAGGGCGGTGTTGAAGCTTCCCACCAGCTGGCCCGGAAACTGGATGCTCGAGCTGCAGGCCACCACGGCCACGGCCACTGCGAAGGCGAGACGGCGCGGCATGCGGTGAAGTCCCAAAGGAGGAGGACTCTACACGAGCGCGAGGGCACGCTGGACGACGGCGTGAAAGGCAGCGCTCGAGGCCAGGACGGAGGCCGTGTCCAGGCCCTCCACGTCCCCCCCGCGCACCCCCGGCTCGAGGAGGACGAGGACGCGCGCTGCGGCCAGCGGCGAGGGGACGGCCAGGAAGGCCGCCGGCGCCACGCGGGCCAGCGCGGCCAGGGGGCCCGGGCCGGCCAGCCGTGCGCCCTCGTCACCGAGAAGCAGCGCCACCGCGAGGAGGAAGGTGAATTCGGCCGGGCCGAAGTACGACAGCCCACCCGCGCCCAGCACCAGCGTCTCCGGGCCGGCCAGCCACGCCTCCGGGCCGCCGTGCGGGTCGAGGTAGACGAGGACTTCGGGCGCCCCGAGGGCGAAGAGTGCCGCCGACAGGGCGCGGTGCAACTCGGGCATGACCGCGCCCTCCAGCGGGACGGCGCCCGGGGGCAAGGGATGGGTGAGGACGCCCCGCGGCCGGGACAGCCGGGTGATGGAGGAGGGCGCCTCGGCGTAGGGGAATTCCCCCACCGCCGCGCGGGCGAAGTCCTCGAAGAGCGCCGCGTCCTCGACGCGCCCGGTGCGCCGCAGCGCCTCGGCGTAGGCCCGGTAGCCCTGGGCATCGAGGCCCGCCTCCTTGAGGAGGGCGGGCCACAAAGAGACGGCGATGGAGGCGCCCGCATTCTGCGCCGACAGCCGCTCCGCCACCTCGCGGCGGGCGGCCAGCGGCACCTCGGCCTCGACGCCACTGAGAAGCTGGATGCCGCGCTCCAGGAGTCCGGCCTGCAGCGCCTCCACGCCCAGCTGCGCGCGCTCCAGCGAGGAGTGGACAAGCTGTCCGCGCAAGGCGAAGGACTCCTCGCGACGTCCAAGCGTGGAGGCGAGGCTGGCGCGCTGCTGCAGCACCTCCGGCGTCCCGGGCAGCGAGGAGAGGGCCTGGTAGGCGTCCTCCGCCCGGCCCAGCTGCAGGTAGGCCTTCGCCAGAAGGCCCTGCACCCCGGACAGCGCCCCCGTCCCGCCCAGCGCAGCCAGCCTCTCGGCCAGCGCCACGTAGCGCTCCGGAAACGCCTCGGCCGAGGTGAGGGCGAGAAGCTTCTGCAAGGGCGCCGTGGACGTCGCGTCCTCGGAGGCCGACTGGACGTAGGCCGCCTCGGCCTCGGCCGTCTGGCCGAGGTGGAGGAAGAGGTCCCCCAGCTGGGTGTGCAGCGCGGCCCGTTGCGGTAGCTCCGCCGTCGCCTCCGCCCAGCCGAGGAGGGCCTGGGCCGCCTCCTCGAGGCGGTTGTCGTCGCGCGCCCTCTGGAAGAGTTCCTGCCACAGAGGCCCGGACAGCTCCGGCACCCGGAGGGCCAAGGTGCGCAGCGCGCGCTCCCTGTCCGCACCGCGACGCCCGCGGGCATAGGCGGCCAGGGCCTCGACGAGGGCCGCCGGCGCGCCCGTCTGCAGCCGCTCCAGCACCTCGAAGAGGACAGCGTCTCCCTCGCCCAGCGCCACCAGGCGGGCCAGGGCCTCCACCCTCGGCCCGGCGTCGGCGGCCCGCTTCTCCTCGGCGGACAGGGGCGCAAGCACCACCGCGCGGTACAGCGCCGAGGCCAACTCCTTGGCCCGCACCACCTCGGCCAGCCGCGCCGCGCGCAGCCTCTCCTCCTGCGTCCCCTCGGAAAGCACCAGCTCGGCCAGCCTTCGCACCAGCGCGGGCTCCGGCGCGACGGAGGCCGAAGCCCACAACGCCTCCCGCTGCCGCCCTCTGTCTCCGAGGGACTCGGCGACAGAAAGCGCCTCGGCGAAGGCGCCCTGGGCGAGAAGCGGCGCATAGCCGTACTGGGCAGCGGCCTCGGGGGCCCCCACCCGCAGAAGCCGGGTGGCCCACTCCGCAGGCGGAAGCGCCTCGGGGTGACTCTCGGCCAGGCGCAACAGCACGTCGCGGGCCTCGGGCGCGTCGTCGGCCGCCTCCCAGGCCTCGGCCGCCTCGAGAAGCAGCCTCGGGCGCTCCGGCGCAGACGTCCTCTGGGCCGCCTGCACCAGGGAGGCCGCGGCCTTGGCCATCTCCCCGCCCGCCCGCATGAGGTTGGCCAGAAGCAGAAGCGAACCGTACGTGGCCTCGGCCGCCACCGAGGCCCGCGCGTACAGCGCCGCCCGCGCCATGTCGCCCGCACCCTGCGCCACCTGGGCCGCCTCGAGGAGGAGGGCGGCACGCGAGGCGCCCTGCTGCAGCTCGGCACGGGCGGCCAGGGCCGAGGCGCGGGCCAGCGGCGCGGCGGACAGAAGCGGCTCGAGGAGGTCCAGCGCCTCGGCGTAGGACTCCGAGGGCCCGGCGTCCACCACCGGCTGCAGAAGCGCCCGCACCCGTTCCGCCGCGTCCGGGCCAGCCACGCTGCGTGCGGCCTCCAGGCGAAGGGCGGCGCTGTGCGCGTCCAGGGGCAGAAGGGTGAGGAGGGACTCGAGCGTCCGGGCCAGCCCCTCTGCGTCGCCGGAGGTGCGTTGAGCGTCGGCCAGGACTTCCAGGGCCGCCCGGTGCGCGGGGGCGGCAGAAACCGCCTCGCGGAGGTGCCCAAGCGCAGCTTGGGTGTCTCCCTGGGCCGTGGAGAGACGGGCCGCCTCGACGAGGAGGTCGGCGGCGCGCGTCCCGCCCGCGGCGTGCGCGGCGCGAAGCAGGAGGCCGAGCGACTCCTCTCTGCGCCCTTGCGCCAGAAGCCCGGACAGGGCGCGGTCCACCACCTGGCTGTCGGTGGGGCGCAATTCGGCGAGGGGCAACAGCGCCTCGAGGGCCGCCGAGTCGTCCTCGAGGAGGCCGGCCGCGCGCCGGTAAAGGGCCTCCGCCTCGTCGGGCCCCGCGGTTCTTGCAAGGCGCAGCGAGGTGCGGAAGGCGCCGGCCGAGTCCCGCTGCCGCTCGTACACCTCGGCCAGAAGCGAGAGCGCCTGACGGCCGCGCTCCGAGTCCGCGCCCAGCGCCACCGCCTCTTCCAGCGCGTCGGCCGCGTCCTTCAACGCGCCCTGGGCCAGCGCCGCGTGGCCAAGCCGCAGCTTGAGGCGAAGCCGTTGCGCGGTGCCGAGGGTGTCCGCGCCGCTGGCCAGCGCCCGCCTGTCATAGGGCTGGGCGGCCTGCGGCACACCGGCCTCCGCCGCGAGCTCGGCGCGGGCCAGAAGCGCCGGGACGTCGTCCGGGCGAAGGCGCAGAAGCGCATCCCAGGCCTCCGCCGCCTTCAGCGGCTCACCGAGGGACGAGAGGAGCTCGCCCGCCTCGGCCAGGAGGGCCGGTGCGCCCGAGGGGACGGCGCGGGCGCGCTGCACGAGAAGCTCTGCCAGCGCACGCCCATCCGTGCCGACGCGGGCCCGTCGCGCCAGGAAGGCCGCGTCGGAGTCCGGGGCGTGGGCAAACGCGCGGTCCTCGGCCAGCAGGGCCTCCTTGGCCAGCCCCGCGCGCCGGTAGGCGCTGGCCGCCTCGAGGTAGCTCGCCGCCGCCTCGCTGCCGGCCTGGCGCTCGGCGCGCGAAAGGTGCAGCGCGGCCAGGGCGCGCTCGTCGCCGGCGTCGGCCAGAAAGGCCAGCTGTCGCGCGGCCGAGGGCGCGCGGAAGGGGTCCGCGCGAAGCAGCTGCGCGTCGTAGGGCGCCGCGTCCGAGGGACGTCCGGCGGCGACGAGCAAGTCAGCGAGCTCGCCCGTCAAGACCACGTCGCCCGGGCGCAGCGCGTGCGCCGCGGCCAGGGCGTCCACGGCCGAGGGAAGGTTTCCAAGGCGGCTCCGGTACACCTCGGCCGCGCGCAGCAAGAGGGAAGCCTTGGCCTCCGCGTCGCGACTGACGCGCGCCGCGGACTCGAGGTAGGCCGCGACGTCCTCGGTGCGGCCGGACTTCTCCAGAAGCTGCAGGAGCCGCCCCTCGGCAGCGAGGTGGCCCGGGGCGTCGGCCAACGCCTCGCGGAGGAGGGCCTCGGCCCGTCCCTCGTCGGAGAGGGCCTTCTCGTGCAGGTCGGCCAGTGCCAGGAGGGCGTCGGCGCGGTCCATGGGCGACGTCCGCAGCGGGACGCCGCGCAGAAGCCAGTCCACCTGCGCCCGGACGTCCTCCCGGCGCGCGGCCAGCTCCGCCCCGCGCTCCGTGGTGCGGACGCGGGGGTAGAGGGCAAAGCTTCTCCGCAGCGCCGCCTCGCCACCGAGTCCGTCCCTGCGCACCAGCAGCAAGAGCTCCGCCCGGCGGAATTCCGCGTCCGCGGCCGCCTCCGTCTGGCCCAGCTGCTCCAGCCCGTCGCGCACCGCCCCCAACACCTCGAGGGCCTCCTCCCCCCGGCCGAGTTCCGCCGCCACCTTGGCCAGCTCGTCCAGCGCCGAGAGGGAGGCCTGGCCCTCGCCCGCCGCGGCCGCCTCCTCGGAGAGGGCCCGCAGCGCGAGGAGGAGCTCGGCATGCTGCCCCGTCTCGCGGAAGAGCTCGGCCTGCGCCCGCCGCACCTTCAGGGGCTCGGGCATGGCTTGCGCGGCGCGCTCCAGAAGCTTTGCGGACCACGCGGTGTCGGCCAGCTCAGTGCGTGCCCGGCTGGCGAGGTGCAGGAACATCTCCCCCACCGGGAGACTCGGAGCGCGGCCCTCAAGGGCGCTGGCCAGAAGCGCGATGGACTCGCGGGGGTTCCGGACGCTGAGCAAGTCCGAGAGGCGCTCCACCGCCGCGGTACTCAGCGGCCGCTCGCGCAGAAGCCCGCGCAGCGTCTCCTCGGCCAGCGGCGCGTCTCCCGAGGCGGCGAGGAGGTCCGCGTAGGCGAGTAGCAGTTCCTCGTCGCGGTCCGGCGCGTCCTCGAATGTCACCTCGCGCGCGGCGGCGGCGAAGAGGGGGAGGGCCTCGGCACGGGCGCCGGCGCGGTAGAGGTTGAAGGCCAGGACGCGCAACTCCTCGCCCTGGGCAGAGTCCAGCTGGTGCGCGCGGCGGCGGAGGGCCAGCGCCTCGGCGTCGGCGCCGGCGCGGGCCGCGGCCTGGGCCGCGTCTCGCAGAAGGGCGGCGGACTCGCGCGCCGGTAAGAGGAGCGCCGCCTGGCGCGCCGTCTCGGCTGCCTCCTCCCAGGCACCGCGGTCCACCAGGAGGCGGACGAGGCGCCGCCGTGCGACGGCCTCGGTGGCGTCCAGCTGCGCTGCACGCCGCAGCGCGGCCTCCGCCGGCCCGGGGAGGGCCAGCTTCTCGAGGTAGAGGACGCCCAGCTCCGCCGACAGACGCGCCCCCTCGGCCTTTCCGACGTGGGCGACGCGCTCGGCGAGCAACTCGGCCAGCCCCGCCCAGTCCTCATTCTTCTCCAGAAGCGTCCGCAGCCGCGTGGCGGCGGTGGTGTTGTGCGGCTCGAGGACGAGGACGCGCTCCAGGCTGTCACTGGCCGCGTCCATGTCCTTCTGGGACTCGGCCAGCTCCGCGCGCCGCAGGAGGGCCTGGACGCGCGCCTCCTTCGGCCCGTGCTCGGCCGCCTGGAGAAGGGCGCGCGAGGCCGACGGGGCATCCCCCGTCTTGAGGGCCGCCTCGGCCAGGCCGAGGTAGGCCTGGGCGCGGGTGCTGGCCTCGGCGGTGGCGCTCGCCGCCTGGGCGAAGGCCCGGGCCGCCTCCTCGGCGTTGCCCGAGGAGAGGAGCGCCCGGCCGAGGAAGAGAAGCCTCGGCGCCGCCTCGAGGGCAAGGCCCGGGGCGGCCTGCATGCCGGAGCGCCAGGCAGAGAGCTCCGCCGGGACGTCACCGTCGGCGCGCGCCAGCTCCGCGACTTCCTTCCACACCGGCCCGGCTTCCCGGGCGTCGGCGGCGGCACTCACCAAGTCCGCCCGCGCCTCGGCCGCCCGGCCCATGGCGCGCAGGAGGCGGGCCCGCTCCAGGAGGTGCGCCGCGCGCACGGTTCCCACCGTGGAGGCGGCCAGCAGACTGCGCAACCCGAGGGCTTCCTCGCGGGCCGGCGCCTCTCCGGACAGCATTCCGAGGAGGGCTTCGGCCGCCCAGGCGTCCTGCGGGTCCTTCCGCAACAGCTCCCGCAGCGCCGGGATGGCTTCCGCCGGCCGTTGCATCTCGACACTCAAGGCCACGAGCTCCCGCGCCGCGTCCTTGGCCTGGGCGCCGGACAGCCTCGGCCAGAGGGCCGAGAGGAGGGCCTGCAGCGCCCCGAGGGAACCCGACTCGCGGTAGAGGCTCGCGAGCTCGAGCTGCGCCTCCACGTCCTCGGGGTGGCCCTCGGTGTAGGCCGCGAGGTGACGCCTGGCCAGCTCCGGCTCCGAGGCCGCCCGCGCCGCGGTGGCCGCGCTCCTGAGGAGGAAGGCCCGCTCCGCCGGCGGAAGCCCCACCGCGTCCGTCCGCAACAGCTGAAGCGCCGCCTCGAAGTCCTCGAGGGCGCCGCGGGCGTCCGAGGGCAGCCGGGCCGTGCCCCGCCGCACCCGGGCCGGAAGCAGCTGCGGGTCCTGCTTCACCGAGGCTTCGAGGAAGGCCAGGCTGCGGCCCGCGTCCGGCGTCACCTCGGCAGCGCGGAGAAAGAGGCGCGCCGCCACCCGCGGCTCGCCGGCGCGCTCCGCCTGCCGGGCCAGCAGCTGGGCCGCCTCGGGCCGGTTTCCGGACTGGAGCTCGAGCTCGGCCAGCGTCTCCAGCATCTGCCCGGCCAGGGCCCCTTGCGGCTGCAGCTCGAGGGCCGCGTACAGCTTCTGGTGCGCCGAATCCCGCTGTCCGGCGGCCAGGAGGGCACGGGCACTCTTGTAGAGAAGTGGCGCGGCGGCCTCGGCGCGGCCGGAGGACAGAAGCTGCTGGGCGCGCGCCGCCCACAGCTCCGCCAGCTCGCGCTGTGCCCCCCGCTTCTCGTAGAGGGCCTCCAGGCGCTCGGCCAGCGCGTCGTCGGTGGGGCGCTGGGGGAGGGCCTGGGCGTAGTAGGCCATGGCCGAGGCGTCGTCCCCCAGCATCTCGCAGGCCCGTCCCAGCTTGGCCCGCACCTCGGCGCGCGTCTCCTCCGGTGCGGAGCGCGGCAAGCTTGCGAGGACGTCCTCCAAAGCACGTCGTGCGTGCTCCGGGCGCTCGGCCCTGAGGCTCAGCTCCGCCAGCTCGAGGAGGAGGGCCGGCTCGGGTTGCAGCCGCGCCGCCTTCTCCAGGGCCACCAGCGCCTCGCCCAGCCGCCCGAGGCGGGCCTCCAGCACCTGGGCGAGCTCGCGCAGGGCAGCGGCGGCGAGCCGCAGGTCGCCCTGCGCCTCGGCGACGCGGGCCCGCTGCTGCAGCGCCGCGGCCAGCCCGGGCATGTCCGCCCGCCGCCGCTGCAGCCCGCACAACTCTCCCAGGGCCACCAAGTCATCCGGCTCGAGGCGCAGCACCTCGGCCAGTGCCTCGGCGGCCAGCCCCAAGTCGCTGGCCAAGTCCTTGGCCGCCACCGCCAAGCGCCGCAGGTACCGCACGCGCTCCTGCGGGTCGCGGGCCTGCGCGGCGAGGGCCTTGAGGCAGCGGCACAGAAGCGGGCCATCGCGCCGCTGCTCCGCCAGCGCCAGCATGCCCTCCAGCGCCACGCGGTTTTCGGCGTCGACGTCGAGCGCGCGCAGAAGCAGGGCCTCGGCCGCGGCCGGGTTGTCGAGCCGCATCCTCTGCAGCTCGCCGGCCTCGGCCAGGTAGGCCGCCCGGCGCGGGCCGTCCGTCACCAGCGGGGCGGCACGCTCCAGGGTGAGGGCCAGCCGCTCCGCGTCTCCCTGCGCGCGATACAGCGGGATGAGCTCCTCGAGGACGTCGGTGTCCTCCGGCTGGAGGGCCAGGGCGGCCTCGAGGTGCGAGCGCGCCTTGCCCGCGTCCCCCAGCCGCGTGCGCTCCAGCACCGCCAGGGCCCGGTGGGCGCCGTGCACCGCGGCGCGGATGGCCGGGGAGGCCGGCGACTCGCCGGCGAGCTCGATGCCCTGGAGGTAGCCGGTGACGGCCTCCGCCACCCGTCCCAGCCCCTCGGCGGCGTGCGCCGCGGCCACCAGCACCTCGGGGTCCCCGGGCAAGAGGGCCACTGCCTCCCGGTAGCGAAGCAGCGCGTTGTCGAGGTTGTGGAGGCCCACCTCCCACACCCGTCCGGCGAGGAGGTTGGCCCGTCCCACCTGCTGCAAGTCATGGCGGCCAAGGGCGACGTCGCGCAGGCGGTCCAGGGCCCTCAGCGCCCGGAGATGCTCCCCGGCGCGGTGGCACAACTCGCCCAGCAGCTCGAGGGCCCCGGCATGGTCCGGCGACAGGCGCAGCGCCGCCTCGCAGTGCAGCCGCGCGCCAGCGACGTCGTCCTCCGTCACCACCGAGAGGCGCGCCAGCTGCACGTGGGCCTCGGCCGACTCGGCCGGGTCCCTGGTGAGGGCGGAGATTCTCCGGTAGGCGCGGATGGCACCGGCCCTGTCCGCCGAGGCGTCCGCGGCGCGGGCCAGCGCCTGCAGCGACGGGAGGTGGTCCGGCCTCAGGCCCAGTAACTCGTGCAGCGCACGGATGGCCATCTGCGGCGCATGTCCCTCGGCCACCCGGGCCGCGGCCTCGGCGGCCGCCGCGGCCGAGGTGTCCTCGCCGCGCTTGCGCGACAGCGCGGAGAGCGCGAGCCAGCGTTCCGCGGCCCGTGCAAACTCCCCGCGTCGCTCGCGCACCACGGCCTCCACCCAGAAGGGGGAGGCGCTCGTGGGCCGCCGTCGGGCGAGGGCCTGGGCGACGTCGAGCGCGAACTCGTGCGCGCCTGGGTCCGCCACCAGGAGCCCGAGGAGGCGCTCCAGGGCGAAGGGGTGGGCATCCTGCGGTTCCGCCCCGCGCAGGTACGCGTCGCGGGCGTCCCCCAGCCGGCCGGCGGCCAGGAGCGCCTCGGCCTCGGCGAAGGCGCGACTGCCCTCGAGGGCCAGGAGCAGCTCCTCGTCGAGAAGCGCCGGAGGTGGAAGCCCGCTTGCGGCAAAGCGCAGGCGCAGCGCGGTGGCCGAGACGTCCAGCCCGGTGAGGCGCGCACCCTCGAGGGAGGGGACACGAAAGCCTCGGGTGACGGCCGCCGCCTGCACCAAGGGGGGCAGGACGCGGGCCGAGAAGCCACTCGTGCCCCGGAGCTCCACGTCGGGAAGAAGGCGCGCCGACTGGGCCGAGCGCGAGAGCAACAGGGGCACCACCGCCGCCGGCGTCGGGGAGAAGCCGTACAGGCGGACGTCGTAGAGGTAGACGCCGAGGCGCTCGCCCAGGGCGTCGAAGGCCACCTTGAAGGTGGCCGGCACGGCCGTCGCCCCCTTCAGGCGTGCCTGGCCCTCGAGGTACCCGGTGCGGAAGGTGAGGTGGACGTCCTCCAGCTCCAGGGCGCCCTGCGCCACCTCCTGCACCGCGCGCCGGAGGCGCTCGGCGTCGAGCGTCACCTCCAGGAAGCCGAATTGCAGCGTCTTCTTCTGGTAGCGCAGCGCCCCGCCACTGACGCTGAAGGGGAAGGTGACGTCGGGAATCTGCAGCCCGAAGTCGGTGATGCGCACGCCGGGGGCCGCCTCGAGTGGCGGAAAGGCGACGAAGGCACGGCGGTCCAGAAGCCGCAGCTCGGGAGCCGCGGACTTGCCGACTTCCGGCTCGCGTTTTTCTTCGCCCGCCATCTCTTTTTCTGTCCCGAAAGGGGCCGGCTCCCGCGGGGGCTCCTCCTTTAGAAAGAAGGAGGCACAAACCCCCCGTGGGCGCGCCGGACGACGACGTCGAAAGGTACCACCCGACCGGGAGTGGCCCAAGTTTCCGGGACTTGCAGCACGGCCCCCGCCCCGGGGGGCTCGTTTCCGTTTGGTGAAGCCGGATATTCTCAACGGCTGCGGACCCCCACAGCCCGTGCTCCCCCTCAATTCGCTCGTCCTCGACGAACGCTTCCGGGTGCTCGGGCACCTCGGGGGCGGAGGCATGGGCGAGGTGTACCTCGCCGAGCAGGTGAGCCTCGGGCGCAAGGTGGCGCTCAAGGTGCTCCGGCGCGAGGTGGGGCAGCAGCCCGGCATGAGCGAGCGCTTCCGGCGCGAGGCGCGTCTCCTCTCGTCGGTGGAACACCCCGCGGTGGTGCGCGTCATCGACTTCGGCCAGTCCGAGGAGGGCACCTGCCTCGTCATGGAGCTGGCCGAGGGCGAGACGCTGCTGCAGGCCCTGGAGGCGGGCGCCCTCGACCCGGAGCGCGGGCGCCGGGTGCTGGTGCAGCTGGCGGAGGGCCTGGCCGCCATCCACGAGAAGGGGATTATTCACCGCGACTTGAAGCCCGAAAACGTCGTCCTCACCCCGAGCGCCCGGGGAGAGCAGGCCCGCCTCTTGGACTTCGGCATCGCCCGGCTGGTGGAGCCGGACCCCGACGCGCGCGGCCTCTCCCAGGTGGGCGTCGTCCTCGGGACGCCGGAGTACCTCTCCCCGGAACAGGCCATGGGCGCGCCGCTCGATGCCCGCAGCGACCTCTACTCGCTCGGCGTCCTGGCCTACCGGATGCTGAGCGGACAGCTGCCCTTCCAGGGCCCCAACGCCCGCGACTACCTCGTGCAGCACGTCAGCGCCTCGCCCCGGCCCCTGTTGCACCTGGCGCCGCAGGTGGCCAGCCAGCCCGGCCTGGCGGCCATGGTGATGCGGGCGCTGGCCAAGGACCCCAAGGCGCGCCCGCAGTCCGCCAACGACTTGGTGCGCGCCCTGGACACCGCGCTTCCGCCGCGCACCAGCACGCCACTTGGCCAGGGGCCTTCCGTCTCGCAGCAACTCTTCGAGGAGCGCACCACCCCCGCGCGCACCCTGCCGGAGCTGCGCACGAAGGCCACCTCTCTCTTGCTCCCGCTTCTCGGCGCGGACAGGCGCTTCTGGCTTCTGCGCGCGCTGGCGACGCTGGCCGCCCTGGCCCTCCTGATGGCCATCGTCCTTTGGAGTCTCGGCCCGCCCCGGGCGCTGGCCAGGGCCAAGGCCGAGGTGCAGGCCGGCCAGCCCGAGGCGGCGCTCAAGACGCTGGCCGACTCGAGCCGCGGCAACCTCTCCTCCGGAGCGCAGGCCGTCCGCGCCGCGGCCCTGCACGCCCTCAAGGACCATGACCAGGAGCTCCTCGCGCTTCAGCTGGGCCAGCCCTCCGACGAGGCGTTCGACGGCCTCGTCCTCAGCGGCGTGGTGGAGGACTTGGTGCATGGCCGGGGCGAGGCGGCACGCAAGGAGTGGCTCGAGGGGCTGGACCGCGCCCGCCTGACGGCCGCGCTGCAGACCCTCGCCGACAGCGGCACCTCGGAGGCCGCCTGGGGCGCCCTCCGCTACCTGGACGACTCAGGACGCCTGGACGCCGAGGCCCTGGGCACCCTCTACGCGGGCTGGCTCGAGCAGAAGGAGTGCGCGCCGAGGGCCACCGCCGCCCGACGGCTGGCGGAGTT
>Ga0302178_10001728_pt1 | contig 18017 bp, 18 predicted proteins | sample I_Palsa_E1_3_FD_198790 | JGI IMG/M metagenome (GOLD analysis project Ga0302178, IMG submission 198790) | Peat permafrost microbial communities from Stordalen Mire near Abisko, Sweden - I_Palsa_E1_3 | ecosystem: Environmental > Terrestrial > Soil > Palsa > Peat permafrost | place: Sweden... | reverse complement strand
ACCATCTCGGCACATCCGGTCGTTACATTGTCGCCGCGATCTCAACGGCCACGCATACGCTGCAGGCGCGCATCTCCGACGCCATCCGAAATGCGCCTGAACCCAAGAAGTTATTCAAGCACTTTTCAATGCACTTCAATCTCAAGCGTCAAGCACGCCCCAGCCTGTTTCGACCTGAACAAATCGAAGCAGTTGTGCCTTATCTTGACCTGCTCGATGGGCTTTCGATCCATGACCTCTGGAACGTGTGTAACAAACACGGATGGTTCACGCTCAGACGTGCCTATCTTGATTCCAGATTCCCGACGACGATGCGCGGAGCGTCTTACCTTGATGCGTCCCGCGCCATGCAAGATCTGGATGAATTCTCCGAGAATGGCAAGCAATGGTTCGTCGAGCATTGGATTGACCATTTTCTCGAGTGCGGTGTCTCCCTGGACGACGTAATGGAACTGATCGGCCAGTGGCTCAGGACCAAGACCGACATCAGATTCCTTCAGCTCGCCTGCGCTGCCGTGCTCCATGCCGGTGAGAGGCGACACCTCAATCTGCTTGCAAACGCAAATATCGAACCTGCGGCGTCTGCCGCAGTGATCGTGCAGGATACCGAGTTCTGTGTTCGTCGACGTACTTTGCGGACGTAGCATCGCTCATCACACCGTCGGGCCGAGGCTCCGGCACACCTACACTGGCCGGGCGCGACCTGGCCACAATTCCGGGCGCCTTCGCCTACGCAAATTATTTACAACAACGCTCGGTCTCGCTTGAAAGCCCGGTCAATCTCGTGCTGCTGCTCATGGCATGCCTGGGTAAAATTCCTTCGTGAGGCAACGCGACGGAACTTCGTAGTTGACGTTTCGAGGCAAATGCACGGGTCTCCGGCCGCTTACAGATAAAACCATGCCCTACACGTCTTATATGGTGAAGTTGAAGTGAACGCTAAATCGGCCTTGCAGAGCGACCAATCTTTTGCAGAATGGATGAACGCATCACGGCTAAAACTGAGTGCAATACTTGCTTTCATCCTTCATGACAGAGACGCATGAGCACCAAAAAATCGAAATCGCGGAACGGCCTGCCTCCTTTGCAGGGCGCCGGTGCAGCCGGGCTTGTTCTTCCTAACTTTCATCGACACTTCGACGACGACTCGCTTATTCAGAACGCGATGGACTGTGTCAGCAAACTGATTGACGTCTATGAGTCCGGCCCTCACTTCTACGCGAACCTTGACTCGACCATGCTCGAAAGATGGCTTTCCGAGGATTGGCCTGAGCTAATTGAAGCCTTGACTGAAGAGGCTACTCTGGAAGCCTTCCGCCGCAACCTCATAGACTACTGCAGCCGACTATCGGCTGCCGGTGCTATCGCCGACTCCTTTCTGGGTGAAACTCTCGACTACGAGCAAGGCGGGTACTGGGATTTCGATGTTGAGCGATTCTTCCCCGGACTTCATCGCCGGGTTCTATTCGGCAAAGTGAAAAAACTGGAGCAACTCCCACCGATTATTGCCGTGCTTGTTGATAAGTTCGCCCGCAAGCGCCGCACGCCACTTCGTGATAGCGACAACTACTACCCCCATTCGCGCCTTCCGTCCGACGGATGGGACTGGTGCGACCTCGCTCAAGTGAAGAGCGCTGATGACAGAACGGCTTTCCTGCTTCGAAAAGCGCATTTTCCGCAGCACCTCGGCTGGAGCACCCGCGAACGATATGCGCTCGTGCTGAACGTATCGCCGGAGACTATTGCATCTAAACTCATTGATAAAGCGTACCCGCCTCACATCGACGCACGGACAAATTCGTCAGGCACGGTCATTGCCTGCTGCCATCTGCGTGATGGCGCGCCCGCGATACCGTTTCTCGAAAATCTGCCAACGCTTACGCTCTTTCGAAGGTTCATCCCGGTCATCTATTTAGTGGCCAACGAGCCTTTGCTTATCGAATATGAGTGGAGCATGATGGCGAACGGCAACTTGTACGTGAGAGAAGCGCGCGAAATCGAAGACCGCTATGCTTCCGATTCTCCAGCGAATTCACACGACAACGCGGACGCGCTTATCACACGAATCCTCCCGATGCCGCTCGGGGCTGGACCCAAACCGAAGCTGCAGCCCGCTGTACCGTGGAATGATGCATGGTCTGACTGCATACCATGCTAGCGCGCGTCGGGCGAACAGGCATGCCTACTACATGCTAGACATGTCAGCTAACCGCCACTTCGCTCGCAGCGATGGCTATCGCCATCGTCGAGTAGCCAGCACGATGTCCCCATAGATCATTGCGAGCGGCGGCGTCAATCTGCCGCGTCGGTCCGCCTTAGCTTAGTTAACCGTAGCGATCCTCGTTACTGCTTCGAGCAATGGCTCGCTGCTGCGTACTGAACCGCGTCATGAGATACACGTGTTCGTGTCCGCCTCCCGGCAGGTCACTTCATTTGACCGATTGCCACGAGCCATCCATGATGCCCGACATCGTTGGTCTGGAGCATGATTCGACGACGCGAGGCGAAGGAAATTTGCCGAACAACAAAAGTTGACCAGTGTGCCGGAACGAATGAATACGTTGACCGTATCCGCGCCACGCCCGCTGCTGCCGAAACTTGCTTTGTCATCGATACGGACGCGTTACCGGTCGAAGCAGCAGCCGTGATAGCAGAGAAGACGGCCCTAGTAGTGCGTGTTCCCGAGTCATGGCTGGACAACGTCGATATGCTTGGTCGGGATTATGACCTACGGCCCTTTTTTCGGAGCGGGGGAAACCAAGTATCGTCAGGTGCGACTGGCTATGGGCCCGGAATTTTGGTGCCAATACGAGCAGCTTTGGCCTGTTGTGTTCGCCTTTCGCCGTTCTATTCCGGTCGTGTACCTGTTTGAGCGCTCGTTGGTTGTTTGTCAGTATCCGTTCTGCCACTTCTGCGACCTTCGATACATCGCCGATTTTTCTCCGAAGCACTACCCTACAGTGACCGTCGATGAAGACGGAACTATCTCGTACGATGGGCCAAGCGGATGGAATCGATACCGACCATCGTTGCTGACAGACGTGCTCAACGACGCGAGCTACCGCAACGTTGGAGCACTCTCAAAAAGGTACGTCGCGGAAAACACTTCTACCGCGCAATAGGACTGCGTCGCCTCATCCCATCCTCCCTGCGGGCTGTCAAACCCTACTGAGGGCGCGATGATGCGGCCATAACCAGTGACGCCTGCTGCACTCCGGCACAGTGACGCACTCCGGGTGGCGAGCCAGTGTTCGCGCGCCGCGTCTCTTCCAGTTCCTACATCCCGGACCGGCGCTTTACCCATTCAAGAATACGTGCATGGTTTACGCGCCGCCGAATCGGTCATTTTCTGATCCGTGCAAAGTTGCCAGAATTCCGCTCAAGCATCGCAATCGTTCAAATTTCCTGTGATGTCCAACAGGACATTTATCTCGCTCAGCGGGGCGGCTAAAACCGGTCTCTCTACTTTCAAATACAACTTCTGCCGTGCCGTTCCGCACGACTCCGAAATGAACACTAAAACGTCCGCCGTCCCAGACAACCAAGAAAACGAGCTATTTGCGTATCGGATTGTTCCTTATGAAACTGCTGAATCGTCGGTCCTTGCGTTTACTCACGGGCTTTCAGCGCCCCTCCCTGCCGATGTGCCAGTACCCGAATTTCTCGAAGAGGGGAGCGTAAGCTCATACGCCTTGCAAGGAGCGTTTGGCACTGTCATTAACTTGCGCGCGACTTTCAAAGAATGGGCTACCCTCGATTGGTTTCTCGACCCAGACGACCCAGTCACATGGACCTTGCTCGATGCATGGCAAAACCAAGGGGGTCTGCAGGTGGGTGCAACCCGCAACGGCGAAGCGTACCCATGTCTTGCTTTCGCAGACCGACACGGCATTCTAAACGACGACATTGAGGCCTTTCGCGTTCACTCTGGAGAAGGCACAACGCCATACTTCTTTCTACAGGCAGCCTCCAGTTGTCGAGCCGCGGCTTCTGAAGCAGCGTTCAGCCGGGAATATCCGAGGGCTGGCCGCCGATGCGCGTGGATTGTGATGACACCAACTGTAAAAAACTTTGTTGCCAAAGTTGTTGAAGTTCGCGACGGCACAGATTAACCCTTACCGGCAAACTCTGCGGTGTGGAGGCGACAAGCTCGCTGTTTTTATCAGGCGGCGCTGAGTGTGATTGAAAGTAAGTCAACTTCTGACGGCGACTGTCTCGCCATACCCAACGAGGACCAAGAGCCATCCCCTTCTGACCGCCGCCTACACAACCTATCCGGATATTAGCTGTTCGGGATAAGTTGTCGATGGAAAAAGAATATTTCTAAAGGCGGCATTTAAAATTGGTCGCTTCACTATGCAAGCTCATGAAAGAAGAGCGCCGATGCTGGTAACACCGGCGCTCCGATACAGCTTTTATGCTTTATTGCACATCGCGTGTTGCAGCTTGTGCAACCGTTTGACGCAGAACCCGCACGTCACTAGCATCCCGACGAACGAAAGAACGAACGGAATAGTTTGTGCCTGCGACGGGCGCATTGAATGCTCTACAAGCCATTCAAAGACCTGTTCCGGGACCGATTCGATGGCAATTGCTAAACCTGCCAGAAGAATGGTTTGCGTAGGCATAGTTGCTGAGCTTTTCATGGTGAGTCTCCTCCAAAGTAGTTGTAGTAAAACGAGGGCGCCCTGCTAGGCGCCCTCGGCCATTGGGCGCCAGCCTTCTTCCCCCACCTACTCACTACACCCGCGTCAGCATCAGCGCGCAGATTATATCTTGTTCATTATTTCTTGTTTTGGAAAGGCGGCCAAAGAATGCAACAAGCGCAAATTTCTCAAGACCAACGCCCCGCCCTTCCCAACTCAGTCAGACCCAAACAGTGCGTAGAGACCGAGAACTCCGCCACACAAGTCAGGTAAATTCCGTTTACCCGGGGTGCGGCTAGCTTCAATTCAAATCAGTCTTTGCGGTAGCAGATTACGGAGAGTAAATGCCGTCTGAAATCATCAGGTAGCGTCAGGCACACATGGTAGTTCCCTGCGCGCGCAATGGAATAGCGGCTGAAACAAACCGCAGGGAGGTATTCCGGATAACCGAGGCACCTTTAGGTGAGCAAATACGCCGCCACGCAGCCGACACCAATAACGAAGCGCGCGAACTTGTGTTTGAAAAGTCCGTCAACCGCGCCGTTCTGGGTCGATGGTTCGGGATTCGCACCGATACCCAGCAAGCCAAACAGGGCGGCAAGCAAATTCCCGCTGACAAACACCACGATGAACAAGCCCAAACCATGCATAACGCTCTTGCTAACCGCGTCCGCGATCCCAACAGGAATCGAAACGCCAGCGAATAGCGCAAGGGAATGCGTAACCAAACCAATCCACGGTTTAACAACTAACTTGTAAGCCGTCTTTTCGAGGAACCATCCCGAAAAGATAAGGAGAAGTCCCGTAGCGGCGAGCCCCGTGAGCATAAATTCGCTATCTATAGATGATACGTGGTCGAAAAAATGTAGACCCGTCTCCTTATGTAGATATTTCGCGGAAAATCCATGCAGAGCCAATATACAGAGACCGAGAACACAGCCCGAAATTTCCATGAAAGCGATGTGCCTGATTTCGTGCCACTCGGCATCGCTGGTCCTCGACCGTACAGCGTTCTTCACACGCTCATAGACTGCTTTTACTTTTTCGAATGGTTTCATAATTTTTTATATCCGCTTCTGTCAACCAAACACATGGTCGACACGACGTCACTTTTCAAATCGTTGTGCGGCTCGCTGTGTCTCGGGATGGTTATTTACCGAGAGTACGGTCGCCAGAAGGCGTGGCTGTCGATTACTGGTCAATCGCCATCCCAGACGGCCGAGCGTGTTAACGGCGCAGATATACAAAACTTGAGCTGCGAAGCGGGCAAGGCATGTAGCGAGCGGTAAACAGCCGCCCAGCCTATGTTTCACGCCCCCTTCGCTCCCTTTGCTTAAGTTTGTTAAACAATTGCCGTAAACATTCGGGGAAATAACGCTACTTGGGTTCGTTTGCACAGAACCTCCGGAGATTGAAGTGCAAGGGATCATCTACCGTCTTGACAAGCCTTTGAAAACGCTACAGCTGAACGTTCCTTTAGAAGGGAAGTATCTCCTGCGCCCCGTCCACAATTCGACAATGACGCGCACCCACCAAAGTGCAAATGAGCCAATATTATTTCGCTTCTTCTCTGGCTCCGACCGCTCAATCGTATTCTGCTTCTGCCCGCTCGACAGTATGACCAGCTCCGCTGTTGCGCATAGTTGGGGACGCGCAATCCAGTTTGTGGAGCAAAGCACTGAACCTGAAGTAATCAGCCGTTTCGTTTGGTCCAACCGGACAGCGGGCCCGACGATCAACGATATATCGATGTTTTTTCGCAGCTCAGCCACGTTGACCGAGGACCTCTACTCGAACATTGGCAGGTTACAAGCAACGGTCGATGCGAAGGGTATGGCAATACTTTCATCTGAGCTCGGCGGTGACAGAGCGGGAAGAGCGCTCGTCGCATACATGCTCGGCCTGGCTTACCATCAGGTAATGGAGCAAGCAATCCACGACCTTGCGGAATGCTGCCGCGATGACTCGAAGGTAAGTCGCACCGAAGCAATGCACGCGGAAGTATCTCGTTTCATTGCGAGCTACTACTTTGATGCGCCCGCGCGCGTCTTCACTACCGAGGTTGGACCGCTCTACGCGGCGATTCGCGATCGTTTGCTTCTTACGTCACTACGCCACGAGCTTGTTGACCAGCTCGGTCGGATCGCCGAAATAATTCGCATTGAGCGAACGGCGGCGGAATCTGCCTTCGAAACAAAGCTACAACGGCGCCTTACCGTCTTTGGTGTACTCATTGGTATACTAGGCTTGGTTCAACTGACGCAAACAACGCCTGCCCAAATCCAAACTTTTGCCAGCGCGTGGAAGGCAGCCTTCCTGGCGAGTCCCGCGACAGTAGCATCGTCGCTACAACAGCAGACTCCTGTATCAGTGCAGCCAGAGACACACACTCAGGTATCGGCTCACAAAGCAAGGCGAATTCGCCATGATGCGTCCACCCAGAGCGACGTTCCCTAAAATGTCTTCTATCGGCGCGGCCGAAGCGCCCTCAGACCGCATTTGGATCGCTGGCTGGAAAACAGAGCTTCTTCAGTTCTCGCGACATCTCAGTCGCCGGATGCCGCTCACGTTCAATTCATTCCGCAAAAAGCTTTGTGGCGTAGCCGCCTCGTCAAGATAACCTGGATATGCTAGATTTCGATTAAAGCTTGGTCTCTTGCGCAAGAAAGCTACCAGGGTTACTTCACCCTCCCACGATGTGTGCGTAGTTCGGGCCAAAATTCCGCGCGCCAGACTTTGTATCTATTTCGCACCCCATATTAGAAAAAAAATAAACAATGAACGATCGAATGCAGTATGACGATGCGATGCCGGCTATCCTCGACCGGGAAATTTCAAACACTGCGGAGGATGCTTTTGGTCACCGGCACTTTGCGCAAGCTTTGCGAAGCCTGATTGAATCGAAAAACTATCGGCCACCCTTCAGCATTGGTTTGCTCGGCGGCTGGGGAACCGGTAAATCTAGTATCAAGGAGCTGTACACCGCCGATTTGTGCGACGACGCGACATTGCTCGACGGACAGGTCCGGTCAGCGCGGATTCATTGCGTTACTTTCAACGCGTGGCGCTTTGGCGGACGCGAACAGGACATCAAGCGGGCGCTTTTACGACACGTCTTCCTTGAACTCGGCGGCGACGAGGAAAATCTCCAAGACCGACTGTTTCGCCAGATTAGCAAAACGGAAGAAACGCCCAAACCGTGGCGTACGGTAACAGGCGAGCTACTACGCGCGTGGGCGATGCCACTTCCGGCTCTTATAGTCGTTCTCGCTCTGCTCGTCGCCTCGCTATTTATTGCTAAATTGCTCCTACATCCCGGCGACATATCCCAGGCAGTACTTTTCGCATGCATCACGGGCATCTATACCTACGTGCTCAAACACCTGAAACCTTCAGAGGTGAAAACTACAAGCGGATTGACTCGTATAGCGCTACCAAGTACCAGTTCCGAGCAATATGAAGACATGTTGCTTTCACAACTCAAGCTTTACAAGAAAGGCAAAAGTAATTCTCTGGACGGACGTAACGGGAAAACCTGCGAGCGCCTCGTCGTGTTTGTTGATGATCTCGACCGGTTGTCGTCCGATGAGATGGTTCTTGGGCTGGACGCCGTACGAACCTTCATGGAGATACCAACGTCGAGACTGCCCAAGGGCATGGGCCTTGTCTTCGTCATCTCCTGCGACGAGGGAAAAATCGCCGACGCGCTGGCGAGAGGCCGGCGCACCGGAGAACTACCTGCGACGGTCTTCAATCACTCTGATGCCCGTCGCTATCTCGACCGGATTTTCCAGTTCAGACTCGAGATCCCGCCGCCACCGCGCAACGACATGCGCGGATTCGCGACACGTCAGTTGCGACGTCTTACCCATATTGCGTCGGACCTCGAACGTCGCGGCGTCGCGCTCGAAGCTTTAATCGACCGGATGATTCATGTTGGCGTCAATGATCCTCGAAACGCGCTGCAGTTAGTCAATGCATTTGCGCAAGCGTGGTGGATTGCGGTACGACGTGAACGCGAAGGCGTTGGCAGCGATCTCCCCGGTGGGCTTCATGACGGCGCTGTCACGAACCATCCCATCTCGCTGGGCGCATTGTGTGCAATGAAGGTTAGCTTTCCAGACTTTTATGGCAATCTGCAAGAAGATCCCCTCTTCCTCCGGGCCTTCATCGACGTCGTAGCCATGGGACGCCCGCTTGAAGGATTACCGGAGTCGTCACGCAAACGACTTATCGATGTTTATCTTCTTGAGCAAAAGCCGGACGAGGAGGTTTTGGATGTCAAGCCCGAACATCGGCCGTTGCGCCAGTTCATCACGAGCCTTAATGGCCTGCGTTGGGCCGACCCGATTCAGAGTCTCCTGCTGCTCTCCGAAGACCCGATAACGCGCCGCCTCGGATCAAAGATTTCCGCTATTCATAACGCCTTCGTCTCTGGTGACACAAGGGGCGTCCTCGAAGGAATGGGGCGCCATGTCGACACGTCGCCCTTGACATTGGAGCAGGCTCAAAGCCTGTCCTTGCTTTACGAAGGCACAGCAACTGAGACCGCGGCTCGACGCAGCAATGCCGCTCGCGTAATTTCGGATCTTATTGATCGCATTCCGCAGCCACGCGCTGGGAGGCTATTAGCAGAGTTGTGTCGTGATATTGACAATAGCCTGGATCTGCGTTCGCAGCTGGGGCCAGTTCGAATTGCGAATCTGCTGTCGGGGGCAGAAAACGAAGATCTCAGATCCGTAACGTCGCGTCTCGTCAAGGATCTGCTCGTGCTCGACGGGCCAATCGCGTTGCAGCTTGAGACGCTGGGCACGCCCGGTCTCGACGAAGCCGAAGAGATGGTTCAGGCAGTGGTCCCGCTCGCGATCTCGATAAGGATACGATGCGGACTGGACACCGACGCGGACGATTCCTTATTGAGCTGGCTGGTCAACCGCCATGTTGAATCAGCCGATGGTAATCGTATGCAGCTGCCTTATCAAAACCTCGAAGATTGGCTAGCGAAAGACGACGGCACAGTAGCGGAGGGGCTCGGAACGCGATACCTTGAAGCGCTCGCTGCTGAACTCAATACGAACGACCAGGTTGCATTTAATGTTGAATGGGCGGCCCTGCGAGCGCAGTCGATATTCGAAAAACAGATGCCGGGCGGCGAAGAAATGCGGGAAGCTCTTTGGGAAGTATTGCCTGCGTACTTCGGATCTCCGTACCGCTGTGCGGTCGAGATCGCCTGGACAGTTGGCGTGCCAGCACTTGGCAAGGCTAATGACGAACAAGCGTCGACGTTTGTTGCGGCGTTCGCAAAGCGACTGTCTTCCAACGGTGACGAATCTGTCGACTTAGACGACGCCTTCGACTTCGTAGCAAGGGCCGTGACAGACAAGCTGCAATCGCTAAACCAAGAAGCGCTAACTGCACTCGTAAATTTGACGAATCAGTGGAGTAACGCAGATGCTACCGCCGAGAAGGCGTGTGATATGGCCCAACGACTGATACCGCTGGGCACGAGTATCGAAGAGCAGCTTACGACGAATTGGGCTTCGCGCTTGATGACTACCCTTCCCTTGCCCAGTATCCGATTCCTGGCATCGCGATTCAATAAGCAACCCGGTGCCGTCAAGGCAACGATTGTCTCGGCGCTAAATACTACGATCACAGCAGCCGGAGTTGACGCAACCACTCAGACTCGTCTGAAAGCATTCGTCGATGCGATGCGTCCGGAAAGCTGGAGTGCCTCGCCGCTGATCGAGTGCCTTAACGGGCTCCTACCTCAACTCTCTACTCGCTTTAACAACCCGAACGGGTATCTTGATTCGGTCTTTCCAATTTTTGCGCCAATCCTGAGTCGCGCGACACCGGCAACGTATGGGGCGCACGTTCAACAGATCTTTACCCAGGCAAAGGCGCAGGCGCCAAACGTCTACCCGTTGTTGCACGGATGGATGGTGGAAAACTGGCAGCAATCTGCAGTCGAGCGAAATCCCTACGACCCGGCCGCCATCTTCGAAGAGGCCGCCAATTTCGTTCAGGCGTATCCGACTCTTCCAAATGGAAACATTTTACGATCAATGCGAGATATGCTTGATCGCGATATCGTTCCAGTCTCAAAAAGCCCTCGTTTGCTTGACTCGGCTAGCATTGTCTGGAAGGCCTCGCCCGAGGAGACTGCTGACATCATTTCGGCCTATCCGCAGTTGACCGTAGCGCAAGCGTCGCAGCTAATAACGTCCATCGACGGGAAAGATGCGGCACACCTGTCCGCGTTGCAACGGACATGGATGCGAGTTTCTCAGGAAATGGATACCAAAACCAATGCTGACACCTTCCGCGCACTCCTGGTGAGTAACCCGGTCACCACGTTCGATGAAACTGATGCTGGCCTTAAAATATGGCTGACCGTGCAGGCTGATGCGGGCGAGTCGTTGCTGTCCGCCTCGCTGATTGCCAGCGACATTACGGACGAACAAAGGCTACGGCTGTGGAGACAAGCCAGTCAACGCGCGGAGAAGTTTGACGCAGAATTCCTGATCCGCGCGATATCAAAACTTCTAACGTTGTCTCCAATTGAAATGACAGCGAAAGCTGTCTTCGACGACAGGGAACGCATAACATCAGTCCTCGGGACAAAAGAAAACCAGTCAAAACTTGCTCGCGAACTTATGAATGCCTTCTCGGAAGCAAAAACTAACACGGTCAAAACTGAAATCTGCAATTACTGTTTAGCGTTGGCCGGACAGGCAGTGCTCAAGTCGCTTGCGCCGGTGAATCTAAGTTCTGATGAGTTCAAGATTATCGAGACAATCTTCACGAAATCCAGTGAGCTCACTCGACTACGACAACTGGTGACCGAGTCTTGAGAACTTGAGCAAAACGAAATGGCAGGGAAGCCTCAAAAGCGAAGTGCAACACCTATCTCGAATAAGGTGTCGCAATGCCCGAAAAAATTTCGTACCAACAACTCCAACTTGAAGAGCGCATGGTGATCGCGAGCCTGCGGCTGCAGGACGTGAGTATCCGCGGCATGGCCAGGATACTCGGGCGCTCGGCAGCCACCGTTAGCATACCGCGTTGGGACGCGGCAGCGCCGGCATAAGAGTGGGAGCGCCCTGCTTCACATAAGGAGCCGCCCACGCCAACTTGGCGCAGTATTCCGAAGATTGGTTTGCGATGGACCCGGCACATCAACATTCGGACGCCGAACGCTCTAGCGATGAGATCAGGCGATGTGACATACCACGCAACACAAAAAGTTCTGGAGTGATTTGCTAGCGAGGATAGTGCGCTTGCACCTATTTAAGCGCCCCCCAGATGGTATTCTAGAGGCCTCTCAGGTTCTCCCCCCCGGACAGAACTTTTAAGCCTCGCGAAAGCGGTAATGCCGTTCAGTTAAGAGCTGAGCGGTATTTTTGTTTTTAGCGCTGGAAGAGGTTGTAAACGACGCGCCGAGCTGTTAACTTTTCGGCACGATGCTCTCCAGCCACCTCACCTACCTGATCGCAGCGCAAGAGCCGGTAGCCGACCTGAGCCGGCTGGCTGAGCATCTGCCCTACGAATGGATCGAACGTGCGGTCGAGGCGACGGGTACAGCGAGCATCCGGCGGCGGCGCCTGCCGGCTGAACAGGTGGTGTGGTTGGTAATTGCACTGGCGATGTACCGGCACTGGTCGATCAGCGAGGTGCTCGACAGTCTTGATCTAGCGTTGCCTAACGAGAGCGCGCCGTTTGTCAGCAAGAGCGCAGCGGCGCAGGCACGTCAGCGCATCGGCGAGGCACCGTTGGCTTGGCTGTTTGAGCAGACAGCACGTGCCTGAACGACGCAGGACGCAACTTACCACCCGTTCAAGGGCTTAAGCCTGTGGGCGATGGACGGCACCACGCTGCACACGCCCGACAGCCCGGCCAACCGTGAGCACTTCGGCGCACAAGGCTACGCCAGTGGCAAGGTGGCCAGTTATCCGCAGGTGCGCGCAGTGACGCTCACCGCGATTCCGACGCATCTGGTCGCCGATATCAATTTCGGTCGCTACGACACCAACGAAATGGTGTATGCCAAAAGCCTGCTGCCACAGATACCAGAAGACTCGCTGACTGTGTTCGACAAGGGCTTTCTGGCTGCTGAGATTCTGTGTGGCCTGACAATGGGAGCACGCAATCGCCACTTCCTGATTCCAGCCAAATCCAATACCTGCTGGGAAGTGATCTCAGGTACCGCGGACGATGCAACGGTGCGCATGCGGGTCTCGCCGCAGGCGCGCAAGAAGTGCCCGGCTTTGCCCGAATTCTGGGATGCGCGGGCGATCCGCACCATCGACGCGCGCGGGCGCGAACGTGTGCTGCTGACTTCGCTGGGGGACCGCCGGCGCTTCAAACCCGCAGATATCGTGGCCTGCTACGAGCGCCGCTGGCAGATCGAAACCAGCTACCGGGAGCTCAAACAATCGATGCTGGGTTCGGAGTTGACCTTGCGCAGTCGCACCGTCGAAGGCGTGTATCAGGAAATATGGGGTGCGCTGATCGCCTACAACCTGATTCGCCGTGAAATCGCCTGCGCCGCATGTGAAGCGAAGCTCGCACCGACCGATATCAGCTTCGTGCATGCTCTGCATACGATCCAGCACGAAATGATGTGGGCCGCGCTGAGCCCGGCATACGCGAAATTGCCAGCCTGCCTTCAACGTCTGCGCGAACGGCTCAAGTCGTTGCCCAATGAAAAACGACCCGAGCGCGCATGCGACCGAGTCGTCAAATCCCGACCTAAACGTTACACCGTTCGATACTTGAAGAAGAACCTTAACTGAACGGCATTATCGCGAAAGCGGGGCTTTTTTTCATCCATGATTTTTCGCGAAAACGAGACTCTTCCGGGAGGTCGCTTCGTTGGGTGGCACGCGCCTGCGTGGGCGCGTGCCTATATGCTCTCAGATTCCTGCTCCCCCGGAAAGCGAATGCTCCCGGTGACCAAATTCAATCACGCTTCGCCGCGAATTTGAAACAATTTTTGACGGATGTCGGAAATTTCTGATCTTCAATTGGAATTTATTTTACCGGACATATATCGAGCAAGCGGGGTTTGTTAAGCGCGGCACTGTCCCTAGCGCGATGGACTGCAAAAGGGCGAAGATCGCTTTTTGTCAGGCCGCCTCCGCCTAGGTCACCTGCACTGTCAGTTCTGTGCGTTATCGGTGCCGGCATGGGGACGTTAGTAAGGTTCGCGGACCGCCTGACTGCGGCACTTCGAACCTATGGACGTGAAAAATGAGACATTTCAGAAAATCTTTGAGCGGCTCGCAGTCTTCCTCCGTCTCGACGAAAGGCGCACATCCCCACGATCGCAAGCCTCAACCAATCGAGCTAACGCATATCGGCGCCCGGTCGGGGACCGTTCGCGATAGCGGGGTGATGGGTTCGCCGCAATCACCGCAAAGCGCTGTTTGAACCACTGGTAGACGCTCTTCCGATTACGTACGCGGTAATTCTGAATATGACCTGTAAGAACATCGCGTCGACGATATAGTCCGGCATTATGCCGGGAGACGCATACCGTCGCGCGCAACCGAAGGGCAACAGTTCTGATCCTTGCTTGTCACGCGTGCTTTCGGACCCATTCGAACCTCCTCAGAATTTGCAGGGTTTCAAACGCTAATATGCCCATATCCTGCAATCCAGCAATCCGGTTTCGCCCTTAAACGCTTGCCAGTAAAGGAATTGATGATTGTTCAGGAAGGACTGATTAATCGATCCGATACCGGTCCACGAGCATTCTTGAAATTCGTGCTAACTTTGTGTCTTTAATTCGCCGCAGGTGCATCGACATGAACACTATCAAGGCTATTCTCACCGGACACACGCGCGGTCTCGGTGCAGCGCTAGCCGACCTCATGCTGTCACGCGGCATCGCGGTGCTGGGAATATCGCGCGGGGTATCGCATACACGCAGCAACAAGCCCGCTTCGCCGCTCTTGCAGGAAATCAAACTCGATCTCGCGGACCCCGTCGCGTTCGCTGAATGGCTTGGGACTGAAACGCTTGCGCGGTTTGTTGATAGTGCGGATACCGTCCTGCTGATCAACAATGCCGGCATGCTGCAGCCAGTGGGAACAATTGAAGGGCAGGACGTGAACGCTATAGGACGCTCGGTGAGCCTGAATGTCGCCGCGCCATTAATGTTGTCGGCAGCAGTGGCGGCAGCGAGCCCGGAGGCGGCCGATCGACGGATTGTGCATATCTCGAGTGGTGCGGCACGCAACGCGTACCCGGGCTGGAGTATCTATTGCGCGACGAAGGCGGCGCTCGATCATCATGCCCGTGCGGTCGCGCTGGATCGCAACCGGGCGTTAAAAATTTGCAGCGTTGCACCGGGTGTTATCGATACGGACCTGCAAACCGAGATACGCGGCGCGGATCTGGACCAATTTCCGTTGCGGGAGAAATTCGATGAACTCAAGCGCAGCGGCCAGCTTTCAACCCCGGCCGATGCCGCACGAAAAGTGCTCGACTACGCGTTGAGTGAGACGTTCGGTGACGCGTCCGTGGTGGACGTACGCGAGCTGTTGTGAGTAGCTGTGTGATGATCTGGGTGAGCGTCGCCGCGAACTGATTACTGTGATAGGGCATCGTCGGCTGTGTTGCGAACGCGGGGAATCCGTTGGAGGTGGACATCGGCGAATTGCGCGATCAGACCGCGCGCCCGCGCTGCGTAGGTGCTTAGCACGTGCGAGCCGATAGCCTCGTCGCGAAGCACATCTCCGATGACGACCTGACAGTCGCCATGTATCACAAGCTTGGCCGGAGCCGGCTCTCGTGATACCGGCTTCCAGCGCCGCAATGAGCGCAAGATATTCTCACGATGCGCCGCGTGTCGGGCCATGCCATGATGCATCTCCGTCAATATCAGCTCACCCGGTAGCCGCTACGCGTTCAAACCGAATGTGGTGATGTTGGCAACCCCCTACGAGGATGCCAATGGCCGTGCCATCTTACGTTTATACAATCTCGTGTGTTGCAAAGATGCTGGGAGAACCTGAGGTGTGGCTGCAAGAATTGGCTTGGATAAATTTGCAACCCGAAGATGGTTGCCTAGGCGTGATCGACCACTTGCCATCTGACGGTGAGGAACTTTGCGCAGTGACCGCCTTCACGGATGCTGGCATTGAAGCTTTGAGGGAGTTGGTCGCCGATGCGAGGCCTAGGAAAGATAGCTGATTCACATCTTAAATCGTCTCTAAAGCAGACGAGAGGCATGAGAATTTCTTCCGCTCGAGCAGAGACTGCATCGACGGTTCATCGTTACGAAAAAAAACGTCAACCCTGTTAGGATTTTTCACGCTTAAACTAAAGACCCCGCACAGCGGTAAATACCGCTAGTGGGGCCCTTTCTCCTGACCGTGGCTTTCGAGTTGAACAAGCCACCGACACCAGACTAAACGATACAGGTGTCGCTAACATCTGAAGCCTGAATGCGAGGATCTTCTACGTCCGTATCCGTGTTCCAATGCGAGGAGGTCATCACGCCCTCGAGCTACCCGCAAGGAATAGCCAGCATTCGCGTGTGACCGCCTGGCAGCGTATAGAGGTGCGGTGCGCGAGCATTGGCTCGCCACCCAGGGCGGCTTGCCACATCGAAGTGCGAAAGGCACCACGGGCGACGGTGGTAACGCAGCCCCCTCAGCATGGCCTACCGTTACTACTGCGACAACAATCTGCATTTGCAGGTTTGCGCACCATCAAGATAACGGTTTAGTGCTTGCCCCGCCTTTTGCCGGACTCAATTCGAAAGTCGGCATTCCCATCCATTCATGATCGCAGCAGACAAGGAAGCGATAGGCTTCTTCACGGCTGCATCGCTTTCCTTCAACGCTCCACTGAATCGCACCACTACTCGTCAACTTAACATCATAAATCGGCCCGCACGTTGGCCTTATGAGCAATTCGCCACGGCGCACCGCCTCTTCCATCTCCGCCATCAGCCGGCGCCGCTTTGTTTTTAATCTCACAATCTATTCGTCCTGTCCGGTGCAATGAAGCTCTCAGGCCAATCATTCGCTCTCGCCAGACGCGTCCTGATATTATGTGTGGAGTGCAGGCCGAGTGCGGCATCGCGGTGTTGAAGGCGCAAGCTTGACGTCCTAGATCACTTCAGTTTCGATGCAGAAGAATACCGACATCATCGGGCATAAACTACCGCTCTCAACGCCAAAGACATTCCTACATGGTTAGGCGCTGTCGACCGATGTCCCTAGTCTCGTAGGATAAGAGACATTTGACGCGATTCTAACGCACGCCAACGTGTTTTGCTTATGCCATGCCGTCACCAACGTGCTGCTAAGGCTTACGAGGCGTCCGCGAAAGTTTGCGTCACCGTGTCAGGCTTGTATCGCCCTAAACGACAATATCGCGTATTTCGACTGCGAAGTGACCAGGGGCGATTACCGCCTCCTTGAAAGTAACGCCGCGATTTGATCCAAGCGCGTCCCGGATAGCCAGCCTCGCTTCATCCTCCATGCGCAGCCCGAAGATCACCCCTGTCATGCGCGGTGCGCGATATTTCTTATTGCCCTGCGTTGCCAACACTCGCCACTCCCGCTCGTAATACTAGCAGCGCGCCTTGGTCAGCCAAAGCTCGTCGAGCGCATCTCCGGAGCTCCCGCGAAAAATATCGCCGGCCGTAAGACTCGGAAGCGCGTCCACGTAATTCACGGGCCTAGCGAGATTGCTCAGTTCTGATTTCCCCACCGCATCGTATTCAATGCAGAATCCCTTATGACTGTCGCCGTAGTGTGCCCACATCAGCAAGCTATCCGGCACCTCGGTAAGAGACAGGACACCACGCGACTGCTGACTTTCGAGCAGGTTCAGTCGAAATGTCTCAAACGCCTCGCGGTCGCCAGGATGCTCGACTAATTGCTCAGCAGTTGGCGGCAAATCGCTCGCATGCCGCACTGCTTCCTCGACCGCATGCGCGAGTGATTCTCCAAATCGCAATGCGTCCAGGCTCAAAGCACAATCGAATGGATCATTGAAGGACTTCGGCGTCGACAGCCAGACAGAATTTTCTGTAAGAGCATCCACGTTGTGGGTTGAAAATGCTCGATATCTATACAGATGATCGGGAGTTTTTAGTTTGCGTGCGCGATGTCGCTCGTACATATACTTTTTTTTCGCTACTCCGACCGAAGCGATCATCGTATGCAGACCGGAATGCAAGAGCTCAATAGTACCAGTCAAATCAAAGCCCCATCCTGCAATAGTACAACATCCCCTAAATAGGTTTAATAATTATCTGGCTGTAAATAAGGCTCCAGGAGCGTGACGACGACCTGCGCCATCTCATCGAGCGGGCCTGAACCTGGCAGAGGTTCCCATCGCCCACTG
>Ga0302178_10001725_pt1 | contig 18036 bp, 14 predicted proteins | sample I_Palsa_E1_3_FD_198790 | JGI IMG/M metagenome (GOLD analysis project Ga0302178, IMG submission 198790) | Peat permafrost microbial communities from Stordalen Mire near Abisko, Sweden - I_Palsa_E1_3 | ecosystem: Environmental > Terrestrial > Soil > Palsa > Peat permafrost | place: Sweden... | reverse complement strand
AAATATCCGCTCGTCCATCAAGCGTAATTTTGCACTTATTTTCGGCGTGAATCCCATTTGAGCCACAACATCTCTCTGTAGGTCAATGCCGGGTGCCAGCTCAACCAGCTCAAGGCCATCGCCGGTAAGCGAAAAGACACATCGCTCAGTAATGTAAAGAACCGATTGACCACGCCCGACGGCATATTCTCCACTGAACGTGCGATGCTCGACCGCTTCAACAAATTTCCGACATGTTCCTTCGCGCAAAATATTCAAGCATCCGTCCTCGATAGCGACGTCGAGACCGCCTGCGGTAAACGTTCCGACGAACACAACCTTTTTGGCGCTTTGGCTAATATTGATGAAACCACCGGCGCCAGCCAACTTGGGACCGAATTTGCTGACATTGAGATTACCCTGCCGATCAGCTTGTGCAAGTCCAAGGAAAGCGATATCGAGTCCACCACCGTCATAGAAGTCGAACTGATACGGTTGGTCAATAATGGCCTGCGTGTTGGTGGCGGCTCCAAAATTCAGTCCGCCTGCCGGAATGCCGCCGATGACGCCCGGCTCCGTCGTCATCGTGAACAAATCGATAACCTGCTCTTCGTTTGCAACGCTGGCAATGCCTTCGGGCATACCGATGCCTAGATTCACCACGCCGTTAGCCATCAACTCGAACGCGGCGCGTCTCGCAATGACCTTACGCTCGCTCATCGGCATGGGTGAGATCGAATTTGTCGCGATGCGCAGTTCACCTGAGTAGGCCGGACTATACGGCTCGGCGAAGGTTTGCCAGTGATTTTCTGCCTTAGCGACCACCACGCAGTCGACCATGATTCCCGGGATCTTGACGTCGCGGGGATTCAGGGTATTTGCTTCTGCCACGCGCTCCACCTGCGCGATAACAATACCTCCCGAGTTGCGCGCGGCCATCGCAATTGAGAGCGCCTCAAGGGTGAGCGCCTCCTTTTCCATCGTGATGTTACCGTTGGCATCCGCGGTCGTGCCCCGGACAATCGCCACGTTGATCGGAATCGCTTTATAAAAAAGATACTCACGACCCTCCAGCGTCATCAAACTGACTAGATCCTCAACCGTCCGCGCATTCAACTTACCTCCGCCGTGGCGCGGATCGACAAAAGTACCAAGCCCGATGCTGGAAATGTGTCCGGGTTTATGCGCGGCAATGTCACGGAATAGATGGGAAATCACGCCTTGCGGCAGATTGTAAGCCTCGATATGTCCATCGATTGCCAACTGCTGCAAACCGGGAACCAGCCCCCAATGACCACCGATCACCCGGCGTACCAGGCCACCGTGAGCAAAATGATTCAATCCTTTGCTCTTCCCGTCGCCCTGTCCCGCTGCGTAGATGAGCGTCAGGTCGAAAACCGATGGAGCTCCCAGCACCTTTCCTTCGAGGAAAAGCTGTTCGAGCGCAACCGCCACTTCTTCCGCGAAACCAACCCCGACAAAGCCGCTGGTGGCAACCGTATCGCCGGGATGGATCAGCTGGACCGCTTCTCGGGCCGTCACAATTTTCCCCCGTTCAACGCTTCGCGAGGACACGGGGAATGGATGTTGAAAACCTGAACTCACGATATCTCCCCTCCACGCTCCGCTAGTGAAGCGTTGCTAGTGCTATCCAGCATAGCACTAGCGCAAACACGTGATCTTTCCAATCCTTAACGCTGCGCCGAATATGCGGGTCTGATGCCCGCCATCAAGGCCACGCCGCTCAGCACCAGCAGTCCGGTGAGAAGATAAACGGCAAGATCCATGCTGCCGGTACTGGTCCGTATCTGCCCTATCACCCAAGGACTCACGATGCCGCTCGTAATGCCGACGCTGCTGATAAAAGCGATACCCGAAGGGGCCGCTTTGGCGGGTAGATAACTGGGCGGCACCGACCAGAAGATCGGCAAGGCGGCAAATATCAGTACGCATGCCAGCGAAAGGATCGCGAGCATTACGGGAAAACTGCTCAGATGTAGCGTCGATGCAGCCAATGCCATGCCGCCGCCTATCGTGCAAAATGCGAAATGCTTGCGCCGTTCGCCGGTCCGATCCGAACGACGTGCAATCAGGATCAGCCCGATCGCGCCGATCGCATTCGGGACCGCCGTGTAGAGGCTGATCGAAACGACATCCTTGATGCCGAAGTCGCGGATCATTAAGGGCATCCAGAAGTTCAAAGTCAGCGACGCACAGGTCAACGAGAAATAGATAAACGCGAACAGATAGACACGCGGATTGCGCAGCACATCGAACGTGCTCTTGCCGTCGTGCATGCCGACCGACTGTCCTTGCGCGCAAAGCGCCGCGAGCCTATCTTTTTCCGCGGCCGTCAGCCATTTCGCATCATGTGGTTGATCGATAAGGAAAAACAGCGCGACGCATCCGAGCAAGACGGCTGGCGCACCTTCGATGACAAACATCCACTGCCAGCCGAACAGGCCCATCACGCCACCCATGTCGCGCATGATCCATCCGGAAAAGAGACCACCTAGCACTCCGGCAACCGCAACCCCGGCGAAGAATATCGACATCACGGCCGCGCGACGATTCACCGGAAACCAGTACGTGAGATAGAGCACAATCCCCGGGAAAAACCCCGCCTCGAACACCCCGAGCATGAAACGCAGGATATAGAAATGTATGGGCTTGGACACAAACATCATGCAGACCGAGGTGATACCCCACAACAGCATGATGCGTGTGAAGGTCCGGCGAGCACCGAATTTTGCCAGCAGCATATTGCTCGGTACTTCGCACAGCACGTAGCCGACATAAAAAACGGCTGCGCCAAGACCGTACATCGCATCGCTAAAACCGAGATCATGCTTCATCTGCAACTGCGCGAAGCCGATATTGATGCGATCCAGAAACGAAACCACGTAACACAGGAACAGGAAGGGAATAATGCGCCAGACAATTTTCTGGAAGATTAAACGTTCGTCGTCCGCCGAGGCGACGTGAGTCGACGTCTCAACTGTGAGGGATTTGAGCATGTCTCGCTCCATGAATAAAACACGTCGCTTTTCGCGCACGTGTTTGTCGAGGCGTCTATGCGCCTTTTTTGTCTTTTAAGGAGAACGAAAGGCACCGGGTGCCTTTCGCAAGAGGATTCGGGAAACTCAGTCCTGCAACGCAGTCCACATTTCCTGGTCCCGTTGCGCGGTCCAGATACGCGGATGCCGGATGCCGCTCGCTTCGTCGAAAGCACGCGACACGTCAAACGGCAGGCAGTGTTCATAGATAAACACTTGGCCGAACTTCGGATCCATCGATTTACGCGTGTGCTGCATTGCCCCCTTCAGGTCGAGTTTTTGTTCAAATGCTTCGCGACCGGCCTTAAGCAGCGTCGTCACGAAATCCTTGGTGTAATCGATGCCCTGGTTCACCTCGGACGGCGACAACAGTGCGGGGCCGCGGCCCGGAACAAGTTTGTCGGCCCCGAGTGCGCGCAATGCTTCGAGCGTCGTGGGCCACTGTTCGAGCTGCGCATCTCCGCAATAGCAGGCTGCATCGTATTCGACCAGATCGCCCGAAAACAGCACCTTCTGTGACGGCAGCCAGACCACGGTGTCGCCCTTGGTATGGCCCGAGCCGAGATGCGCGATCTTGACTTCAAGCTTGCCTAGCCACAGGGTGATTTCCTGGTCGAATACCAGCGTCGGCCAGGTCAGGCCGGGCACGCTCTCGACGCCGGCAAAAAGACGTGGAAAACGCTCGATCTCCGACCTCATGTCCTGCTCGCCGCGCTCGACGATCATTTCATAGGTGCCGCGGCTTGCGATGACCTGCTGCGCGCCTTCGGCGAAATAAGCCGAAGCGCCCAGCACCCGTACTGCGTGGTAGTGGGACAGCACCACGTATTTGATCGGCTTGTCGGTCACGCTGCGGATTTTGGCAATCAGATCCTGCGCCATTGCCGGTGTCGCGGTTGTGTCGACGATCAGGACTCCGTCGTCGCCGATGATCACACCTGAATTCGGATCGCCTTCCGCGGTATACGCGTAAGCGTTTTCAGAAAGCTGTGTAAACGTGATCTTCTTCTCTTCAAGATCCGCCTGTGATGCAAATGCCTTTGCCATGTCTGTCTCCGTTGCTACGGTCGTTGGTGGAAATGAAGCCATCGTCGCTCCACATACATATTTTGTCAATAGCAAACTTATTTGCTTAAAACTAATTTAGGGTAAACTCCAATCAATACAGTAGTTAGCTTCTATCGGATACCATCCTGTTATTCCCCGTACGAGGCATCCCATTGTTCAAACCCTCAAAGACCAAAGACATCGAGAGCGACGCCGCGCCGGTATCGGTTGCCAAAAAACAGCGTGGCATTCAAAGCGTGGAGGTCGGGGGGCGTCTCCTGGAAGCACTGGCGCACCACCGCCTGCCGCTCGCCTTGAGTGAACTCGCGAGCGCGGCGCAGCTTTCCGCCGCGCAGGCCCATACCTATCTTGTGAGCCTGACGCGACTCGGGCTCGTCAAGCGTGATGCGCTGACCGGCAGTTATGAGCCTGGGCCTTTGTCGTTACGGCTTGGGCTGCGGCACATCGAGCAACAGCCGGCTTACCAGGCCGCGGTCCCGCACGCAGCGTCGCTCGCCGAAATCGTCGGCTTCAGTGTTGCGGTCTGTGTTGCCGGCGCACAAGGACCCACAATCGTTCGCTATGAGCGCGGCTCTTTTCCGCTGCATATCAATCTTCACATCGGCACCGTGATGGCGCTCGAGACAACATCGACCGGTCGCGTGTTCTGCGCCTTCTTCGATTCGCAGCGCATCGCAGTCATGCTGCAAAATCAACAGCGAACATCTGAGCGCGCGACTGTCGACGGCGCAGGCTCAGCGGCCGAGCCGGTCTTCGGCGCGCGATTGCGCGCACAACTCAAAGAGATTCGCGAGCGAGGCATGGAGCGCGGTATCGACGCCCCAAGCCCCGGGGTCAGCAGTCTGAGTGTGCCGGTCTTCGACGCGCGGCACCGCATGCAACTGGCGCTGACCGTCATCGGACCATCCGGTTCCATCGACGTCGACTGGGACGGCCCGGTCGCACTGGCGCTACGAGATACGGCGCAACGTGTGGCCGCGGCGCTCGACCAGCGCTCCTGAACCGATACCACTGAGTTCTTCATGACACGAGACAGTTCTCTTTCCCTAGCCGGCGACGCAAAAGCGCAGCGCGGTATTAATGCGCTCGACAATACGGGCGATCTACTGGCCGCGATGCTTGAGGCCGCTCGACCACTCTCGCTACGCGATCTGTCTGCTGCCGCCGGCATGGTGCCGGCCAAGGCGTTTCCCCATCTCGTCAGTCTGCTCAAGGTCGGATTGCTCAGTCGCGACGACGCCGGCTGTTTCAGCCCCGGGCCGCTTGGGCTGGAACTTGGGCTTATAGCGCTGCAACGGCTTTCGCCGATGCGGGAGGCCGAGCCGGAAATCGTGACACTTGCAGCCGATTCCGGCATGAGTGTCGCGGCGGCGACGCTGGGGCCGCTTGGACCGACCGTGATTCACCTGGAAGAATCCTCGCAGCCACAACACATCAGTCTTCGGCTAGGCACGGTGATGTCACTCGTCAATACCGCGATCGGGCGCGTATTCGCCGCTCACATCCCGCAGGATGTCCTTATCGATCTGCTTCAACAGGAAAACATCCGGCTGGCCGGAGCAGAACCGAGCGGCGCTCTCAAGCCCTCGAAGAACGGCCCAGGTACGCTGCGCGCCGAATATAGGTCGCGCCTCGCGCAAATCGGCGAAGAACAGATCGATCACGCCTTCGACGCGCCGGTTCCGGGTATCGGAACTTTGGCGGCACCCGTCTTCGATCACACCGGAAATATTAGGCTCGTGATCGCGTTGATCGGTTCGTCGGGACACTTCGACCGCAGTGTGCAAGGCCGCAACGCACAGCAACTGCTCGCCGCAACGCGGCGTCTATCGTGGCGCTTGGGCTGGGTCGACCACCACTGAAGCGCTCGGCGCTGGCGGCTCGGCGTCCGCTTGCATCGAAGGTTCGGCGGCCTTGAAGGCATCGACTTCAGCGAGCCTGTTCGGCTGCGTCAGATGCTTCGCCGATACCGGCACGCGCGAGCGCAAGGGCTTCCTGGAGGATTTGCGCATCGCCAAGATGGTTCGCCAGCAGCAGCACCAGCTTGGCGTTCAGGAAATGGCTTTGCTCCTCGGTCAAGCCGTTATGTGCATCAATTAGCTTTTCGTAGAAGGCATCCGGGTCGGCAATGTTCAATTCAATATTCAGTCGGTTCATGATCTTTATCCCAGGCATATCGCGCGATTGAGGGCTGCGCTCACCCATGCCGCATCGAATCCGCGTCGACGCGCGCAGATATGTTGATCCGGCCGAAGTAGGTAGAAGGTTGCAGGTTGCGCGTCGAAACGGCTAGTCACCATGCCCTCGACATCCTCGACCACGATTGCACCCGCTACCGCGCTTACGGCGGCGCCGCGCGGCACGACAAGCAAGCACCGCACCGGTACCGCAAGCTTGGCAAGCTCTGCGAGCCGCTCGGTACATTGGGCGATGTTGTCCCCGGGGCCGCAGAAATAGACGCCGGCAAATTCACCGCCGCTCTGATTCAGGAACCAGTCATCGCGTCCCTCGACTTTCACCGGCGCATCGGTACACACAGCACCAGGAACCATCGCGCCGGAAAAGTGATCGGCGGCATCGTCCGGCGTGTTCAGCGGCGATTCGCTCAGTACCGCCGGTACCGACAAACGACCACTGTTCACGATGCGCCGCGCAAACGGGCAGTCCTTGGCGAGTTTCAGCGCGGCATCTCGAAAAATGCGCGAGACTGTGCTCTTGGGCGTGATGAAATCCGTGGCACGCGTTGAGTTGAGGATGTTTTCGTCGGCTGCGTACTCACGTTCCGATGCATAGGTGTCGAGCAACGCTGCAGGGGCATCGCCGTTCAATACCATGCGCAACTTCCACGCGAGGTTGTCCGCGTCCTGCACGCCGCTATTGGCGCCGCGCGCGCCGAACGGCGACACGCCGTGCGCGGAATCGCCCGCGAACAACACGCGGCCATGCCGAAAGCTGTCCATGCGCAGGCAAGAGAAAGTGTAGACGCTGACCCACTCCAACTCGAACTCGACGTCTTCGCCCAGCAAGGCCTTGACCCGCGGAATGACCTTCTCCGGCTGCTTCTCCGCGACCGGGTCGGCGTCCCAACCGAGTTGAAAGTCGATACGCCACACATTGTCCGGTTGACGGTGCAGCAACACCGACTGATTGCGGTGAAACGGCGGATCGAACCAGAACCAGCGTTCCGTCGGAAACGGCGCTTTCATCTTCACGTCGGCGATCAGGAAGCGATCCTTAAATGTGCGACCACGACTGTCCAAGCCCATTGCGTTGCGCAGCGCGCTACGCGCGCCGTCGGCGGCAATCACGTATTGGGCGCGCAGCGGATAGACACCGTCGGGCGTCTCGACCTGTAGTTCGACGTAAGCATCGTGCTGCATCACCCCTGTGACCGTACTCTTCCAGCGCATCTGCAAATGCCGTGTCTGCATGGCACGCTCGGCCAGGTAGCCTTCGACATAGTACTGCTGAAGGTTGATAAAGGCGGGGCGAGCATGGCCGGTTTCGGGAAGCAGGTTGAACGTGTAAATCAGTTCGTCTTGTAGAAACACCTTGCCGACATTCCAGCTGACGCCCTTTTCAAGCATCTCTTGGCCGCAACCGAGACGGTCGAATATTTCGAGCGTGCGCTTGGCAAAACAGATTGCGCGCGAGCCGCTGGAGAGCGTGTCATCGTTGTCGACCAATATCGTACGTATGCCCTGCTGGGCCAAATCGATGGCCGCTGAAAGTCCCACCGGACCCGCACCGATTACAACGACCGGATACAGCGCGGTAATTGTCGCGTCGTGGTCCGCGGCGCGCTCGTAGGCGAATTGCATTTTCTGATAGTCAGTCTGCATGGCGTCTCCATTTGCTTTAATTATTATCCTATAGCAAATATACTTGATATTGTTTAATTACGAGCATTTTAGAAAGAATCCCCTCAAGATGAATCAGTGTTTACCCCGAATCACCATCGCTAAAAAGTGACATGTCGGGTATCCCGTGATTTCAATCTGGATGTGAGATGCCAACAGTCGCGGGTTAAACCACTACTGCGATGATTTTCATTGCTCACCTCGGGAGGCAAGGGACGCTTCAATATGAGACATGCAATCTGCTTACCCCAAGATTTTGCACACTACCGTCCTGATGAGACAACAAGGCCGTCCCGGCAGAGCAAATTCGACCTCATCTGGCGAGCTACAGTGCCCTCACTTGCCGCCAGATAGATCAGACCATGTTGCCACGCACATACAGAACCTGACGAAGACCGGCGAAAGCAAGGTAACCAAGGAGACACAAACATGTACCAATTACCTTCATACGAAAGCGCCGCGTTCGAGCGCCTGCGTCCTGATCGCAAGCCGCAGGCCTCTTCACGGGGGGCTCGATAATGCGAATCAGCTATGAAAACAAACTTCTGGCGATACTGTCGCTCGGTTTCGGGTTCGTATTCTTCGACCGGCTCGCGTTATCGTTCCTGTTTCCGTTTATCTCAAGCGAACTGAAGCTAACCAACGCGCATCTGGGCATGCTGTCGTCGGTGCTCGCGCTGACGTGGGCACTGTCGGGTGCGACGCTCGGTGCGTACTCCGACAAGCGTGCGAACAAGAAGGCAATATTGATCATCGTCGTCATCGCATTTTCGATGTTCTCATCCTTATCGGGGATGGTCACTGGATTTGCCGCGCTGCTGCTGTTTCGTGGACTCATGGGCATTGCCGAAGGCCCCGTGCTGCCAATCTCGCAATCGCTGCTCGCGGAAGCTTCGACACCGAGCCGCCGCGGCCTGAATATGGGCATCGTTAACGGTTCGGCGCCAGGTCTGCTGGGCGCCGTAATCGGGCCGCCGGTGCTGATCTGGCTGGCTACGGCATTCGGCTGGCGTACTGCGTTCTATGCATCGTGCGTCCCCGGACTGCTGATCGTATGCCTGATCTGGAAGTACGTGAAGGAGCGAGCGCCAGGGCAATCCACAGCCATGTTAAAGACCGACAAACCGAACATCGGTCTGGCCAAACTGCTGAAGAACCGCAATGTGACGCTGTGCATGCTGATCGCCTGCTTCTACCTGACCTGGTTCGTCACGCTCATCTCGTTCACTCCAACCTATCTGATGCAGGTCAAGCATTTCTCGCCACAAACGATGGGCTATGTCATGAGTAGCCTTGGCTTTGCTTGGGTGGCGTGGGGCCTGATTGTGCCGGCGATATCGGATAGGATCGGCCGCAAGCCGGCGATGGTGATCTTCTCACTCATCGCAACTGCCTGTCCGCTGGTACTACTGTACGTGCCATCCGCTCCGACCCTTGCACCGCTGGTCTTTCTCACCTATACGGGGCTGGGCTGCTTCACGCTATTCATGGCGACGATTCCCGCCGAAAGCATGCCGCCGCGTGCGATCGCAACGGCGCTCGGTCTGATCATGGGTGTCGGCGAACTGGTCGGTGGCTTTCTTGCACCGACTATTGCCGGATTTGCCGCCGATCGCTATGGCATGTCAATCGTGATGTGGATCGCTGCCGCTGGCTCGTTCGTACCCGCACTACTTTCCCTGTTCCTGACCGAGACCGCTCCGCTGCGTCTTCATACGACAAACTCGCTGCCTGCGGCAAGCTTCGATTAATTTTGCATTCCTGACGATTCGCCCCACGCGTGCGTCGAGTCGACCCCGCGTGGTCAGGCACGCTCGTGCGTGCAACACCCATCAAATAAAAATATCATCATGCATAAACAAAAAATCAATCTGACCGCTTTGCTGCTTGCTGCATGCTGCACGATCAATACCGCGCGCGCGACCGAATCGGGCGCCGACACGATAGGAGCCGGCGCCGAAGGGTTTCTCGCGGGCGCCCTGCCACCGGCAGGCTTGTACGGCGTACTTTACTATGACAGCTACCATGCGAGCCGCTTCAACGACAGCAACGGCCATTCGTCCGTGCCCGGATTCGGACTGACCGCCAATGTCGTGATTCCGCGTCTGGTGTACATGTCGGACTTGACGGTATTTGGCGGCCGCGTCGGCGGCTATGGGCTTGTCGCTTTGCAGTCTCTGAACCTGAATGTCGCCGGCACGAGCACCACCAACACAGGTGTCGGTGACACTGTCGTCGGGCCATTGCTGCACTGGGGCGAAGGCAGCGCTCTGCAGACCGTTGCAGCACTCGACCTGTCACTTCCAACGGGAGGCTACAACAAGAACAGCGCGTTGAACCTTGGGAAGAACTACACGTCGGTACGTCCGATCTTTGCCGTCTCGTATCTGCCGTCAAACGGCTTCGAGGCATCGGCCAAATTCTCCTACACATTCAACACGAAGAACGATGCGACCGACTACCTTTCCGGCCAGCTATTCCATTTCGATTATTCGCTTAGTTATGCGATAAGTTCTGCAGCAAAGCTTGGAATCAACGGTTACTTCATCAAACAAACGACCAACGACTTGCAGTACGGGCAAGAAGTGGACGGAGATGGATTTCGCGGCCAGGCATTTGCGATCGGCCCCGCGTTCCGATATCAATTCTCTAAGTTTGGAATCGAGGTGCGCGCACTGAAGGAATATGCAGTGCGTAATCGGCCTGCCGGTGAATCGCTCTGGACTAAGGCAGTGTTTGCTTTCTAGGGCTGACGTAAAGCAAGCGAGCCTCCTTCCCGGAGGCTCGCTTGCTTGCCGATTTGAGTGCAGACTGTGCTGTGTTAAGCGGGATATCTTCTCCAGAATGGCCTTGCCGTTGGTGACTGTGTCTCCGGTGCGCTCAATGCGCGATGCAGATCGATTTAATCTCCGTGCAATTCTCGACCGCCTGACGTCCGAACTCGCGACCGATGCCGGACTGCTTGTGGCCGCCGAACGGCAGATTTGGGTCGAGCGGCACATGACTGTTGACCCAAACAGTGCCCGCCTGAATCCGCGGGACGATGTTCATCACCGCGCCCAGATCGTTGCTCCATAGACTCGCGGCAAGACCATATGGGCTATCGTTCGCGAGACGGATAGCTTCGTCGGTACCGTCAAACGGAATCGCCACGAGCACCGGGCCGAATATTTCCTCGCGCACCACCGTACTTGCATGATCGACGTCGATTAGTACGGTTGGCTTAACAAAGTAACCGGGCAGATCGGGCGCGCCGCCGCCTGCGAGTACTGTCGCGCCTTCGGCCCGTCCAATGTCGATGAAACGGCACACCGATTGCTGCTGGCGCGCCGACACGAGCGGGTTAATCTGCGCAGCCGGGTCCATACCCGGCCCGATACTCATGCTGTTCGCAGCCGCGGCGACACCTTCGACGATCTGCTTGAAGCGGTCGCGGTGAATATAGAGCCGCGACGCGGCTGCGCATACCTGCCCCTGGTTCAGCAATCCGGCCATCAGTACACCCTGTATCGTCTTGTCAACGTCGGCGTCCGCCAGCACGATCATTGGATTCTTGCCACCCAACTCCAGCGTGAAACGTGTCATGTTGTCGACCGCCGCGTGTCCCACCGTCTTTCCGACTGCGGTCGAACCGGTAAACGTTACTTTGCTGACCAGCGGATGACTGGCAAGCGCCTGCCCGGCACTTGCGCCGCGTCCCGTCACCACGTTGACGACGCCCGTAGGAACACCTGCCGCCAATACCAGCTCACCGAGGCGCAACGCCGTCAAGGATGTCTCGGTGGCAGGCTTGAGCACGATCGTGCAACCCGCCGCGAGCGCGGGAATCAACTTCCAAACCGCGATCATCAGGGGGAAATTCCACGGCACGATGCCAGCCACCACGCCGACCGGTTCGCGCCGTGTATAGGCGGTGTAATGCGTGCCCAACGGCACCGGAATCGACACATCGAGTGTTTCGCCCGTAATCTTCGTGGCCCAACCGGCCATGTAGCGCGCGTACTCGACAGAAGCACCGACCTCAATCGCGCGCGACAGATGGATCGACTTGCCTTGATTCAAAGTTTCCAGCTGGGCCAGTTCCTCCCCGTGCGCTTCCAGCATATCGGCAAGTCTGAGCAAGATACGCTCACGATCAGCTGGACGCAGACCTGACCAGATGCGCGATTCGAACGTGCGGTGCGCGCTACGCACGGCGATATCCACGTCTTCAGCATCGCCATCGGCGATGCTGGCAATGACTTCACGGTTCGCCGGATTGTGGACGTCGAGGCGCGCGCCGCGCCGCGCTGCCACCGTCTTGCCATCAATGAGAAGTCCATGTTCGCGATGCAGGAACGCCTGTACTTCGGGCAGTACTTCGATCAGATTGTCTGTCATGTTCGTGGTCCAATAGAGTAGTCATGCTTGGAGAATGAATTCGGCGCAACGCTCGGCGATCATTACCGTTGGTGCATTGGTGTTACCGGAAACGATCGTCGGCATGATCGACGCATCACAGATACGCAAGCCATCCACGCCGTTTACCTGCAGTTGCGGATTGACCACGGCGCGCGTATCGCCACCCATGCGGCATGTGCCGACCGGGTGATAAACCGTTTTGGCCTGCCGACGCACATAGTCCTGCAATTGTGCGTCATCGATTTCACTGGCTGCCGACGGCTCGAGTTCTTCACTGATGAGCTTGCGCAACGAAGGTGCGCGCAAGATATTGCGTGCAAGCTTCACGCCGCGTACCAGCGCGTCGACATCGGCCTGTTCAGCCAACGCGCCGCTGTCGAAAAGAATCGGTTCGGCCGGGTCGGCGCCACGCAGTCGGACAGACCCGCGCGAAGCAGGACGCAACACGCACGGATTGATCGAAATGCCATGCCCCGGCAACGGCTCCCGGCCGACGTCGCCGACCAGAACCGGCAACACGTGGAACTGGATATCAGGCCGCCCGACACCGACTGTGTCGACGAAGGCACCTGACTCGACCACGTTCGAAGTAAGAAGGCCGGTACGAAATAACTTCCATTGCAGGCCGTGCCTGAGTGCCGTCAGCCCTTTATCATTACCGAGCAGGCTGATCGGTTCCCGCGTACGGCCATAGATCGATACCTCGAGATGGTCCTGATAGTTCAGACCAACTTCAGGCGCGTCATGCACCATCTCGATCCCGTGCGATCCCAGTTCCGCGCCGGGCCCGACGCCGGACAGCATTAGGATCTTCGGCGTGGTTAGTGCACCGGCGGCGAGGATGACTTCGGCCCCGGCATGAGCCGTCCTGATGTGCCCCGTGCGGGTACGCCATTCAACACCATTCGCGCGCTTGCCGTCGAATAGCACGCGCGTGACTGCGCTGCCGGTGCACACCTCAAGGTTGGGTTTGCCGAGTACTTCCGCGAGATAGGTCGCTGCGGTGCTGCCACGCTGTCCGTCAAACGTTGTCGTGTGATAGAAACCAACACCGTGCTGCTGCTCACCATTGAAATCATCGTTGTAAGGCAGACCGGCTTCCTGTGCGGCTTTCACGAACGCGAGGCTCAAGGGATGCCGAAAACGCGTGTCGCTGACCTTCAGTGGTCCGTCTGTGCCGTGCCACGGCTCGGACAGGCGCATATGGGATTCGGCCTTTTTGAAGGCGTGCAGGACATTCTGCCAATCCCAGCCGGTGCAGCCGCGCGCCGACCAGTCTTCATAGTCCTGCGCGCTGCCGCGGATATAGACCATCGCGTTGACGGAACTGCCGCCACCAAGCGTCCTTCCCTGGGGCACGTAGGTCACGCGGCCGACTGCGCCCGCCTGTGGCTCGCTCTTGAAGATAAAAGTGCGCTCCGTGCCAATCACCCGGATGAAAGTGGCCGGCATGTGAATATAGGGGGTATCGTCCTTCGGCCCCTCTTCAAGCAGCAGCACGCTCTTGCCCGCCTTAACCAGACGGTGGGTGATCGTGCACCCGCCGGAGCCCCCTCCCACGACAATATAGTCGTAAGTGTCCATACCGCATCTCCTTACTATTTGTTGCCGCGAAAGGATTTCGCTGCAGCGGATAACAAGGATAGCGGTGGGTCGATGTTTGCTTTTGACTGTGCAAGTCTTCGCTATTGATCAAGCGGGACGTTGCTTTGAGTGCCGATATCGGGTGGATGGGGTCTCAGTCGAGCATGCCGCGCGTTGCACTGGGCGTCTCCGCGAAGCGGTTCCTGTAGCTGCGGCTAAAGTGCGCGCTATCGTTGAAGCCCCACCGGAACGCGATTTCGCTGATGGCCATATGTCGCAGGCCACGATCCGACAGGTCGGCCCGGCAGCGCTCCAGACGTAGCGCCCAGATATAACGAGTGATCGAAATCCCCTCGACTTCAAAGGCGCGGGATAGTTGCCGCGCGGATAGTCCAACCGCGCGGCTGATGGAATCGCAATCAAGAGTATCGTCGGGCAGGTTTCGTTCGATATGCAGCTTCGCGCGCCACAAGCTGCTGAGGGTCGACCTAGTGGTCGACAGATCGCCATCATTGATTCTCAGCAGCGTCCGTAGCAATTCAAGCACCTGGCACGCCACCTGCTCGCGGGGGCGTACATCCGTCTCCGACATTCCTGTCAAGAGCCGATGGATCGATTGTGCGCCCCAGGCGGCAGTGCCGGCACCATGATCGAACTTGATCAGGCCACGGTAATGCCATGGGCCCACGTGTCGCTCAAAAACTGCGCGCGGCACATCGAGCACCGTCATTTCCATGTCGCCCGGAAATCCATGGCCGTACGGGCTTGCCGTGTCGTAGAGAACGAGGTCGCCGGGCACATGCGTCACGCACTCGACGCCCTGAAATGTGAAGCCGCGGCCTTTTTTCATCAGACATACGAACACCGAATCGCGCCCATCATCGCGGATACTATGTGCAGTACGGACGACCGCGTGCTGATTCGCCGCGATCTCCGAGGCGCGGAACAGTGCGAAGTCCTTGTGCACGAGTGTGGCGTCAATTCCTTCGGATTGCTTGCTGCTGCATTCGACGCGGATTAGCAACTGGCTGACGTGCTCGAACCAAAAGTCCACTCGATCCTTATCACAGACCGTTTTCGTCGAAATCGAAATGTCGGTATTCCCGACCTGCGCCATGATCATCGGCTCCACGCGACTACCCTCGTTCCACCATAGCCGACGCTGCTGAACGCGATGGCGGACAGCGATCGAAATAAATTGAGGCTCGTACACAAGCGCAAGCCGGTGCGGTCATATACCGGACATCGAGCGCTTGATTGGTTGGACATGGTCGTCTCCTCCATGGGCAATTGACGGCATATTTCGCAGTGCGCTCTTGGTGGCGCATCTGCTTATCGACCTCGGAACCGCGATCTACCTGGGTGATGAGCCAAAGAGCTGCATCATTGACAGCAGATGGTAATCGCAACGGAACAACTTAGAATTAACGGCAATTTGTCGTCGAAAGGAGTTAATGCGTCAATGCGAACAAGCGAGCATTGACTTTGATTGTGCGATATCCGACTCGAACCGCGCCGCCCCGGCGTGACAGGTTATGATATAGAGTGCGTTGCCAGACTGGCATAGCATGTGACTCCTCAGTAACGGAGCACCACATGCGAAATCGTATATCACGAACAAAACCAGATTACATATCTTTTTAAAATCAATAACTTGAGCAACAAATGAAGATTGCCACCTGGAACGTCAACTCCCTGAAAGTCCGGCTGCAACATGTCATCACCTGGCTCAAAGAAAGCCAGGTTGAAGTGCTGTGCCTGCAGGAATTGAAAATGACGGACGACAAGTTCCCGGTCGTCGAATTGGCAGCCGCCGGTTACAGCAGCTTGTTTGCCGGGCAAAAAACCTATAACGGCGTGGCCATTCTGGTGCGCCACGGCGTGGCGATCGAAGCCGATAGCGTGGTGCGCAATATCCCGGGCTTTGAAGATCCGCAGCAGCGCATTATCGCGGCCACTGTGGGCCGGGTCGATGGCGATGCGGCCAGCGGCATGCGCATTATTTCGGCCTACTTCCCGAACGGCCAGGCGCCCGGCACCGAGAAATTCGCCTACAAATTGCAGTGGCTGGCGGCGCTGCATCAATGGCTGCAACAGGAGCTTGCGCAGCATCCCAAATTGGCTTTGCTGGGCGATTACAATATCGCGCCGGAAGACCGGGACGTGCATGACCCCAAGGCTTGGGAAGGGCAAAACCTGGTGTCGCCCGAAGAGCGCGCCGCCTTCGCCGAACTACAAGGTTTGGGCCTGACCGACACGTTCCGGCTGTTCGAGCAGGCCGACAAAGCGTTCTCGTGGTGGGATTATCGGATGATGGGCTTTCGCCGCAATGCCGGTATGCGTATCGACCATATTCTGACCTCGCCGGCGCTGACGCCGACGGTTGTCGCCTGCACCATCGACAAGACGCCGCGGGCTGGGGAACAGCCGTCCGATCACACGCCGGTGATTGCCGAGCTGCGTTAAGTCGAATAAAACCCCCACGACCCAAGAACGAAGCGCCCATCATGGTTTCCCGTGATAGGCGCTTTGTTGCAGCCCTTTTGCGACGCCCTCTGCAGGACGAGGTTTGCCGCGCAAGCGATCAAACCGATATCAAGCGGTGCATCACCGCTTAACGCCTCCATCGGCCGTCGACTCAAGGCAAAACAATTTCAATTACGGCTCCAAATGCAGCTCCTGGATCTTGCGCGTAATCGTATTGCGGCCAATACCTAAACGCTCAGCCGCCTCAACCTTGCGCCCTCGCGTAAAGTCCAGCGCCTCACGGATCACCGCCGCTTCAAAGCGCCGCATCATCGCGTCCATCACTTCCGGTGAGCTATCGCGCAACATCTTCGCGACTTCGGTGCGCAATACCGTCTCCCAGTTGCCCGCCGAGGCCACCGCACGGGCGGCATCGGCCGCATGACCGGCATTGCCCATGGCATTGACGGCCATGCCGGAGGCCTGGCGCGTGTCGCCGTTGTCATCGGCGTCGCCCAGTGTCATCGACAGATTGGCGCCGGCGGCATGTTGCAAATCGGGCGGCAAATCCTTGATTTCGATCGTCTGCGCCGGCGCCATCACGGTTAGCCAGTTACACAGATTCTCCAATTGCCGGACGTTGCCCGGAAAACCCAGGGACGCAATATAAGCCAAAGTCTCGTCGGTGACTCGCTTGGGGTCGACGCCGAGCTCACGCGCACTTTTTTGCAGAAAGTGCTTGGTCAGCAAAGGAATATCTTCGCTGCGCTCGCGCAAGGCCGGCAAGCGCAAACGAATCACGTTCAAGCGATGATACAAGTCCTCGCGAAACAATCCTTGTCTGACGCGCTGCTCAAGATTTTGGTGAGTCGCGGCAATCACCCGCACATTGACGCGCAAAGGGTTGTGTCCGCCGACGCGATAAAACTGTCCATCCGACAAGACCCGCAATAAACGCGTTTGCAAATCGAACGGCATATCGCCGATTTCATCGAGAAACAGCGTGCCGTTTTCGGCTTGTTCGAAACGTCCCTGGCGCATTGCCTGCGCCCCCGTAAAGGCGCCGCGCTCATGGCCGAACAGCTCCGATTCGAGCAGGTCTTTAGGGATGGCCGCCGTATTCAAGGCGATAAACGGCCCGGCCGCGCGTGGACTATGTCGGTGCAGGGCACGAGCAACCAGCTCTTTACCAGTGCCCGATTCGCCCGTAATCATGACAGTCGCACTGGAGTTTGAAAGCCGGCCGATGGCGCGGAACATATCTTGCATTGCCGGTGCATGACCGAGCATTTCCGGCGTTTCGGTGCTGCGCTCTTCATCGGCATGCTCACCGCGCAGGCTTTCGTCGACCGCGCGTCGAATCAGCTCGACCGCCTTATCGATATCGAAAGGCTTGGCGAGATATTCAAACGCGCCGCCCTGGAACGCCGCCACGGCGCTATCGAGATCCGAAAACGCGGTAATGATAATCACCGGCAGGCCGGGAAACTTCTCCCTGACGCGGCCGAGCAAATCAAGGCCCGAGCCGCCCGGCATCCGAATATCGGAAACCAGTACCTGCGGGCTGTCGAACTCCAATGCCGCCAAGGCATCCCGCACATTCGAAAAACTGCGGGTGGCAA
>Ga0302178_10001724_pt1 | contig 18040 bp, 14 predicted proteins | sample I_Palsa_E1_3_FD_198790 | JGI IMG/M metagenome (GOLD analysis project Ga0302178, IMG submission 198790) | Peat permafrost microbial communities from Stordalen Mire near Abisko, Sweden - I_Palsa_E1_3 | ecosystem: Environmental > Terrestrial > Soil > Palsa > Peat permafrost | place: Sweden... | reverse complement strand
CGAGCCCGGTTCGATCGAAGCCGTATTGTGCGAGGAGCGAATCTGCAGCCGGTTGACCGTCGACTGCGATCACCCCAAACGCGTGAACCTGCACAGCACGCGTTGATCGTTGATCGTCAGAAAGCGCGGGCAAAATGGCCGCCACGGCCCAACACGTCACGATATCCAGCCGGGCAGCCCGATGAGCGCGAGCTTCGCGCTCATCGGGAATCGCCATGCCTGCGTAGTGAGCAAGGCGTGTCGCGATCAGGTCCGGCAGCGCCATTGCCTCAACGCTACTTGTGCCTGACATTCCGAACCACGGACACTCGTCGGCGGTAGGACGCAGTTCATTCGCATACACCGCGACGCAAACCGGCAACGGATAACCGACCGCGCGGCCGGCTTCATCGATTGCAGAGCGCCAGCGCCGAAGGCCGCCAATCAACGTGGCCTGATCATTTGCAGCGTCTGCATCGACCAGATACGCAACCGCATCAGGTCCCTGACCGTCGCGCCAGCGTTTGAGCGAATCAGCAAAGTGCGCGAGGCGGCTCGGATCACCCACGCGTACCCAGATCGCCGTCCCGGTGACGCGGATGGCTTCCTGACCTGACTCCCTATCGAAGGCGCTGGCGACAAGCGTGCTGGTTGTCCCGACCACCAGCACAAGCGGCGTATTGCGCTTGATATCCGCGGGCAGACCACTTAGCGCACCGTCGATCTTGCGCAAAACTTGCTGCGTTGCACCCACGCGTGCAATCACGCGCCGCGTCGCGACGACGATCGCTGCCGTGGCACTCAGCACAACGAGTACGCCCGCGAATACATTCCAGCCGATCGACCATGGCGAACACAGCACCAGCCACACGAGGGCGAGCGTCGCTACCCATGCAAAGATTGATCGATACGGATATCCGGTAGGCGAATGGATCACCGAATGGGTCACGGGATGCGTCACGGGATGCGTCACGGGATGCGTCACGATAGGTCCCGTCAAACCGGAATACGCGCAATCGACGCGGTGAGCCACGCCCCAAGCGCCAGATACACCAGTCCCGCGACGATAAGCGCGCCCATCACCCAGCCAACCGGCGACACGTTCACGTTCCAGCGGCGGGAAAATTTCTGCGTGAGCAGCACCGTACCCGACGTATCCACGCCAACCGATTGACCGATGCGCTGGTCGAGCGCGCGCATGAGTTCCAGGCGCACATCCGCGCCGCTCATGGCGAACTTGCCCTTGAAGCCGAGTGCTAGCACGGTATTAAACATGTGCAACAGCGCAAGCTTAGGTCGTGGTTCCGCAAGCCGCTGCTGGATCTTGTCGATGAGTTCGTAACCAGCGTCGTTGCTTTTGAATTCCTGTACTTGAAGCGGTTCGCGTTCCCATTGGTCGCGCTCAGCTCCCTTCAAATGGGCAAGCGCCGTTTCGTCCAGCAACGCGCATTGAGCGTAGGTTGCATCTCGCACCACATCGGGAAGATGACCTGCTGCTCTGAGTTCGCGTGCCAATGCGTCGACCTGCGCGACGCACTGTTCGCGAAACGACACGAAGGCAATTGGTGTCGCGTCATCAGCCAGGTTCGCGACGGAAAAAGCCGTATCGCGAAAGGCGTTGGGTAACAACGCGGTGTACTTCGCGGGTGAAGCGCTTGTGTCGGTCACGGTGTTCATGTCGGCAGGACCGCGTAGAGTTCAAGGACGACATCGGGGATAGACGACGGCACATAGAACTGGCACGCATGGGCCGCGATCATCCGCTTGAACGCGGGGTGAGCGCTGTCGAGCGCAAAATACTGGCTTTCGATACGAACCGGAATCGCGGCCGGCAAGCGCGACATCGTGCGCAACGGGATGCCAGGCATCGCGGAGTTAACGATCTGCTCGACCTCATCGGGCGCACCCGCCTTGCACAATCGCGGCAACTGTTCGAGCAACGCGTGCGCCGGCAGCGACGACTGGACGGACAGGTAATAGTCTGCGCCAACGGTCAAGCGTTCGTCGTTGATCTTGCCCGCCCACATCGTGTGTTTCGGACGTTCCAGCGTGATGGGCACGACACGGGACGGAATGACGGTATCGAGCAGCACGCGGATGAGCGATTCCAGTTCCGCGAACATCGGTTCGGGCGCAAGGTGATCGTAGGCTGGAATGGCTTGCAGTGTCTCGGTGGTGGAGAACGTCAGCAGAGAGCCTGCGAGACGCGCCAGCACACCATAGAGCCGCTCTGGATGCTGTTGCGGTGCGGCGCACAGCCTCGCGAGGTCCGGCCAGGTGCTGTTCACGCTGTGAAGCAGCCAGAAAAGCGAGACGTCGGACACCGCATAGTCGGCGATCTGATCCGAACGTTCTCGACGGCGCACCGCGAGACTCGCGCTTTTCGCGCTGAGGATCTCGGACAAACGCTTCATGCGCTCCATTAACCGCTCGTTCGCCGACAGAAACAAACACGGCGGCACGAAGGCTGGATCAAACTCAAACACTCCCTGCGTGTTGCGCAGCAGACGCCCGATCGGGCACGTGACATAACTGTCCGGCGCTTCGAAGTCAAAGAGCAATGCGAGTGCGTGTCGCTCCACGCTCAGTTCTTCATGACCTTCGCCGTTGATATCGGCGACGTTCAAATACTCGCGCACGAATCGGCGCGGCCGCGCGTGACGCTCGCCTTCCTCGATGCAATTGCCGCCTTGTGCATCGATCAGGGGTAGCGCGATCGACACGACGAAGCCGTCGACCGTGGTCGATATATCGCCCAGTTGTCGCGGAACCGGCAAGCGATCCGCCGTCTCCGAATCGATAAACGTACCATCCGGTAACCGCACATCGATTGCGTTGAGTTGCAGCCGGTTGACGCCCAGCGCCTGCTGGTCGAATACGACGCGGCTTAAGCCCCATGGATCGGCGCTGATCATTCTCGCCGTGCGTTCGTCGGCGAATTGATTCCACATCGCCTGTTGCTGGAAATGCTGGGGCGTCATGAACACACCCTTGGCCCACAGCGGTCTGGTTATTTTCATTCGTTCTTTTTGTGCGCGCAGAAATACGCTGCACGACGATTGCCGTGCAGCGTGACTTACTTTGATGATGGTGTTGTTTTCTTTCTAAACCGTGAGCAAACGCTCAACAATTCAGCTTTTCGCCTTGGGCATCTGCGAGACCAGCGACAGATTCAGATCCATGCCTTCAATCTGGAAGTGCGGAACGATGAAGAGCTTCACGCGGAAGAAACCCGGATTGTCTTCAATGTCCTCGACCGTCACCTTCGCCTCGCGCAGCGGATGCGACGCTTGCAGCGAATCGCCTGGATCGGTCATTTCGGTGACGAGCGTCTTGATCCAGGTATTCAGTTCGAGTTCGAGCACGCGCCGGTCTTTGGTCGTGCCAATGTTCTCGCGCTGGATCAGCTTCAGGTAGTGCGCAATGCGCGAGAGCAGGAAAATGTACGGCAGGCGTGCATTCACGCGGCTATTCGCGGTCGCATCCTTCGTGTCATAGATCGCCGGCTTTTGTGCCGAGTGCGCCGAGAAGAAACACGCGTGATCGTGGTTCTTGTAATACGACAGCGGAATAAAACCGAGATTGGCGAACTCGAATTCGCGCGTTTCCGGAATCAACACTTCTGTCGGGATCTTCGCCTGATTGCCCGTTCCGAGGTCATACAAGTGAATCGGCAAATCAGCAACCAGACCACCTGCTTGCGGACCGCGAATCTGGACGCACCAGCCGTTCTTGATGAAGCTATCCACCATGTTTGCGGCGAACGCGAACGAAGCGTTCGCCCAAAGATAACGGTTGTGGTCTGGTCCCTTGACCGCTTCCGTGTAATTGAATGCGCGCACCGGCACCGTGTGCGGACCGTAGGGCAACCGCACGAGGAAACGCGGCAATGTCAGGCCGATATAGCGGGCGTCATCCGATTCCCGGAAGCTCTTCCACTTCAGATATTCAGCGCGATCAAAGTAATTGCCGATGTCACGAATGCTTGCGACTTCTTCCATCGACTCCTTGCCGAAGAACTTCGGCGCGACCGAGCCGATAAAAGGCATGTGAGCTGCAGCCGAGACCTTTGAAATGTTACGGAGCAATGCGATGTCCTGCGGGCTACGGTCGAACTCATAGTTCGAAATCACGGAGCCGATTGGCTCGCCACCCGGGGTGTCGTATTCCTGGATGTAAGTGTGAAGATACAGGCCGCTTTGGATGATTTCCGGCGTGTCTTCGAAGTCCTCACGCAACGCGTCTTTCGATACATCCAGCACTTCGATCTTGACGTTCTTACGGAAGTCCGTGCCATCGACGAGGAACTTGAGACCACGCCATGCCGACTCGATCTGCTGGAACGTCTCGTTGTGCATGATCGCGTCGAGCTGTTTGCTGATCTTGTGATCAATGCTCGCCATGTGCTGGTCGATCAGACTCTTGTCCAGACGGTCCACGTGTTGGGACGATTCGGCGATCATGTCGAGGAACACGCGCAGCGCTTGCGTCACGCGTTCGTCAGCCGACGACTCGGAAAGGGAATCGGGGTCGTGAAAGGACGCAACCGAGCGAGCGGACGCAACCGTATTCAAATTGATCTTGTTAAAGAGATTCGCGTATACGTTCTCTTCAACGATTGCCGTAGTGGCGGTGGGTTTATCCAGGACGAGCGTTTCCGCCGCAGCCTCGTGGATGCGGGATTCGTTTTTTGCCATGATGTGTCTTCTCGATAAAACGGGTTATTAGACTGACGACGCAGCGGACGACTAGGCCGATGGCGCGGATTCAGCGATGCCTTGAAGCTCAGTGCGCAAGCTGGCAGACATTGTCGGGTCTAACAATATTTTTTCGAGTTCACGGCGGAACGTGGCGTTATCCAGAAGATTTGATTTGAGGTCGCGCAAGAGATTGCGCGCTGACATCAACGTGCGAAGTTCGGGTACGCGAGCGGCAACCTGCTCTGGGCGAAAGTCGTCCATTGATTTGAAATCCAGATCGACGGGAAGCTCACTGCCGTCGTCGGCCAATGTGTTTTCAACCGAGATTTTTGCTTTCGGGTTCAGGTCGGCTAAAACCGAATTGAAGTTATTTTTATTGACCGACACCTTCTTCCGCTCGCCGAGCGCCAGGGTGTTCTGGCCGTTGCTGTAATCGCCCATCACCAGCAACTTCAGAGGCAGTTCAACCTTCTTCGATGCCCCACCTGTGTGAAGGTCCAGCTTGATATTGACGCGTGCTTTAGGCACTTCATTTTGAAAACTTTCGGCCATCTTGCTTCTCCATTTTTCGGTCTTCTCGTGGTCGGCACAACCAATCTCGCGAAAACGGTATCGCGTCCCAAAAAAACTCGGAATAGGATAATTCCGAATCAACGGCTTCTTCATCATTAACGCATCGTGCCATTTTCAAATATTTGGCCATCGGCTATTGTGCTCGGTTAAGAAACATTTAGTACGACCATGCACAAGACTTCGCACAATGAGCGAAGTTCCGAGAGACGATTGAGGGCCAATGTTGATGCAGGACGATTTTCAGAAAGCTGGAGGGCAACGCCTGCCCGCCAAACTTGTCACGGGGCGACAAGCCTGTCGGCTGACTGTGCCAGGCACCGCCAGCGCCGAGGGTCTATCCGTCGAGACGTTCAGGGCGCGTGTGGCAATCTGCGAGCCTTACCTCGTTCGCGTTACGCTGACCCACCCCGACGCCCTCGATCGCGCCGATTACGTCGGCCGCGATGCTACATTCACCATCGACTACGGTGACGGCCTTGCTCCGCGTAATTTCTGCGGGTACATCCTGCACTTCAGCAAGCTCAAGACGACTGACGACTTCAGCAGCTACAAGATTACAGTCGTGCCGCACATCCGGCGATTGGACGACGGACCGTCCACGCGCATCTTCCAACGCAAAAGCACCCCTGAAATCATCGAAGCGATGATGCGTGCGCGCGGCTTTCTTGGGCATCAGTTCGATTTCAGGCTGCGCCGCGAATATCCCCAGCATGACTTTCGTTTCCAGTACGGCCAGTCCGACTTGCAGTACATCCGAATGCTCATGGAGAAGGCCGGGATCTACTACTACATGATCGAGGGCGAGTTCGGCGACGTGGTGGTGTTCGCTGATGACATCGATCACTACATCTATGAGCCGGAACTCAAGGTGTTGTATCGCGAGATGTCGGGGATGACCAGCGATGAGTTGGCGGTGTCGGAACTCAAGACGCATGTGTCGGTTGTGCCGCAGTCGTTTCTGGTCGCCGATTACAACCCGGACAAGGCGTGGGAGAGATATAGAGCCGAATCCAATATTTCTGAAAAAGACACCACGACCAGCGGGCAGCCCTACATCTATGGCACGCATCACCTGGATCAGGAAGGCGCGCGGTGGGAAGCGCAGTTGCGCCATGAAGCGGCGATTGCGTGGCAGGTGGTCTACGAAGGCAAAAGCAACATTTTGGAGCTGACGCCGGGCCGCATCTTACGCATGGACGAAGTGTTACCTGATGCGCCGAATGGGCAGGTCATCATTGAAGTCACGCACAGCGGCGGACGGCAACGTTCGTATTACAACCGCTACAAAGCGATTCCATCGGAGCGACGCTTGCGCTTGCAGCTTCGCGAGAATACATGGCCCAAAATTGCCGGCACGCTGACGGCGCGTATTACCTCACCGGGCAAGTATAAATACGCTTATATGACGTCTGAAGGCCGCTATTCCGCGCGCTTCGATTGCGACTTCGCGACATGGAATCCGGGCGGCGAAAGCGTGCCCTTGCGGCTCGCCAAACCGTTCGCGGGCGCATTGCAAACGGGCTTTCACTTCCCGCTGATCGATGGGACGGAGGTGGGAATTGCATTTATTGATGGGAACCCTGATAAACCGTACATAGCGCACGCCCATCACCATAGCCAGGCGACCGATCTCATCACGAATCAGGATCGCTGGCTTTCGCGCAACGTCATCCGCACTCAGTCGAACAACAAGGTTCGGATGGAGGATTGGGAGGGCGAAGAGCACATCAAAATCAGTACCGAGCATTCTGGCAAGAGCCAGCTGACGCTCGGTCATATGGTCAATAACAAACGGCAGAAGCGTGGTGCTGGATTCGAGTTACGGACTTCGGCCCATGGAGCGATTCGGTCAGGAAAGGGACTTTATATTTCCGCTTACGATCAGCCTAAAGCCTCCGGGCAACAGCTTGAGATGCAGCAGGCCGAAGCAGTGCTTGAAAGTGCGCTGACGCAGATGAAAGTGCTGGCGGAAATGGTGAGGACCGCACAGGCGCAACTCGCCGATATCAAGGCGCAGGAGACGCTAAAGGACGCAACGTTTAAGGAATTGCGAGCCTCCGCAGTGTTGATCGCGGCGCCCGCTGGAATCGCTCTGGCCACGCCGGAGTCTGTGCAGCACAGTGCGGGAAAAAACGTGACGTTGACTGCAGGCGGCAGTATCGACGCCGGCGCGATCGAGAATGTCACCATCGCTGCGGGTCAGGTCGTGTCGCTGTTCGCCAATGAAGGCGGCATGAAGCTGATCGCCGCACAGGGTAACAACGAGATCCAGGCGCAGCACGGAAACATCGAATGCACCGCAGCTGAAAACATCAGGGTGAGCGCGTCGAACGGTAACGTTGAAGTTAGTGCGAAGGACAGTTTGACGCTGCGCTGCGGTGGCGCGGAAATTAAGCTCCAAGGCGGAAATATCGAGCTATCTTGCCCCGGCGACGTAAAGCTTAACTGCATAACACTGCAAAAAGTTGGGCCAGGCAGTGTGGCTGGCTTATCCGCGTCGTTCGACTTGCTTTCCTGCATGTCGGCTTTGAAGCGCGTTGCGAGCACCGGAGGCGCGTTTGCCTGACGACCTCTTGTCCGCGCGCTTTCCCGACGACAAGTTCGCCCTGATGGATCGGGAGCTTCAGAAACTAACATCCGATGATGCGCTGAGTCATGTCATTTTTGTCGACCCCGCGCTGGGCGATCCTTTCCACGACCTGCGCCGGAGCCTGGCGAAGCAGACATTTGTTCTGAGTGTTCCGGAAGACAAGGTGCCAGTCGATGCAAGGCCCTATCTGCTGAGGATGTCTTCCAGTCCAATGTGTGTAGAGTTGCGCGCGCGATCGCTTGAGGTGGCCCATGCCGAAGCTTTGGGACGGACACAAGTGGACGGAGCAAGGAGCATTTGCGCCTGGCTGTCGTTCACCGGAGAGCCGGAACCGCTCGCGAACGCATTAACCCAGAAAGCGACGTTGATACTGAGCGAAACGCAGAGACTGCTCTTTCGTTATTACGATCCACGTGTCGTGTCGCATCTGCGCCGGCTGTTGCGATCGGCGCAATTTTTCAATGGCCTTCCGGTTCTCCGTTCATGGGCCTATGTTAATCCGAGCATCGACCTGGACATATTTGCGCCCGATTGCGAAATGGAAACGCCGGCGCCGGTCTGGTTCATGACGCAGCAGCAGCGCGATGGCGTGGCGCGCATAGAAGCAGTGAATCGTGTGCTATCGGAATCAGAAATTGATCCTACGCACACTGCCACAATCGACGCGGTCCTCGCTCGTGCCCAACAACTGCATGGGTGGACCGATACGCCTGACATGGTTGCGTTCGGGTTGGTGTCGGTGCGCTGTCATACAGCTTTCGATACGCACCCCGAAATCGCTGCCCGCTTATCCGCGCTAAAGCGCAACGCCGAGTCGTTCGCCGGTTGGGCAAGTGCTGTCGAGGGATCAATGTGGGACCGCATTGCTACGGACATGGAAAAGACAACGCTTGGGAAAGTCAAATGAGTTGTCCGAACTGCATGAAAGAAGGATTAGCAATACTGCCCGTGCGTTACGCAGTGGCGGATGTTGATCCGGCCAACGCTGGTGCATTGCCTTCATCGTTGGGCGAGCACGTGACCGACAAGACGTTGAGCGGCTCGAAGTACATCCTGCGTCAGCTTGACCGGGGGTTTGTGTACGTCCTTTATCCGACCAAGGGAGTGCGCCCTAGCCGGTGGGTGGTCTACGAAGTCGGCCCCGATGCGTGCATGAACATTTACGACAATCCTGCCCAAGTACCGCAGACGCCCACCGTCAAGCCACTTGACGCGACCTGCAAATTGAAAAAGGAGGATGTGGCCGCTCAAACCATCGCAATTCCGTCGCCCAAGTATGTGCCGCACGTGTGGATGGCGTTTAGTCGATATAGGTGGAGTGCAAGCGCGTTGAAGGCGTTTGAAAGTACACCCGAGCCGCGCATGCAGAAGGTGGACGTGACCGCAGCACTGGCAGGCAAAGCCGTCAAGCATGCTTTGCCTGCGACCCAGGCGAATATTAGCGCGCAGGTCGCGGATTTCTACCCTGCGGATCGGTGGACCAAAACAACGGCCAACCTTCGCACGCCGCTCAACGCGCGGCAGGATCAGGCAAGCGCAATGCAAGCTCGAATGACCGATATCGCACAGAAAGCGAACGGACACGGCATTGTGCTGGCGCTGTTTGATCCGCTGGGTATCACCGCCGATCTGAACGCGCTACGCAACTTCACAACAGGACAACTGGTTCAGTACCAGAAGAAGCACGCGCGCGAGCGCTTTGTCGGCGACGCAATTCTAGGGTTCCAGAAAGCGTTCGATAAAGCCGGCCAAACCGCGCTATGGAACAGCAAGCACAAGCCGCTTTATGACTGGGACAAACTGGACAAAGACCAGAAGGCCTACAAGAAAGAAACGGACACGCAAGACGCACGGATCAATGTGTTGTCGGAGGATGTTGCGAAATGGAATGCAGCGTGGGAGTCGGACTATCGCTGGCATGACTTTGATTCGAAGGATGCACAGTCAGCACGTGAGCGTCAGGAAGCGCTTGCCGCCTGCGTGCACGGCATGGGCAAGACGGAGAGCGAACTGGATTTATGGGACAGGTGGTTTGCTGCGAGCCCTGCTGATCCACATACGCCACTGTGGGCGGCGCTGGTCGGTTCAGCTCCGAAGTTGGGTGACTACCTGCTCGGTCAGAAGTTGCCGGACATTGGTCGTGTCGACAAGATGAACGATACGGTCAGGGGATTGATGACGGCGCACGAAGAGTTCAAGAAGTGGCGTGAGAAAAACCCGCCAACGGCAGCGATGGGCGTTGTATCAGTGGCGGCGTCCTCGCAGCTTGCGCGTCTGGCGAAAGTCAAGCCGGAGGTGTTCAAGTCGGCCGGAACGTATTTGCTGGTCATTGTGACGGCGACTACGAACACCGTCATCACCGGCAACACGATGATCGTGACACGCACGCAGGATGTGATGGCGAAGGCGTATGAAGCTGTATTCGGGCCACCCAAAGCGAGTGCGCTCAGAGTGGTTCAGGCGGAGGCGAAGACGGGGCGCACGGTGTATGTGGCAAGTGCCGACGGCGTCGCGCAGGTCATGAGCGAACAGACAAGCGTGAAGAAGACAGTGTTGGGTCTGTGGCTGCCGGCGGCCGAGCAAGAGAAATTGCCTGCGGGACATCTGGCCCTTGCAGCACCGGCGCTGACCGAAACGGCTAATCCGTTCGCTACGTTGGTCAAGGCGGCAAAGACAGGGTTGCCGTGGGTGGGGTTCGTGTTGGCATGCGCGAGTTTGACCAATGTTGTGAGCGGTATGACGCAGCCGGGGTCAGCCGTTACGCCCGATGCGTATGCGGGGTTGATGTCGGGCGTGCTGGCCGTGTCGGGGGCAATCAGCGAACTGACCGCGATGGGGATGGAGAAAGCTGCGCTCGGTTTCGCAAAAACGATGGTGGCGAAGGTCGCGTTCTTTGGTGGGTTGTTTGCCGCGTTTTCGACGATCGCAGAAGGCATTCAGATGCTGTTGAAGTATAGCGAGCGGAAGTCAGTGGGAAACAACGAGGCCGCGGTAATGTACCAATATTCAGGGATAGCGTTCTTACTCGCAGGAGGAGCTGCTATTGGCGGAGCGCTTTACGCGGGTTCGGCTGCGGGAGCGTTCACTGGTTGGCTAGCCGGACTAGCCCCAATTGGAACCGCTGCAGTTGCTGTTCCGCTTTGGGGTTGGATAATCGCAGGGGGCATTCTTGTAGTAATCGGCGTCGGATTTATGTGGGCCGCGTTGACTGCAACGCATTCGGCCTTGCAAACCTGGTTGACCCGAGGCTATTACGGCACTGCCACGGACGTGCGTTACAGCGCCACGGATGAGATGAAGGCGCTCAAAGACGTGATGTACGCATATCAACTGGAAACGGACTGGGCCAGTGTGCCGCTGTCGATGGCCAGTTCGGTAGGTATGGCAGGGTTTGACACGATCACTTTCAAGCTCACATTGCCGGGTGCGTCTTCGTCGAGCATTATCAAATGCGCCATTTCTATCGGTGGAGACACCGTCAGTAAAAAAATATTCAACGAAGAAGTGCGGCCACGCCCCAATACCCTCACCGGCCTGATAGATCCTCATGTGCAGGAGTTCCGGGCCGCTTCCTCCGCTCCTCGGACAAAACTGGATTTCTACTGGGAAGAGGTGCCGCGAATCACTGGAAACTCGACAAACGGATTCGTGTATAGCGGTATCTTGCGCGTCGATCCATGGGTTTATTCGACCGCCGCAATCGATCTGCGCTATTACCCGGATCAGGCGAGCTGGTCTGAGTTCGTCATCCCCGAAAGCAACGCCGCGACGCGAGTCAAGCGAGGCTTCGTGCCGGAACTTTCCCTGATGACAGGGTTTTAAGTTCGCCATGAATATTACGGAAGTTAAAAAAATGGGTTGGTGGGCGCGGCATATACGAAAGGCCAGCGCTTACGGGCCGCTAGACCGCGCGGTCAGGCAGTGGCACGGTCTTGGATCGGTACGCACTGGCACCGGAACTGTGCCGAAGGGCGATGCGCTCGTCTACCGGATGAATGCGACAACACTGGAGATCGGGCAAGGTGCGAATACGTTCAAGGGAATGATAGGCTTAGCTGGCCTCAGTGGATTTATCGTTTTTGCGTATGCTCTAATCGTCGCCTCCCCCGATTTCATCGGATATGCAGTCTCTCGAAAGGACTGGATTAATGTCATAGTCGTTCTTGCATTTGATATAGCGGGATGCATTCCGTTTTCTCTTTTCTTCCTCACCATTTTCCTAACCGACTTCTTCGGCTACACAGACGCACTCCTTCGATTCGACCGAGTTCGCCGTAAGGTATGGATGTTTGTTGGCACGCGTTCACCGATCGAACTTGAGTGGGATCACCTGACGCCGGTCTCTCAAGGCATCACGCCTGCCAACAGCAACATCAATACGTTCCGCTCGGTATTACTTGTTGATCTCGATGCAGAGGGAGACGTTAAGTTCGACGGCAAGTACCCGCGCATTGCGAGCCTCGGACAAACATCGCTTAATGAACAGCAGGCGATTAGCCAGTACGAGTACGTGCGTCAGTTTATGGAGGTGGGCCCTGCGCATCTGCCATCGTGCGCAACCTACCTCGAACACCGAACGGTGTTTCGAGACATCGTGCGCTTCTTTGGTTTTCTCGATCTCGCTCGCAACATCGATTGGCGCCGCCCGGGCGAGACCGGAGGCGGCCTTCTCGTGCTGGCAATCATTCTTTGCATGCTGCTTGGCTGGGCGTTCCTGCCGTTCGATCTTGCTACCTACATAGCGTATCGATGTAATCGCGTGCCGAAGTGGCCCGCGAAGATCGAAGCATATGCCAAAGACGGCGGTGAGATGACCATGCCCGTAGGCGCGGCGTCCGGGCGTATGCGGATCGTACTCAAGGAAGTGCCGTTCATTCTGTTGTGGGTGGGATGTGCCTTTGCGATGTACGCGTGGGTCGCCTCATGGTTTATCAAATGACGCCCCGCAAAAAGAGCAATACCTTGCGCGTCGATGGATGGGTTTATTCAACCGCGACACTCGACCTGCGCTATTACCCGGATCAGGCGAGTCGACCTGATTTCGTCATCCCCGAGAGCAACGCAGCGACGCAAGTCAAGCGAGGCTTTGTGCCAGAAGGTTCTTTGATACCAGGGTTTTGAGGCCGCCATGAATACCACGGAAGTAAAGAAAATGGGCTGTTGGGCACGGCATATACGGAAGGCCAGTGCTCATGGTCCGCTTCACCGTGCGGTTAGACAGTGGCGTGGTCTTGGTTCGGTACGCACTAGCACGGGAACGGTGCCAAATGGTGATGCGCTCGTCTACCGGATGAACGCGACAACGTTGGAGATCGGTCAGGGCGCGAATACGTTCAAGGGGATGATGGGCCTGGCGGGTCTAGTGGGGGTTTGGGCGTCGTATATGGTTTTAATTGTCTTGACACCAACGTTCTTCGAGGACGGTGAATTTCGCACGCATCCAATCGCAGCTTTAGTCGCTACCTCTATTGACGTTATTTTCATTTTGCCGGTCGGACTGCTCTTTCTCACCATCTTCCTAACCGATTTCTTCGGCTACACCGACGCACTACTTCGCTTCGACCGCGTTCGTCGCAAGGTATGGATGTTTGTCGGCACGCGTTCGCCTATCGAACTTGACTGGGATCGCCTAACGCCAGTGTCACAAGGCATTACGCCCGCTAACAGCAACATCAACACATTCCGTTCGGTGTTACTAGTCGATCTCGATGCCGAAGGCGACGTCAAGTTCGATGGCAGGTTTCCTCGCATTGCGAGTCTTGGCCAAACATCGCTGAATGAAGAGCAAGCGATCAGCCAGTACGAGTACGTGCGTCAGTTCATGGAACTCGGCCCGGCGCATCTTCCATCATGCGCAACCTACCTCGAACACCGAACGGTGTTTCGGGACATCGTGCGCTTCTTCGGTTTTCTCGATCTCGCTCGCAACATCGATTGGCGCCGCCCGGGGGAAACCGGTGGTTACGGTCTTGTGTTCGCGAATCTTTTTTGCATGCTGCTCGGCTGGGGAATTCTGCCGTTTAACTTGGCAAGCTATATCGCGTACCGGTGCAACCGGATACCGAAATGGCCCAAGGACATTGATGATTATGCGAAGGACGGTGGCGAGATGCGTCCACCGGAGGGGGCAGCATCGGAGCGCTTGCGGATCGTGCTCAAGGAAGTGCCGTTCATTCTGTTGTGGGTGGGATGTGCGTTCGCCGTGTACGCGTGGTTTGCCTCTTGGTTCATCAAATGACGGCCCGCAAAAAGAGCAAGGTCGTGCGCGTCGATGCGTGGGTTTATTCGACTGCCACAATCGACCTGCGCTATTCATCGGATCAGGCGAGCAGGCCCGATTTCGTCATCCCCGAGAGCAGCGCAGCGACGAAAGTCAAGAGAGGCTTCGTGCCGGAAGTTTCGCTGATGCCAGGGTTTTGAGTTCGCCATGAATGTCACGAAAGTAAAAAAAATTGGCTGGTGGGCGCGGCATATACGGAAGGCCAGTGCTTACGGCCCCCTTGACCGTGCGGTTAGGCAGTGGCGTGGTCTTGGTTCTGTACGCACGAGCACGGGGACAGCGCCCAATGGCGATGCACTCGTCTACGGGATGAACGCGACGACACTGGAGATCGGTCAAGGGGCGCACACGTTCAAGGGGATGATCGGGCTAGCTGGCCTTGGAGGGGCTCTCGCGGCGTTCTTTGCTTTATTCATCATGTCGCCAGACTTCATCAGCTTTGCTACTTCTGAACGGTCATGGGGACTTCTTACTTGGACAATCTTCCTTGATGTCGTCATATTTTTCCCGATGGGCCTACTCTTCCTCACCATCTTCCTGACGGATTTCTTCGGCTACACGGACGCGCTGCTTCGCTTCGACCGCGTTCGCCGTAAGGTATGGATGTTTGTTGGCACGCGTTCACCGATCGAACTTGACTGGGATCGCTTGACGCCAGTCTCTCAGGGCATCACGCCTGCCAACAGCAACGTCAATACGTTCCGCTCGGTATTGCTAGTCGATCTCGATGCGGAGGGCGACGTCAAGTTCGACGGCAAGTACCCCCGCATTGCGAGCATCGGACAAACATCGTTGAATGAACAGCAAGCGATTAGCCAATACGAGTACGTGCGTCAGTTCATGGAGCTTGGCCCCACGCATCTTCCTTCGTGCGAGACCTACCTGGAACACCGAACGGTGTTTCGGGACATCGTGCGCTTCTTTGGTTTTCTCGATCTCGCTCGCAAGATTGACTGGCGCCAGTCGGGCGAGACCGGAGGCGGCCTTCTCGTGCTGGCAAGCATTCTTTGTGTGCTGCTTGGCTGGGCGTTCCTGCCGTTCGATCTTGCTACCTACATAGCGTATCGATGTAATCGCGTGCCGAAGTGGCCCGCGAAGATCGAAGCATATGCCAAAGACGGCGGTGAAATGACCACGCCCGTGGGCGCGGCGTCCGGGCGTATGCGGATCGTACTCAAGGAAGTGCCGTTCATTCTACTGTGGGTGGGATGTGCATTCGCCGTGTACGCGTGGTTTGCCTCATGGTTCATCAAATGAAGCCTCACAAAACGAGCAAGGTCTTGCGTGTCGAAGCACGGGTTTATTCGACCGCCACAATCGACCTGCGTTATTACCCGGATCAGGTGAGCCGGCCTGATTTCGTCATCCCCAAACGCAACGCGGCGACGCAAGTCAAGCGAGGCTTGGTGCCGGAATTTTCCCTAATGCCAGGGTTTTAAGTTCGCCATGAATACCACGGAAGTAAAAAAAATGGGCTGGTGGGCGCGCCGCATACGCAAGGCCAGTGCGTATGGTCCGCTAGACCGTGCAGTCAGGCAGTGGCGTGACCTTGGTTCGGTACTTACTAGCACGGGGACAGCGCCCAATGGAAATGCGCTCGTCTACCGGATGAACGCGACAACACTGGAGATCGGGCAAGGCGCGAATACGTTCAAGGGAATGATGGGGCTGGCTGGCCTCGGGGCAGCTCTTACGGCGATATTCGTGCTATTCATCATGACGCCCGAAGCCATCACTTTTGCGGTTCCACGTCATTACTGGGGTTCCCTTTTTTTTATAATTTTCCTTGATATTTTTATATTATTTCCGTTGGGCCTACTCTTCCTCACCATCTTCCTAACCGACTTCTTCGGCTACACGGATGCGCTGCTCCGTTTCGACCGGGTTCGCCGCAAGGTGTGGATGTTTGTTGGCACTCGTTCGCCGATCGAACTTGACTGGAATCGGTTGACGCCAGTCTCTCAAGGCATCACGCCTGCCAACAGCAACATCAATACGTTCCGCTCGGTATTGCTTGTTGATCTCGATGCAGAGGGTGACGTGAAGTTCGACGGCAAATACCCGCGCATCGCGAGCCTCGGACAAACATCGCTGAATGAACAGCAGGCGATTAGCCAGTACGAGTACGTGCGCCAGTTCATGGATCTCGGCCCCGCGCATCTTCCATCGTGCGCAACCTATCTCGAACACCGAACGGTGTTTCGAGACATCGTGCGCTTCTTCGGTTTTCTCGATCTCGCTCGCAACATCGATTGGCGCCGCCCGGGGGAAACCGGTGGTTACGGCCTTGTGTTCGCGAATCTTTTTTGCATGCTGCTCGGCTGGGGAATCCTGCCGTTTAACTTGGCAAGCTATATCGCGTACCGGTGCAACCGGATACCAAAATGGCCCAAGGACATTGATGATTATGCGAAGGACGGTGGCGCGATGCGTCCACCGAAGGGGGCAGCATCGGAGCGCTTGCGGATCGTGCTCAAGGAGGTGCCGTTCATTCTGTTGTGGGTGGGATGTGCCTTTGCGGTGTACGGATGGGCCGCGTCGTGGTTTATCAAATGACGTCCCGCAAAAACAGCAATACCTTACGCGTCGGCGCACGGGTTTATTCGACCGCCACAATCGACCTGCGTTATTGCCCGGATCAGGCGAGCCGACCTGATTTTGTCATCCCCGAAAGCAACGCAGCGGCGCAAGTTAAGCGAGGCTTCGTGCCAGATCCTTCTTTTGCGCCAGGGTTTTAAGTTCGCCATGAATACCACGGAAGTAAAAAAATTGGGCTGGTGGGCCCGCCGCGCACGCAAGGTCAGTGCGTATGGTCCGCTAGACCGCGCGGTCAGGCAGTGGCGTGGTCTGGGATCGGTACGCACGAGCACGGGGACAGCGCCCAATGGAGATGCACTCGTCTACCGGATGAACGCGACAACGTTGGAGATTGGGCAAGGTGCGAACACATTCAAGGGAATGATTGGGCTGGCGGGCCTTGGTGGGACTCTTGCCATGTTTTTTGCTCTGTTAGTCATGTCTCCTGAATCCGTAATGTTCGCAATTCCAGAGCGTTATTGGGGCCTTTTAATCTTCACACTCGCTGCTGATGTCATCGTATTCCTACCGTTAGGCCTGCTATTTCTCACTATTTTCCTAACCGACTTCTTCGGCTACACGGATGCACTGCTTCGTTTCGACCGTGTTCGCCGTAAGGTATGGATGTTTGTCGGCACGCGTTCGCCGATCGAGCTTGACTGGGATCGCTTGACGCCTGTGTCTCAAGGCATCACGCCTGCCAACAGCAACATTAATACGTTCCGCTCGGTATTGCTTGTTGATCTCGATGCAGAAGGCGACGTCAAGTTCGACGGCAAATACCCGCGCATTGCGAGCCTTGGACAAACATCGCTGAATGAACAGCAGGCGATTAGCCAGTACGAATACGTGCGCCAGTTCATGGAGCTCGGCCCCGCGCATCTTCCATCGTGCGCAACCTATCTCGAACACCGAACGGTGTTTCGAGACATCGTGCGCTTCTTCGGTTTTCTCGATCTCGCTCGCAACATCGATTGGCGCCGACCGGGGGAAACCGGTGGTTACGGCCTTGTGTTCGCGAGTCTTTTTTGCATGCTGCTCGGCTGGGGAATCCTGCCGTTTAACTTGGCGAGCTACGTCGCGTACCGGTGCAACCGGATACCGAAATGGCCCAAGGGCATTGATGATTATGCGAAGGACGGTGGCGAGATGCGTCCACCGGAGGGGGCGGCGTCGGAGCGCTTGCGGATCGTGCTCAAGGAAGTGCCCTTCATTTTGCTGTGGGTGGGATGTGCCTTTGCGGTGTACGGATGGGCCGCGTCGTGGTTTATCAAATGACGTCCCGCAAAAACAGCAATACCTTACGCGTCGGCGCACGGGTTTATTCGACCGCCACAATCG
>Ga0302178_10001722_pt1 | contig 18066 bp, 14 predicted proteins | sample I_Palsa_E1_3_FD_198790 | JGI IMG/M metagenome (GOLD analysis project Ga0302178, IMG submission 198790) | Peat permafrost microbial communities from Stordalen Mire near Abisko, Sweden - I_Palsa_E1_3 | ecosystem: Environmental > Terrestrial > Soil > Palsa > Peat permafrost | place: Sweden... | reverse complement strand
CGATCGACGAATACTCCGGATCATCGATGGGCAACCTGCCCATCGGCCAGGGCGAGCTCGTCACGCCGATTCAGATGGCCACCGCCTACGCTGCGATCGCCAACGGCGGCATCCTGCGCCCGCCGCACATCATCGGCTCGGTGGCCGGCCGCGCCCAGCCCCTGCCCGCCGGCCACCGCGTGATCTCCACCGCCACCGCGTCGGCCCTTCGGCAGATGCTCAAAGGCGTCCTGGCTCCGGGCGGAACGGCCAGCGAGGTGTCGATACCCGGCTATCAGCTGGCCGGCAAGACGGGTACTGCCCAGAAGGTTGAAGCCGCCACCGGCCAGTACTCCGAACACGCATACGTCGCCTCCTTCATCGGCTTCGCCCCGGCCTCCGATCCGAAGCTCCTGTGCGCGGTGATAGTCGACGAACCGCAGGCAGGGTCGATCTACGGCGGGACGGTCGCGGCGCCCGCCTTCGGCCAGATCATGTCCTTCGCCCTGCCATACCTGGGTATCCCGCCGGGATAGCATCAGCCCATGCGGCTCGATCAGTTGATCCCCACGGGCGCCCCTGCTGCGAGCGCGGCCGTGGAGATCACGGGACTGAGCTATGACAGCCGCGCCGTGCGAGCAGGGGATCTCCTATTCTGCGTGAGCGGCTTCCGCCAAGACGGGCACGAGTTTGCGGCCGAGGGGGTCGAGCGCGGCGCGGCGGCGCTCGTCGTCGAGCGACCCCTCGGGCTCGGCGTAGCGGAGGTGGTCGTCGAGTCGGTCCGCGCTGCGATGGGCCCGATCGCCGCGCGCTTCTACGGTGATCCAAGCAGCGAGCTGCGCGTGGTGGGGGTGACGGGCACGAATGGCAAGACGACCACCGCCTACCTCCTACGCGCGCTGTTCGAAGCGATCGGCGAGCAGTGCGGGCTGCTCGGCACGGTCAAGTCGGTGGTGGGAGCCGTCGAGCGGGGAGTCACCCGGACCACCCCGGAGGCGATCGATCTGCAAGCCGATTTCCGCGCGATGCTCGACGGCGGCGACCGGGCCTGCGCGATGGAGGTGTCCTCGCACGCCCTCGCGCTCGGGCGTGCGGACGGGATCCATTTCGCCGCCGCCGTGTTCACCAACATCAGCCGGGACCATCTCGACTTTCACGACACGATGGAGGACTACTACCAGGCCAAGCGCCGGCTGTTCGGCGGTCCGTCCGGGCAGGCGGGGCCGGCATCAGGGCCCGCGCTCCAGCGAGCTCCCGATGTGAAGGTGGTGAACGTCGGCGACCCCTACGGACGCCGCCTCGCGGCCGAGCTCGACGGCGCGTGCACGTTCGCCGTGGGCCAGCAGGGGGCCGATTACCGCGCGAGCGCGCTGCGCTGCGGCGTCGAGGGCTGCAGCTTCGAGCTGCACACGCCGGCGGGGAGCAGGCAGGTGACGCTCAGAATGCCGGGCCGCTTCAACGTCGCCAACGCGCTGGGCGCGCTCGCGGCGGTCCACGCGCTCGGCGGCGAGCTCGACCTGCTCGTGGCCGCGCTGGAGCGCGGCGTGCGCGTCCCGGGGCGCTTCGAGCCGGTGGACGAGGGCCAGGACTTCGCGGTGCTCGTCGACTACGCTCACACGCCGGACTCGCTTGAGAACGTGCTGCGTGCGGCGCGAGAGCTGGTGGGGTCCGGCGGCGGCGCTCCGGGACGCGTGATCTGCGTGTTCGGCGCCGGTGGCGACCGTGATCGTGGCAAGCGGCCGTTGATGGGCGAGATCGCCGCCCGCCTCGCGGACGTGGCGGTGGTCACCTCGGATAACCCGCGCTCGGAGGACCCCGAGCAGATCATCGCGGAGATCATGGCCGGAGTGGCGCTCCTCGATCGCTCCACAGGCGGCCGCGGAAGGAGCTCCGGGGCTCCGCCGGCACGGTCGATCGTCGACCGCGGCGCGGCCATCGCCGAGGCGATCGCCTGCGCCCGGGCGGGCGATGTGCTGGTGATCGCCGGCAAGGGACACGAGCAGGGACAGGAGCTGGCCGGCGGTCACAAGATCCCCTTCGATGACGTCGCGGTCGCCCGCGAGGCGCTGCGCGCCCGCGAGAGCATCGCGGCGGGGGCCGGCGCGTGACCGGGCCGAACGGGGTCGCCGCGCGGCGCGCCCCGGCGGAGCCGCCCGCGTGAAGGGTTGGGACGCGACGCTCATCGCTCGCGCCGCCGGCGCCGATCTGCTGGGCGAGCGCGCGCTCGGCGCCGGCGCGACGGGGCCGGCGCGTGTGAGCATCGACTCGCGCAAGCTCATGGACGGAGACCTGTTCATCGGCCTGCCGGGCGCTCGCTCGGACGGTGGTGAGCACGCGGCCGATGCGCTGCGGGCTGGCGCCTGGGGAGTGCTCGTCGCGCCGGCGCACGCCCATGCAGCCGCCGCGCTCGGCGCGAGCGGCGCGGTGCTCGCCCACCCCGACCCCCTGGCCGCGCTGCAGGCTCTCGCACGAGCCTGGCGGCAGGAGCTGCGCAGGGGCGGGACAAGGGTCGTAGCGATCACCGGCTCGACCGGCAAGACCTCGACCAAGGACATCCTGGCGGCGATCCTCGCTCAAACGCTGCGCACGGTGTCGAGCCCGGAGAACTTCAACACCGAGATCGGCCTGCCGCTCGCGCTGCTCGCTGCGCCGGGCGATACCGAGGCGCTGGTGCTGGAGATGGCCATGCGCGGGGCCGGCCAGATCGCGGAGCTCGCGGCGATCGCCGAGCCGGATGTCGGTGTGATCGTGAACGTCGGCCCGGTCCACCTCGAGCTGCTCGGCACGCTCGAGGCCGTCGCCGCGGCCAAGGCGGAGCTGATAGCAGAGCTCGCGCCCGGCGCGACCGTGGTGGTCCCGGTCGATGAGCCGCTGCTCGCGCCGTACCTGCGCGAGGACGTGGCCACCGTCACGTTCGGCGACGGCGGAGACTTCTCGCTGGAGGACGGCGCCGGCCCGGACGAGGTGGTGATACGCGAAGACGCGCGAGCGCAGCGGCTCGGGGCACGCGCGGGGGCGGGGGCCCGGGGCAGGGACGGCGCCAGCATCACGCTGCGGCCATCCTTCCGCCAGGCGCACAACCTGCGCAACCTGCTCGCCGCAGTCGCCGCGGCGCGGTCGCTCGGAATCACCCCGCGGGGCAGGGTGGACGTCCAATTCTCGCCTTTGCGCGGCCAGCGGCTCGAGCTTGCGCGCGGGGTGGTCCTGATCAACGACTGCTACAACGCCAACCCAATGTCCATGCGTGCGGCGATCGACGACCTGACTGAAACGGCTCCGGCACGGCGGGTGGCCGTGCTCGGCGACATGCTCGAGCTCGGCCCCGGCGGGCCGGGCCTGCACCGCGAGGTCGGCCAGCACGCGAGCGCGCGGGGGATCGAGCTGCTCGTGACGGTGGGGCCCCTGGCGGCGGAGATCGCCGGAGGCTTCACGGGGGAGGCGCACTCGGTCGCCGATGCCCCGGCAGCCGCCGAGCTGCTCGGCACGCTCCTGCGCGACCGCGACACGGTGCTCGTAAAGGGCTCACGCGGTGTCGGCCTCGAGCGCGTGGCCGAGGCGCTCGGCGGCGGATCACAGCCCGCAGGCGGACGCGCTGCGGCGGCGTCCATGTTCGAGCCCTCCGCCGGGCCGGGGCGGGCCTGATGGGGCGAGTTCTCATCGGGGGGACCGCGTCGCTGCTCATCTGCATCTTCCTGAGCCCCAAGTTCATCGAGTTTCTGCGCAAACGCGAGTTCGGCCAGCACATCCGCGAGGATGGGCCCGAGGGCCATCATCAGAAGGCCGGGACACCGACGATGGGCGGGGTCATCATCTTCCTCGCCGTCTCCGTCGCGTACCTCATCCTGACCGACTACGAATGGCGCTCGGTGGGGGTGTTCGCCGCCGCGATCGCATGTGCACTGCTCGGCTTCGCCGACGATTACACAAAGCTTGTCAAGCGCCGCTCGCTCGGGCTGCGCGCGCGCACCAAGCTGATCGTCACCGTCGCGATCTCCGTCGGCCTGTGGCTGATCGCCAAGGATGAGGCCCATCTTGCCAGCACCCTGCGGCTGCGGTTCGTCGACTACCAGATCGATCTCGGGCCGTTCTATCCGCTGCTGATCTACCTCGTCGTGGCGGGAACCACGAGCGCGGTCAACCTGACCGACGGGCTCGACGGCCTGGCCGCAGGCTGTGCCGCGATCGTGCTGCTGGCATACATCGGCATCACCTTCATCACCGGCGAGTACGACCTGGCGATGCTAGCCGGCTGCCTGGTCGGCGGGTGCATCGGCTTTCTGTGGTTCAACGCGTTTCCCGCGACGATCTTCATGGGGGATACCGGCTCGCTCGGGCTCGGCGGCGCGATCGCCGGGCTGGCGGTGATGACCAAGACCGAGCTGCTGCTGGTCCTGCTCGGCGGGATCTTCGTGATCGAGGCGCTGTCGGTGGTGGTTCAGGTGATCTCCTTCCAGACCACCCGCAAACGCGTGTTCCTGATGGCCCCGATCCACCATCATTTCGAGCTGCGGGCGTGGTCTGAGACGAAGATCATCCTGCGCTTCTGGATCGTCGCGGCAATCTGCTGCGCGATCGGCTTCACGCTCTACCGCCAGAGCATCGGCTGACCGAGGACAGCGGCCGTGGGACTCGGACAGCGCCCGCAGATTCCCCGGGGCCCCCATCTCGTCGTCGGGCTGGCGCGCTCGGGGGTGGCCGCTGCGCTCGCGCTGCGCGCGCGGGGGGAGCGGGTGATCGGCGTGGACGCCGGCGCGCCCGCCGGGGCGGCGGCGCTCTCCGAGGCCGGCGTCGAGGTGCACCTGGATGAGCCGGGGGTGGCCATGCTCGAGCGCGTGCGCGCTGTGATCAAGAGCCCCGGCGTCCCCGCACGGGCGCCCGTGATCGTCGCCGCGCGCCGGCGCGGGCTGCCCGTGCTGGGCGAGCTCGAGTTGGCGTGGCGGATGCTCGTGAACCAGTTCATCGCCGTGACCGGGACGAACGGCAAGACGACCACGGTCGAGCTGATCGGGCACATCCATCGCGAGGCCGGGCTGCCGGTCGCCGTCGCGGGCAACGTGGGGACGGCGGCAAGCTCTCTCGTCGGCACTCTCACCGACGACGTGACGATCGCGTGCGAGGCGTCGTCGTTCCAGCTCGAGGACACCCTGGCGTTCGCGCCCGAGGCCGCCGTGCTGCTCAACATCTCGCCCGATCACCTCGATCGGCACGACACGTTCGAGGCCTATCTGCAGGCCAAGCTGCGCGTGTTCGCCAATCAGGGCAACGACGACCTCGCGGTGGCCCCGCTCGAGCCGGGCGTCGAGGATCTCGGGGGCTGCGCACGGCGGGTCGCCTTCGGCGGTGCGGGCGCGGCCCTGTCGGAGCGGGCCGGGCAGCTGTGGTGGCAGGAGACCGCGCTGCTCGGGGTGGGCGAGCTGCGCCTGCGCGGCGCTCACAACGTGCACAACGCGATGGCCGCGGCCGCCGTCTGTCTTGCCCGCGGCGTCGAGGCCGATGCGGTCCGCTCGGGGTTGCGCTCCTTCGCTGGCGTTGCACATCGCCTGCAGGAGGTGGCCGTCCGCGACGGCGTCTCCTACGTGAACGACTCCAAGGCGACGAACATCGCGAGCACAGGGGTGGCACTGGACGCGTTCGCCGATGCGGGCCCGATCCACCTGATCCTCGGGGGCCAGGGCAAGGACCAGGACTTCACGGAGCTGCGCGGTCCGGTGACACGGAGCTGTGAGGCGGTGTATCTGATCGGAGAAGCCGCCCCGCTGATCGCGGCTGCGCTGGAGGGCGCCGGCCCGCAGGTCCACGAATGCGGCGAGCTCGAGCGGGCCGTCGCGGCCGCCACGGCGGCGGCCAAGAGCGGCGAGGTGGTGCTGCTCTCACCCGCCTGCGCGAGCTTCGATCAGTTCGCCGACTTCGAAGCCCGTGGCGAGCGCTTTTCAGAGCTCGTCCGGGGATAGAGGCATCGGCGGGCCGGCGTCGAAGTGAGACCGGATGCCAGCAGGCGCAGCAGGGCGCGTCCGCGCCACAGGGGCCCGTCGGAAAGGGGGCTCTCCCAAGCGCGAGCGGCCGGCTGCGGCAGTCGCCGGCCACCAGTCGCTGGAGCACCGCATCCTCTTGACAGCGACGCTGTGCCTGCTCGCCTTCGGCGCGGTGATGGTCTACAGCGCGTCCTCGGCCACGACGCTCCTGCAGGGCCAGGGCAACGGCACCTCCTACCTGATCAAGTACCTCATCTACGGGGCCGTGGGCCTGGCGCTGATGCGCGTGCTCGCGCGCGACGGGGTCGCGAAAGTGCAGAGCATCACCGCTCCGCTTTTGATCGTGTCGTTCGTGCTCGTGCTGGCCGTGCACATCCCGCACGTGGGCGTGAGCGTCAACGGCGCCCGCCGCTGGATCGGCCCGGGCTCGCTCCAGTTTCAGCCCTCCGAGCTGCTCAAGCTCGCGCTTGTGCTGTATTCGGCCACACTCCTGGCCAGGCGCCCACAGCGGGTGCACGACCTGCGCGCCCTGTTGAACCCGCTGTTGCTCGTCGTGGGGGCGGCCTGCCTGCTCGTCGGCACCCAGCCCGACCTCGGCAGCGCGATGGTGATCGCGTTCACCACCACCGCGCTGCTCGTCGCGGCCGGCATCCCGCTGCGCAAGCTGGCGATCGTGGGCGGCTCGGTGCTCGCGCTGGTGTTCCTGTATGCGCTCGCCCGCCCCTATGCCCGGGCTCGCCTGACTTCCTTCATCGACCCATGGGCGCACGCCGCGGGCAGCGGCTTCCAGGCGGTCCAGGGGCAGATCGCGATCGGCTCGGGCGGCCTTTTGGGGGTCGGCCCCGGGGAGTCGGTGCAGAAGATCTTCTACCTGCCGGAGGCCCCCACGGACTTCATCCTCGCCGTCATCGCCGAGGAGCTGGGGGTGGTCGGGGTGTGCGCGCTGCTGTTCCTGTATGGGCTCATCGCCTATGCGGGCCTGCGGGCGGCGAAGGCGGCGCGCAGCCTGTACAGCGCCCTGATCGCGGTGGGGACGACGGCGCTGATCGTCTCCCAGGCGCTTCTGAACGTGTTCGCCGTGCTCGGTCTGGCGCCGCTCACCGGTGTCACCCTGCCCTTCGTCTCCTACGGCTCGAGCAGCCTGATCGTGATGCTCGCCGCGATGGGCCTGCTGCTCAACGTCGCCGCCGGAGGAACGGCGCACGTGCGCGCCGTGGCGCCCTCGCGGACGCGTTCTGGCGACGCGTCCGGGCGCGAACCGGGACGATTGGGCCGTGACAGCCGTGACAGCCGATCGAGCCGCGAGTCGAGCTCGCAGGAGGATCGTGATCGCCGCGGGCGGGACCGCCGGGCACGTCGTGCCGGCGCTGGCCGTGGCGGAGGCGCTGCGGGCTGAGGGCGCCGAGGTCGCGTTCATCGGCGGCGAGCGCGCCGAGGCGGAGCTCGTGGGCGCGGCGGGGTTCCCACTGCACGCGATCTCCGTGGAGGGCCTCGACCGCTCGAGCCCCGTGCGGGCGATGCGCGCGCTCGTGCTCGCGGCCGCCGCGCTGCCGCGCGCACGGGCGCTCCTGAAGCAGATCGCACCCGACGCCGTCATGGGCGGCGGCGGCTACGTGGCAGGGCCGGTGGGCCTGGCGGCGCTGACCCTTCGGATTCCCCTGCTTCTCACCGAGGCCGACAGCAGGCTGGGGTTGACCAACAGGATGCTGGCGCCCTTTGCCCGGCGGGTGTGTCTTGCGTTTGCGCTGCCCGGGCGCAGCGGCAGCCGCTACCGGGTGACCGGCCGGCCGATTCCGCCGCTCGGTGGCGACCGGCGCGTTGCGCGCGAGCGCCTCGGCATCGCGCCCGATGATAGCTGCGTGCTGGTGTTCGGCGGCTCGCTCGGAGCCCGCTCGATCAACCTGGCCGCATCCGAGGCGTTCGCTGGCGCGCCGTTTCGCGTGCTGCACGTGTCCGGGCGCCGGGACTATGCCGAGCTGTCGCAGCGGGAGCCCTCCGCCGGATACGACCTGATCGAGTATCTCGCCCTGGCGGATTTCGCCGACGCTCTCGCCGCCGCCGATCTGGTGGTCGCACGCGCCGGCGGGTCGGTGTTCGAGATCGCCGCACACGGCCTGCCCGCGATCCTCGTGCCCTACCCGCACGCCTCCGGCGACCATCAGAGTGAGAACGCGCGATGGATGTCCGAGGGTGGCGCCGCGGTGACGATCCCCGACGCGGAGCTGACCGCCGCGCGTCTCTTGGCAGAGACGGTGGCGCTCTTGAAGGACACGGCGCGGCTGGCGGCGATGGCATCCGCCTCACGCGGCCTGGCCCGCCCCGAGGCCGCCTCGGAGGTGGCCCGCGAGCTGCTCGAGGCGGCCGCGTGAGCACGCCCTCGAAGGTGGGCGCGGGAGGGCCCTGGCAAGGGCGCCGGCTGCACTTCGTCGGCGTCGGCGGGGCGGGGATGAGCGGCTACGCGCGCGTGGCGCGCGCGCTCGGCGCCGAGGTCAGCGGCTCGGATGCCGCTCACAGCCCCTATCTCGATCGTCTCGCGGCCGACGGGGTGCTGCGGGCCATCGTCGGCCACTCCCGCGAGAACGTGCCGGCCGGCGAGGATGTCGAGGTCATCTACTCCTCGGCCGTGCCGCAGGGAAACGCAGAGCGCCTCGCGGCGCGCGAGCGGGGGCTGGCCGAGCGCCCGCGCGCGGAGCTCCTGGCCGAGCTGACGGCGCTGAAGCGGACAATCGCCGTGGCGGGCACCCACGGCAAGACGACCACCGCTTCGATGCTCGTGCATGCCCTGCGCGCATCGGGGCTCGAGCCGAGCTGGCTGGTGGGCGGCGCGATCGGAGCCGATCTGGCCAACGCCGAGTGGGCGGGAGGCGAGTGGCTCGTGGTCGAGGCCGACGAGTCCGACCGCTCGATGCTCAGCCTGAACGTGGAGATCGCCGTGCTCACGAACGTGGAGCTGGACCACCACGCGGCGTTCGCCTCCCTCGCCGAGCTGCGGGAGGCCTTTCGCCGGTTCCTGTCAGGCCCGCCCCGCGCGGTCATCTGGGACAGGCCCGAGCTGCTGGAGCTGCGCGCTGGAGCGGTCGAGCCCTACGACGCCGAGGAGCTCACGCTGACCGCGGGCGGCTCATGCTTCATCTGGCGCGGAGCGCAGGTGTGCCTGCGCGTGCCCGGCGCCCACAACGCGGTCAACGCCGCCGGCGCCCTGCACGCCGCCAGGCTGGCCGGCGCCGGGGCGGCGCCCTCGGTCGCGGCCGTGGCCGGCTTTCGCGGGGCGGCGCGCCGCTTTCAGCTGCTCGGGAGGAGCGCCCGAGGGGCGCTCCTCTACGACGACTACGCTCACCACCCGACCGAGATCTCAGCGACCCTCGAGGCGGCGCGCACGCTCGAGCAGCGGCGGCTCGTGGCGGTGTTCCAGCCCCACCTCTACTCGCGCACCGCGCTGCTTGCGCGCGAGTTCGGCGCGGCCCTCGCACGGGCCGACGTGATTGTGGTGCTGGACGTCTTCGGAGCCCGTGAGCGCGCCGCGGAGCACCCGGGGGTGAGCGGCCTGACGATCGCGGAGACCGCCGCGGATGCGGCCCACGGGCGGCCCGTGTTGTGGCTGCCCACCTTCGCCGACGCCGAGCCCGTCCTCGCCGGGCTGCTCGATGACGGCGAGGTGTGCGTGCTCATGGGCGCCGGGGACATACAGGCGCTGGGCAGAGCGCTGGTGTCGGCATGAGCGGCGCCTCGCCGCCGCCGATCGTCACGGCCAACTCCGCGCTGGCCCGGCTGACGACGGTTCGCACCGGTGGCGCGGCCGAGTTCTTCGCCCGTGCCGGCAGTGACGCTGAGCTGCTCGAGCTGCTCGCCTGGGCTGAGGCCGCTGAGCAGCCGGTGAGCGTGGTCGGATCCGGCTCGAATCTGCTGATCGCAGACGCCGGCGTGAGGGGCCTCGTGGTCAAGCTCGATCGCGAGCTCGCGGCGATCGCCGTGGACGCGCCCCGCGTCGTGGCCGGCGGCGGCGTGCGCCTGCCTGCCCTCGCGGCCCGCGCGGCCCGCGCGGGGCTGTCGGGGATCGAGTTCGGCGTCAACATCCCCGGGACCGTGGGGGGGGCGGTGCGGATGAACGCGAACGCGTATGGCGGCGAGCTCGAGCGCGCGCTCGAGTGGGTGGAGATCGCCACCGCCGCGGGCGTTGAGCGCCGGTCGCCCTCACAGCTCGGATTCGCCTACCGGCGCTCGGGCCTCGCGGCGGGGGAGATCGTCACACGCGCCGGCCTGCTGCTTGAGGGCGCCGACCCGCAGGACGTCAGGGCGACGCTCGCCGCGATGCGCGCCCGCCGCCACGAGGCCCAGCCGCAGGGCATCAGGACGTTCGGCTCGACCTTCAAGAACCCCGAGGATCCGCGCGCCGGGGGGCGCTCCGCCGGCCTCTTGCTGAGCGAGGCGGGCTGTAACGGGGTGGCGGTGGGCGGGGCGCGCTTCGCCCCCAAGCACGCCAACTTCATCGAGAACACCGGCACGGCGAGCACCGCTGACGTGGTCGCCGTGATGGCCGAGGGCCGCCGCCGCGTGCTCGAGCGCTTCGGCGTCGAGCTCGAGCCGGAGGTGCACACGCTCGGCGATGTCCGCTTCCCCTGGTTGTAGGGGTTCTCGCCCGGAGGTCGAACACATGGGCGATGGATCGATCACTCGCCGGCCGCGCCGCGATCGGCCGCTCCCTTGACCCGATCGCGCCGTTCTCGAAGGCTCTCGGCCTGGCTCGCGGGGGCTGGTCGTTCCTGCGCCACCGCCGGCGCCTGCGCCTCGGCCTCGTGGCGGCCGTGCTCGGCGCGGCTGCGCTCGCGGGCGGCTGGACGTGGCTGCGGCAGTCCTCGCTCGTGTCGGTGGAGCACGTGCGGATCAGCGGCGTGCACGGCCCCGAGGCATCCGGGGTCGAAGCTGCGCTCCTCCGAGCCGCGAGGCGGATGAGCACGCTTGAGGTTCGCAGCGGCGCCCTCACCGCCGCGGTGGCGCCCTACCGGGTGGTGCGTGAAGTGCGTGCGACCCCGAGCTTCCCCCACGGCCTGCGCATCCGCGTGGTCGAGCAGCTTCCGGTGGCCGCGCTGATCACGCCGAGCGGGCGCACGGCCGTGGCCGCCGACGGAGTCGTGCTAGGTCCGGCGCTTCTGTCGAGCGCGCTGCCGCTGCTCAAGGAAGAATCGAGCGGCTCGGCGGGCGGCGAGCTTGTCGGTCAGCACGTGCGCGGCTCATCGCTCATCAGCTCCCTCACCCTGCTGGGGGCCGCGCCTGCGCCATTGGCGGGAGCCGTGGCGCGCATGTACATGGGACCGCAGGGCGTGACCGCCGCGATGCGCAACGGCCTGCTCGTGTACTTCGGCACCGCCGCGCGCCCACACGCCAAGTGGCTGTCGCTCGCACGCGTTCTCGCCGACCGGGGCTCCGCCGGCGCAACCTATGTCGATGTGAGGCTGCCCCAGCGCCCGGCGGCGGGCTTCCCCGGCTCGGGGCCCCCCGAAGGGGCAACGAGCGCCCTCACGCCGTCCAGCCCGTCTGACCCCACCACCGCGGCCGAACTCGCCGCGGGCCTGACGGCCGCGCTCGGCCTGCAGCCCGGGGAACAATCCAGCCCGCTCCCACAGACCTCGACCGAAGCCGCGCCGGCGCAGGCGCAGGCGACGCAGGGTGCCGCTGCACAGGCTGGGGGCAGCGGCGGAGCGCAAGGCGAAGCGGCCGGGGCGCCGGAAGCGACGAGCACGGCCCCCGCAGCGGGCGGTTGAGATGGTCTCAACCTCAACTGGAGGTTGATGGCACAAGGGAGGCAATGCTAAGGCGGTGGTCGAGAGTTCCGGGATATGCAACGAACGTTGCGGGAATGGGCGTTGTCGTTGACAGGGCGAAGTTCCCTGCATAACGTGCACATCTCGGCGGTTCGGTGAGGAGTATGCTCCGAACCCTAATTTCTTACTGAAGGGTTCGGACAGAAGCCATCATGGAGAGCAGCGGCAGCTATCTGGCGGTCATCAAGGTCGTGGGGGTGGGAGGCGGCGGCACCAACGCGGTCAGCCGCATGGTCGACGCCGGATTACGCGGCGTCGAGTTCATCGCCGCCAACACCGACGCCCAGGCGCTTGCGATGTGCGACGCCGACATCAAGCTGAACATCGGGCACGAGTCGACGAAGGGCCTTGGCGCCGGGGCCGACCCCGACGTCGGCCTGGCCGCGGCCTCGGAGTCGCGCGATGACATCAAGGAGGCGCTGAAGGGCGCCGACATGGTGTTCGTGACCGCCGGCGAGGGCGGCGGCACCGGCACCGGCGCGGCCCCGGTGATCGCCGAGATCGCCAAGAACGAGATCGGCGCGCTGACGGTCGGAGTGGTCACGCGGCCGTTCGACTTCGAGGGATCCCAGCGCGCGCGCCAGGCCACCGAGGGCATCGACCGCCTGCGCGAGGTCGTCGACACGCTGATCGTCATCCCCAACGAGAAGCTGCTCGCCGTGGTCGAGCGGCGCACCTCGATGCTCGACGCCTTCCGCGAGGCCGACGACGTCCTGCGCCAGGGCGTGCAGGGGATCACCGACCTGATCACGATCCCCGGGCTGATCAACCTCGACTTCGCCGACGTGCGCACGATCATGCAGGACGCCGGCTCGGCGCTGATGGGGATCGGCACGGCCGGCGGCGAGGGGCGCTGCGCGGAAGCCGCGAAGGCGGCCATCTCCTCGCCGCTCTTGGAAGAGTCCGTGGACGGCGCCACGGGCATCCTGCTCAACATCACCGGGGGCAAGGACCTCGGCCTGTTCGAGGTCAACGACGCGGCGGAGATCATCCAGAACGCCTCAGACCCGAACGCGAACATCATCTTCGGCGCGGTCATCGACGAGAGCATGTCCGACGAGGTGCGCGTGACCGTGATCGGCACCGGCTTCGACCACCGCCCGGGCCGCACCGCACGCCGCGACAGTCGCGCCCGCCGTCCCGACCGGGGGCCGCGCATAGACGATCGCCAGCGCTCCTCGCTCGAGATCTCAGACGACGACATCGACGTTCCCCCGTTCCTGCGCTGAGCTGATCTGAGCCGTGGCGCCCAGGGCTGGGCGGAAGCGGCGGCGCGCTTCGCTAGCCTGCGCGTCAGTGGTCGCCTCCGCCAAGCAGGCCCCCCGACGGGCCCTGAACAGAACCGCTCTGTTCGAGCGCCACCTCGCGGCCGGCGCGAAGCTCGTGGAGTTCGCCGGCTGGGAGATGCCCGTCTCCTACCCCACCGGGATTCGCGCCGAGCACATGGCCGTGCGCGCGCGCTGCGGGATCTTCGACGTCTCGCACATGGGCCAGATCGAAACGTCGGGGCCCGGGGCGCTCGAGCTGCTGCAGCTGCTGCTCTCAAACGACGTCGCGCGGATCCCGATCGGCGCCGGCCGGGCCGGCGGGGCGGGCGGGGCTCAGTACAGCGTCCTCTGCCGCGAGGACGGCGGCGTGCTCGACGATCTGTTCACCTACCGCCTGGGCGCCGATCGCTATCTGACGGTCACCAATGCCGCCAACCACGTTCAGGATCTCGACTGGTTCCGCGCCCACGCCGAGGCCTTTGCGGGCGTCGAGGTCAGCGACAGGATCGACGACTACGCGATGCTCGCCGTGCAGGGCCCCAGGGCGCGGGAAATCGTTCAGTCGTTCTCGGACTCCCCGCTGCCTGCGCGCATGACCGCCGCGACCCGCCGGCTGGCCGGCACCGAGGTGCTGGTGTGCGGCACCGGCTACACCGGCGAGGACGGCGTCGAGCTGCTCTGCCGTGGCGAGGACGCCGTCGCGCTGTGGGATGAGATCGTCCTGCGGGGCGCCGTCCCCGCGGGGCTGGCCGCACGTGACACCCTGCGCCTGGAGGCCTGCTTTCACCTCTACGGCAACGACCTGACTGTTGATCGCGGCCCGATCGAGGCGGGTCTGGGCTGGTGTTGCAAGGAGGACACAGGCTTCATCGGCTCCGAGGCGGTGCGCGCCACGCGCGCGGCGGGCCCCGCCGAGAAGCTGGTCGCCTTCGTCATCGACGGACCGGGCATCGCCCGCCAGGGCAACGCGGTGATCGGCGGCGGCGAGGTCACGAGCGGCACGCTTTCCCCGAGCCTCGGGGTGGGCATCGGCCTCGCCTACGTGCCCGCCGGGCGGGCCGCCGCCGGCACGCTTCTCGAGATCGACGTTCGTGGAAAGATGCGGCCCGCCGTGGTCAAGGACAAGCCGCTCTACCGAAAGGGCACGTGAATGGCCGAGGCAAGCTATCCCGCTGAGTTGCTCTATCACCCTGAACACGACTGGGCGCGCATCGAGGGGGATGATCCCGCCACCGCCACGCTCGGCATCACCTGGTATGCCCAGGACGCGCTCGGCGAGGTGGTGTTCCTCGAGCTGCCCGAGGTGGGCACGGCGACCACGAGGGACGCGCCCTACGCCGAGATCGAGTCGGTGAAGGCCGTCTCAGACGTCGTGGCGCCCCTGTCCGGGGAGATCATCGAGGTCAACGAGGCTCTCGCCGAGAACCCCGAGGCGATCAACGAGGACCCCTACGGGGACGGCTGGCTCGTGAAGGTGCGACTCGCCGACTCCTCCGAGCGCGACTCGCTGATGGACGCCGACTCCTATGCGGCGAGCCTGGATGGCTAGGCTGACGGCAGGCACTTGAGTCGCTACACCGCCATCACCGACGCCAACCTCGACGCGATGCTCGCCGCGATCGGGGTCGACTCCGTGCGCGAGCTGTTTGACCGCCAGATCCCCGCAGGCGTGCGGCTGGGGCGGGCGCTTGACCTTCCCGGCGGGATGGCGGAGCAGGATGTCTACGCGCATCTGCGCGCCCTGGCCGCGCGCAACTCGAGCGTGGAGGACGAGCTGAGCTTCCTCGGAGCGGGCATGTATGACCACTACGTGCCGGCGCTGATAGACATGCTGACCGAGCGCTCGGAGTTCCTCACCCCCTACACCCCCTACCAGCCGGAGATCTCCCAGGGCGGTCTGCAGGTGATGTTCGAGTATCAGACCGCAATCTCCGAGCTCACGGGCCTGCCGGTGTCGAATGCGTCCGTGTACGACGGGCCCTCGGCGGTGGCCGCGGCCGGCTATCTGGCCAAGCTGCACAACGGGCGCCGGCGCCTGGTGGTGAGTGCCGGGCTGCATCCCCACTCGATCGAGACGCTGAGGACCCACGCTCACGGCTTCGGCATGGAGGTGGTCGAGGTTCCGCTAACAGACGGCGCCACCGACCCGGGGGAGTGGGCGCGGGCGATCGATGCCGGCACGAGCGCCGCGATCTTCGCCCAACCCAACTTCTACGGCGCCGTCGAGGACGCCGAGGCCCTGAGCGCCGCCGCACGGGACGCCGGGGCCGACGCCGGCGGCGGCCGTCCGGTCGTCATCTGCCAGGTCGACCCGATCACGCTCGGCATCCTGAAGCCCCCGGGGGAGTGCGGCGTCGACGTGGCCGTCGGCGAGGGGCAGCCGCTCGGCAACCGGCTGGACTTCGGCGGGCCGTCGTTCGGGCTGTTCGCCGCCCGCGAGGAGTACCTGCGGCGCATGCCCGGGCGAATCGCCGGCGAGACCGTCGACGCTGAGGGCCGGCGCGGCTTCGTGCTGACGCTGCAGACGCGCGAGCAGCACATCCGCCGCGAGAAGGCGACCTCCAACATCTGCACCGCGCAGGCGCTCAACGCCCTCGCCGGGGTCGTCTACCTGGCGTGGCTGGGGCGGGCCGGGATAGTCGAGCTGGGAGAGCTTTTGCTGGCCCGCACGCACTACGCGCGCGAGACGCTCGCGGGCCTTGACGGGGTGCAGAAGCTGCACGGGCGGCCGGTCGTTCGCGAGTTCGCCGTGCGCCTGCAGGCGGATGTCGGGGCGGTGGTGCGGCGCTGCCTGAAGGACGGGGTCAACCCGGGGGTCGACCTGCACGCCCTCAGCGGGCGCGCCGAGGACGTGGGCGGCCTGTTGGTGGCGATCACCGAGCAGCGCTCGCGCGCCGACATCGACCGCCTGGCGGAGGTGCTGGGCGCGGCCGTGGCCGCAGAGCGCGACCGCACCGTCGCCGGCGACCCGGCCGCCGCGGGTCAGGCGGTGGCGGTGTGAGCGCGGGCGCCGTGGCTGAGATTCCACCGACCCCTCCCCAGGTCGAGGCGAGGACGATCTTCCAGAAGGGCGCGCCTGGACGGCGCGCGTTCGTGTGCCCGCCCGTCGATGTACCTGCGCCGGCCGATGGGAAGGAGCTTCTGCCGGCGCGCTTTCGCCGGACCGAGCCGCCGCGTCTGCCGGAGGTCTCAGAGCCCGAGATCGTGCGCCACTACGTGGGCATCTCCAAGCGCAACTTCGACCTCGACTCCGGCTTCTATCCGCTGGGGTCGTGCACGATGAAGCACAACCCGCGCCTGCACGAGCGCGTCGCTGCGCTGCCCGGCCACGCGCGGCTGCACCCGCTGCAGCATCCCGAGCGCGCGCAGGGCGCGCTCGAGCTGATGTGGAACCTGCAGAGCGCGCTGTCGGAGATCTCGGGGCTTCCCTACGTCTCGCTTCAGCCCTCGGCCGGCTCCCACGGCGAGCTGGCGGGCGTGCTGCTGACGCGCGCCTACCACGAGGATCGCGGCGAGACGCGCCGGCGGGTGCTCATCCCCGACACGGCCCACGGAACGAACCCGGCGACCGTCACGATGGCGGGGATGGAGGTCATAAAGCTCGCGACCGACGCCGCCGGCGGGATCGACGTCGATGACCTGCGGGCGAAGGCCGGCCCGGATGTGGCCTGCCTGATGCTCACCAACCCCAACACGCTCGGGCTGTTCGACCCCAACATCGAGCAGATCGCCGCGATCGTGCACGGCGTGGGGGCGACGCTGTACTACGACGGCGCGAACCTCAACGCGGTGATGGGTCTGTCGCGGCCCGGGGACATGGGCTTCGACATCGTCCACTTCAACCTGCACAAGTCGTTCACCCAGCCCCACGGTGGCGGCGGTCCGGGATCGGGCCCGATCGCGGTGTCCGAGCGGATCGCTCCGTTTCTGCCGCGCCCGCTGGTGGTACGCCGCGAGCGCCCGCACGGCAACGGCGCCGCGGGGGCGCCCGCCGAGCGCGAGGACGGCGCCCGCGGCGCCCGCGCCAACGGCCACTCGTCCACCCGGCTGAGCACGGCGTTCATGTATGACCTCGACTACGAGCGGCCGAAGTCGATCGGCAGGCTGCGGGGCTTTCAGGGCAACTACGGCTGCCTGGTGCGAGCCTACGCCTACATCTGCTCGCTGGGGGCGGACGGGCTGAAGGACGCCTCCGAGGTGGCGGTCCTGAACGCCAACTATCTGCTCGCACGCCTTAAAGAGCACGGCGTGGCCGAGTATCTTCCGCTGGCCTACGGACGGCTGTGCATGCACGAGTTCGTCCTCTCCGGCGGACCGATGAAGCGGGGCCTTCAGATAAAGACGCTCGATCTCGCCAAGCGGCTGCTCGACTTCGGCTATCACCCGCCGACCGTGTACTTCCCGCTGCTGGTGGACGAGGCGCTGATGATCGAGCCGACCGAGACCGAGACCAAGGAGACGCTCGACGGCTTCGCCGATGCGATCGCGTCGATCCTGAAGGAGGCGGGGGAGGACCCCGAGGTCGCGCGCAACGCTCCCTATTCCACGCCGGTCCGCCGGTTGGACGAGGTCACCGCCGCGAAGAGCCCGGTCATCCGCCAGGCGCTGGACTAGGCCTCGGGGAATGGCGATCGAGCACCGCAGCCTCGGCAGCACCGGAGTGAAGGTCAGCCCGCTGTGCCTCGGCGCGATGATGTTCGGCGCCTGGGGGAACACCGATCACGAGGACTCGGTCCGCATCATCCACCGGGCACTCGACGCGGGCATCAACTTCATCGACACCGCTGATGTGTACTCGCGCGGTGAGTCCGAGGTGATCGTCGGCAAGGCGCTCGCCGGCGGCCGCCGCGACTCGGTCGTGCTCGCCACCAAGGTGCACGGCACGATGGGCGATGAGGGTGGGCGGGATCCAAATAAATACGGCAACTCGCGCCGCTGGATCGTGAGCGAGGTGGAGTCGAGCCTGAAACGTCTCGGCACCGACTGGATCGACCTCTACCAGATCCATCGCCCGGAGCCGGACACCGA
>Ga0302178_10001720_pt1 | contig 18083 bp, 17 predicted proteins | sample I_Palsa_E1_3_FD_198790 | JGI IMG/M metagenome (GOLD analysis project Ga0302178, IMG submission 198790) | Peat permafrost microbial communities from Stordalen Mire near Abisko, Sweden - I_Palsa_E1_3 | ecosystem: Environmental > Terrestrial > Soil > Palsa > Peat permafrost | place: Sweden... | reverse complement strand
ATGGCCCTTCTACGGCGACAACCCGTTCCGGCCACGCTGACGACCACCCCGTGCCACAGCGCACACCAGGGCAGTTCAGGAAACTGGACGCCGTAGCGGTGCTGACGGGTCCATTGCTACCGGCACCCCCTGCATCGGCACCGAGCACCTTCTGCTGAGCCTGCTCGCCGAGGGCGACGGCATCGCTGCTCAGGTGCTGCCCGGCCGGAGCGCCGGCTATGCCCAGGTCCGGGAACGGGTGCTGGCTCTGCTGGCCGGCCGGTACGAGCAGGCAGATCCGAAGACGCGGCTGGTCCGCCTGCCCGTCCCCGCCGGCCTTGCGGATGCCACCGAGCAGCTCCGCCAGGTGCAGCGGCAGAAGACGGCCGCGTTCGAGGCGGGTGACTTCGACAGCGCCGCGGCGCTGCGCGCAAGGGAAAAGCAGCTGCGCGCCGAGAAACTGCGGCTGGAGCACGAGTGGGCAGCCGGCGTAGACGTCCGGGCCGTCATCGCGGAGAACCAGCGGGTGCACCGTGAGCTCGATCGCCTGCGCGACCTGCTCCGCCAGCACGGCATCGAGCCGGACGGCGGCACCGCACGAACTGCCTGAGACCCGGTCCGGCCGAAGCGGCCACGCGTTCCGCAAAAAGCGATCCCTGCCGCAAGACGGCTTGTGACGAGGATTGGTACAGGATCCTGGGTAAATCGGTTCGTAGCGGCCGGAGTCCGATGGTGGGTGGCCGGCTGGTGGTCCGGTACCGGCCATCGAGGTTGATCGTGGGGTGGCCAAGCGGGGTAAGCCGGGCCACGTCGGCGGGGTCGAGTGGGTATCCGTTGGCGGCGAGATGTTCTAACCAAAATTCTAACCAATCGGTTAGCAAAATCTTTGGGCTCCGGTCAAACCCGCAGGTCACCGGCTACAAACGATGGGGTGAGCGAGGGGACTCGAACCCCCGACACCCAGGACCACAACCTGGTGCTCTAACCAACTGAGCTACGCCCACCATCGTCGCCGAGTTAGGCCCCAGCGACAGCAGAACGCGCGCTGCCCGGAGGGACATCGCGCGGCCTTTCAGAAGTATAGCGGTCGCGGGTACTCGCGCGTCACGTGCTGGCGCGGTCGGCCACGGCAGTGCCGTCCGCCGAATGGGGATCGGTGAACCGGGCCGCGATCTCGCGCGCGGTCACCGAATCCGGTCCCGGCAGTGGCACGAACACCGCCGCCCGGTAGTACCGCAGTTCCTGCACGCTTTCCCTGATGTCGGCCAGGGCCCGGTGCCCGCCATCCTTTTTTGGGGAGGCGAAGTACGTCCGCGGGTACCAGCGCCGCGCCAGCTCCTTGATGCTGGACACGTCGACCATCCGGTAGTGCAGGTAAGCGTCGAGTTCCGGCATGTCACGCGCGATGAACCAGCGGTCCGTGGCAATGGAATTGCCGCACAGCGGCACCTTCTTGGGCTCCGCGACGTGGCTGCGCACGTAGCCGAGCACGATGTCCTGCGCCTCGGCCAGGGTGATCCCGCTCGGCAGCTCGGCGAGCAGCCCGGAGGTGGTGTGCATCTCGCGGACTATCTCGGGCATCCCGGCCAGCGCCTCCGCTGGCGGCTTGATGATGACGTCTACGCCCTCGTCGAGCAGGTTGAGCTCGCCGTCGGTCACCAGGCAGGCGATCTCGATCAGGGCGTCCCGCTCGATGTCGAGCCCCGTCATCTCGCAGTCGATCCACACGAGCCGGTCATTCACGCTCACAGCCTATGGCCTCGGCTGCCGTGCATTGCCAGCCGATCGGCGGGAGCGTCAGCCGCCCCGCGTGACGATGTGCGCCGGAGTGTCGATCCCCGGTCGCAGTACGGCGTCCGCTTCCGGCTCCCCGAATCCCGTCGTCACCGGCACCACGCCTGCCCAGAGGTCCAGCTTGTAATCCTCCGGCTCGTCCGACGGGCCGCCGCTGCGGATCTTCACCGACGCTTCGGTGAGCGGCAACGCGAGCGCGGACGTGGCCGCCAGCTCCTTCTTGCTGGGCTGCCGCACGTAGGACCACTGCCCGGGGACCAGATGCTCGGTGATGGTCCGCAGGGCCAGGATCTTCTCCTCCGGATCGGTGACCAGCCGGGCCACGCCGAAGACCACGGCGCTGCGGTAGTTCATCGAGTGGTTGAACACCGACCTGGCGCAGACCAGCCCGTCCAGGTGCGTGACGGTCACGCAGATCTCCTGGCCGTTCCCCGCCATGATGCTCGAGTTCGCCGACGACCCGTGCAGGTACAGCAGGTCGCCGAGGCGGCCGTACCCGGTGGGCAGTACGCGCGGCGCGCCGTTGACGATCACCCCGAGGTGGCAGATCAGTCCGGCGTCGAGCACGGCGTACAGGTCGTCCCGTTCGGTCCGGCCCCGCTCATGGTGTCGTCCGAGCTCGGTGCGCGGGGTGCTGGAGAGGTCAGGCAGACTCATGGTTCACGGTACGCCCTGCCCGCAGCGGCAAGAAACGGGCAAGAAGCGGGCAAAGATCAGACGGCGGCTGCGCTGAGGGAGGGGGCGGCGGCTTGGAGCTCGTGGGTCGTGCGCGGGCCCAGGAGCATCGGGGCCGGGCCGGTCAGCGCCGGTTCCGCCAGCTCACGAACCACAGTGTCCGCGCGGGCGATCTGGTCGATGTCGATGCCGCCGGGCCCGACGCTGTCGCAGTCCGGTACCTGGGAGGCGCCGAAGTGCCCGCCGAGCGCCCACTGTGCCCGGCTGCGCGGCCTGGCCGCGGTCCGGAACGGCGTCGGCGCCCCGGCCGGCCAGCGCCGGGGGATGTGCCATGAGTCGAGCCAAGCCAGGATCTCGCCCAGGCCGAGCATCTGGTAGCTGGTGAACGGCTCGCGCGGCGACCCAATCACCCCGATCTGCACGCAGAGCCGGCCTTCGCGGTTCACGCCCGGCTGGTGATACGGAAGCTTATCCGGCGCGTAGTCGATGTTCTCCGGAGTGCCGAGCACGCACCCGGCCCGCACGATCGGCAGTAGCTGCGCGAGCTCGCCGGTCAGCGGATCCCACACCAGATGGCACGGGCGGTTCTCCTCAATGAGCCGCTGAGCAACCGAACAAACCGAAACAGCCCGCGGATCCGCCCCCAGGGTCAGCCACACCGCCCGCGGCGCTCCCCCTCCTAGTAGTCCCCCGTCGGTCTCTGCCCGAATGCACCTGACGCCTGGCATCCACGCATCAGCCAACGATTCCTCCCCAAGATCACGGTCTAGACCTTTCTAGCTCCCTTTCACCTGCTTACGTCAGCGCCGGTGATTAGTCCATAGCCAGAGACGTTAGGATTTTGCATTCGTACCCTCTGTGCATCGGCAGGCCATGACCGTAACCGAAGCTCCTCCAGGAATTCCCAGCCCTGCGCGTCTCGCCAGCTGGCTCGACGACCACGTCCCAGGCGGGCCGGTAGAGCTGACCGACATCCAGCTCATCGCGGGCGGCCGGTCGAATCTCACCTACCGCCTGGCCGTCTCGGGACCGGGGGGCAGCCGGCTGCTGGTGCTGCGCAGGCCCCCGCTCGGTCACGTGCTGCCCACCGCCCATGACATGTCGCGGGAATACCGCGTCCTGTCCGCGCTTGCGGGCACGCGGGTACCCGTCGCCCCGCTCGTGGGGGCGTGCGCCGACCAGGAGGTGATCGGCGCGCCCTTCTACGTGATGGAGTACGTGCCCGGCGTTGTGCTCCGGACCCGCGCGGACACCAAGGAGCTGACCGAACCGCAGGCCGCGGACCTGTCGCGGTGCCTGGCCGACATGCTCGCCGCCATCCATGGCGTCGACGTCAACCAAGTCGGGCTCGCCGACCTCGGTCGCGGCGCCGGATACCTACGGCGCCAGCTCGATCGCTGGCAGCGGCAGTGGGAACTGTCCGCGACCCGGGACGTACCCGGCTACACCGAGCTCGTCGAACGGCTGACCGCGGCGCTGCCCGCCGAAGGCCAGACCACGCTGGTCCACGGCGACTACCGGCTGGACAACGCGCTGGTCACCCTCGACCCCGAGCCGCGGATCACGGCCGTGGTGGACTGGGAGATGGCCACCCTGGGCGACCCGCTGGCCGACCTGGGCCTGACCCTCGTCTACTGGACGGAGGACGGCGAGGAGGGCTGGCTCACCCCGGCCGGTTCGCCGGCCGGGACGCGCGGGGTGTCGACCGATGCCACCGCCAGCCCCGGGTTCTGGACCCGCGCTGAGTTCGCGGCCGAGTACGCCCGGCTCACCGGGCGGGACGTGTCCGGGATCGGTTACTACGTCGCGTTCGGCTACTTCAAGCTGGCTGTCGTGCTGGAAGGCATCCACGCCCGGTACCAGCAGGGCAAGACAGTCGGCGAAGGCTTCGAACAAGAAGGCTTCGCCGTACCGTTGCTCATCGCCCGTGCACACCAGGTCCTCGACGCACAGCCCAGCACCTGACCGGACCGACGCTCGGCGCGAAGCCGGGCAACCGCACAACCGCAGCACCGGATCAGGCCCGGCGCCCCGCTCAACACCGGCCAGCTTTCCGGTGCCCCGCTCAACACCGGCTAGCTGTCTGGTGCCCCGCTCTCGCCGGGCCTGCTCTGCCCGGCACCCGCACGATAACCGAGCCAACTGAGGCCCGGCGCCCCGCTTTCGCCGGACCTCTTGATGAGAGGACGCGCCATCCCGGCCCTTGGTTCACAGCCGGTTTAAAACACAGCCGGTTTCAAAACAGCGCGGCAACCTCGGCGGCGATGGCGGCGGATACCGAAGCATCCGGGGGATCCACAGTCATCCGGGCCGTGGTCCCTCCCACGCCACGCAGGTGCAGCGCGTACTTGAGGCGCCCGACGCTCGCCCCGAGGGCCACGATCCGGTCCAGCGTCCGCTGATGCCGGGGCGCCGCTTCCAGGTCGTTGGAAACCAGCGCGTCGGTGAGCGCCGCGTAGACCTCGGGGTAGGCGCTGCTGCGCCCGGAGATCAGCCCCGCTCCGCCCGCCCGCATCGTGGCCGCCGGATTCGAGTCGTCACCGGAGAACAGCAGCAAACCCGGAGCCGCCTCGGCAAACGACGCCAGGTCGCCGGCGGCGGAGCCGCTCAGCTTGGCCCCGGCCAGGCCCGCGGCCGAAGCCACCGCCGCGAACACCGGAGGAGGAACACGCAGCCCGGTCCGTTCGGGAAAAATATAGGCGTAGAGCTCCAGATCGGCTACGGCCTCCCGGATCCGGCCGAAGTGAGCGATCAGCTCATCGGGCCGCGCGGGCAGGTAGTAGGGCGTGATGGCCGCGATCCGCGTCGCCCCGAGCGCCGCCGCGGCCCGGGCCAGCCGGGCGGCGTGCCGGGCGTCCGGCGCGCCGACGTGCGCGATGACCCGGTCCGGGCCCGCCTCGGACAGCGCCAGCTCGATGAGCGCCAGCCGCTCGTCGTCGTCCAGGGCCGGGAACTCACCCGTGGTCCCGGCCACCAGCAGCCCGTCCAGCAACCCGGCCACGAACTTGTACAGGGCGCGGTTGGCGCCGAGGTCGACCTCACCGTCGCTGCTGAACAGCGTCGGTACGGCCGAAAAGACGACGGCGGCTGGGCTCAACGGCTCAACGCAATCCCTGCGGCTTGAAGAACGCGCTGGACTCCGGGCGCCACAGCAGGAACACCGCGCCCAGCCCGACCAGCCAGGTCAGTACCGGGAATATCAGGCCCAACGCCGTCTTCGGCTCGCTGAACACCCCGACCAGGTCCAAGGTGGCCAGGCAGAACAGGATCGTGGACAAGATCCGGGCCCAGTTCCTGCCCTGGTTGTTCGCCCGGGCCATCCACAGCCACAGGCCGACCCCGATCAGGCCGGACACGACCGCCAGGCTGATGATGAACGTGTTGAGGCTGCTGACCTGGGACGCGGTCAGGTTGGGCCGGGCCTTCCTGATCGCGGACTTGGTGCCGCTGATGTCGGCCAGCGAGATGATCAGGCTGACGGTACTGACGGCCGCGCCCGCGTACATGAGCTTGACCGCCTTGGCCACCGACGGGGGAGCAGGAAGCCGCTCCAGCTCGACGGGCTTGCCGCTGGACGGGTAGCGCTGGACCATGGTGACCTCTGCTAGGTGAACGTGCCGAACGGACGCGGCCCGGTTTATGACTAGTGAGCTTAGTAGGTCGCCACCTTGCCGGCCATCCGGCGGGCATTGCACCGTTCCAGCCGAGCGATACTGAATGACCATGGCCGACGAGACCTCGACGAGCTCGCGGGGGGACACGGCGGTGCCCGCTGCGGGGGACGCGGCGGTGCCCGCTGCCACCGTCCTGGCCCCGCCCCCTGCCCGGCTGCTCCGCTGGGAGATTGTCACCGTCTTCGCGGTGTCCCTCGGCGCCAGCGGCATCTACGCCCTGGTCCAGTACATCGGCTCGCTGACCGCGCAGCAGGCGATCAGCAAGCAGGCCGTGGTCGTGCACGGCACGCTGGCCCCCGGCCGGCCGCTGCTCGACCTGTTCCTGCAGCTCACCAACATCACCCTGTCGCTGGCCCCGGTACTGCTGGTGTTCTACCTGCTGGCTCGGTCCGGGGAGCGGCCGTCCAAGACGCTGGGCCTGGACCTCAGCCAGCCGGGGAAGGACCTGGGCTGGGGCGCCCTGCTGGCCGCGGTGATCGGCGGCGCGGGCCTGGGCCTGTACCTGATCGCCTACCACGCCGGCGTGGAGCTGAACGTCGTCGCCGAGAACCTGCCCGACGTCTGGTGGCGCTTCCCGGTACTGATCCTGTCGGCCGCCCAGAACGGCATCCTCGAAGAGGTCGTCGTCGTCGGATACCTGCTCAGCCGGCTGGACAAGCTCGGCGTCAACCCCGTCGCGGCCATCGCCATCAGCGCCGTGATCCGCGGCTCCTACCACCTGTACCAGGGCATCGGCGCCTTCTTCGGCAACGCCGCGATGGGCATCATCTTCGGCATCTTCTACCGCCGCTACGGCCGGGTGGCCCCGCTGATCATCGCGCACACGCTGATCGACGCCGTGACCTTCGTCGGCTACGCCCTGCTGGCCGGCCACGTCTCCTGGCTGCCAGCCCCATGAGCGTCCTGGCCCGGCTCTGGGATCACGTCTACGCCAGCCAGCCCGCCCCGCCCGCCTGGTTGGTTGCCGTCACCGGCCTGGCCGCCCTCCTCATCGTGCTGAACACCCGGTCCTGGCGGCTGGCCGGCCAGGTGATCACGATCGCGCACGAGGGCGGGCACGCGCTGGTGTCCGTGCTGTCCGGGCGGCGCCTGGAGGGGATCAGGCTGCACGCGGACAACTCCGGGGTCACCTACTCGCGCGGCAAGCGGCACGGCCCCGGCCTGGTCCTCACCGCGGCCGCGGGCTACCTGACCCCGCCGCTGCTCGGCGCGGGCGCGGCCGCCCTGCTCGCGGCGCGGCATCCGGCCGCGCTGTTGTGGCTGGCCCTGGTGCTGCTGGCCGCGACGTTCCTGGCCGTCCGCAACGCGTTCGGCGCGCTGGCCGTGCTGGTCACCGCGGCCGGCGTGTTCGCGGTCAGCTACTTCGCCTCGGCCGCGGTGCAGGCCGGTTTCGCCTACCTGGCCGCGTGGTTCCTTCTGCTCGGCGGGATGCGCCCGGCCCTCGATCTGACCCGGCGCCAGAGCAGCCGACGCCGGTCGAGCAGCCGGGCGGGCGGCCGGGCGAGCAACCGAGGAAGCATCCGGGCCGGCCTCTCGGACGCCGACCAGCTGGCCCGCCTGACCGGCGTCTCCCGCGGCGTATGGGTGACCGCGTTCCTCCTCGTCGCCACCGCCGCCCTGGCCCTCGGCATCCGCCTGCTGATCCCGTGAACGCACACAGAACGCTGCCAGACACCCACAAGACTCGCTAACGGCGCCCTAGCCACTAATCCCATCCGCTAGTCTTGCTATTTCGCAGTTATTTCGCACAATTCTCGTAGACGCGTTGACGGTATACATAAACGTCGTTATTATCAGTGGGCGATAGACGCATTCTAACAGAATGAGAAAGGTCGCTATGGCCAGGGCTACCGCAGTCAAGATGCCCCCCGAAGCGAGTGCCGTGCACGGATGCGAGGGGGCGCGCCGCGTCCTCGCCCTGATGCTCGCTTTCTCAGCCGATAAGAACACCCTGACCGCGCGCGACCTGGCCACCGCCACCGGCATAGCGCTACCCAGCGTCTACCGGTACATTACGCTGCTGCGCGAGACCGGGCTACTGGCCGGCGATGAGCGCGGCAGCTACCGGCTCTCCGCCCGGCTGATCGGGCTGGCCCGGGCCGCCGAGGCCGCCGAGAGCATCATCGACATCGCCGACCCGGTCATGCGCGAGCTGGCCGCCGAGACCGGCGAGACCGTCATCCTGGTCCGGCTGATCGGCCGGTCCGCGGTCTGCGTGCACCGGGTCCAGTCCGCGCAGCGGCTGCGCATCTCGTTCGAGGCGGGTCAGCCGCTGCCGCTGGATCGCGGGGCCAGCGCCCGGCTGCTGCTGTCCGGCCTGCCGCCCGAGCTCCGCAGGGAGTACCTGGCGCCGCTGGCCGAGCGCGACCCGGTGGCCGCCGCCCGGTTCGAGATCAAGGCCGCCGAGGCCGGGCGCAAGGGGTACGCCACCAGCGAAGAGGAACTCGAGCAGGGCGTGTGGGCCGTCTCCGCGCCGGTGTTCCAGGCCAAGCGCATGATCGCGGTGATCACGGTGCCCTCGCCGCTGGTGCGGGCCCCCGCGCCACTGCAGGACAAGCTGCTCGGCCAGGTCCGCGCCGCCGCCCAGTCGCTCAATGAGGCATTGCGCGTGACCCGGCGGTAGCCCCTAGGGTCCCATCCGGTGCCTCTGGCACCTTACCTGGCCGGGGATCGCAACGTTATCCTTCCCGCATGCCGGACTTCCGTGAGGTGATCCCGGGCACGCGCGGCAGCGCAGGCCACGCGTCACTGGCCGACCTGCAGACCGCGATGGCCTCCGGCGAGCTGACCTCCGCCGTGCTGACCGGTTTTTACCTGCAGCGCATCGACCGCCTGAACCCCGCGCTGCACGCGGTCATCACCGTTAACCTCAACGCCGCGGCCGAAGCGGCGGCCAGCGACGCGGTCCGCGCCGGGCCGCGCGGGTCGCGCGGACCGCTCGAGGGCATTCCCGTACTGGTCAAGGACAACATCCAGGTGGCCGGGATGCCGACCACGGCGGGCTCACCCGCGCTGCTGTCCGCCGAGCCAGAGGACGCGTTCCTGATCTCCAGGCTGCGCGCGGCCGGCGCGGTCATCATCGGCAAGGCCAACCTGTCGGAGTGGGCCAACTTCCGGTCGACCCACTCAACCAGCGGCTGGTCCACGCTCGGTGGCCAGACCGCCAACCCGTACGCGCTCGACCGCAACCCGTCCGGATCGAGTTCGGGCTCGGCGGCGGGCGTGGCGGCCACACTGGCCCCGGTCGCGCTGGGCACCGAGACCGACGGCTCCATCGTGTGCCCCGCCAGCGCCTGCGGCATCGTCGGCCTCAAGCCCACCAACGGGCTGGTCAGCCGGCGCGGCATCGTGCCCATCTCGCCCGTCCAGGACACCGCGGGCCCGATGGCGACCTGCGTAGCCGACGCCGCGGCGCTGCTGTCCGCCCTGGTCGCCGCCGACCCCCAGGATCCCGTCGCACCAGCCGACAATGATGATGCCGAACGGACCATGGCTATCACCGGCCCGGCCTCCTTTGCCGATGCCCTGGACCCCGCGGCCCTGGACGGCGCGCGGCTGGGTATCTGGCGCGCCCCGTCAGCCGTGGCGGGCGCGGCCACCGTCGCCGTGCTGGACATGGCGGTGGCCACGCTGCGCTCGCTGGGCGCCGCGGTGGTTGACCCGGTGACGCTCCCGGACACGGCCAAGATCCCCGAGCCGGAGTGGACCGCGCTGCAGTACGAGTTCAAGTACGGGATCAACGCCTACCTGGCCTACCTGGCCAGCTTCGGGTTCCACGGCGTGCTGCCCCGCACCCTGGCCGAATTGATCGACTTCAACAAGCGGAACGCGGACCTGGTGCTGTCCCGGTTCGGCCAGGAGACCTTCGAGCATTCCGAGGCGACCAGCGGCGACCTGACCGACCACGAGTACCTGGCGGCCCGCCGCGAGGCCACCCGGCTGGCCCGCACGGCGATCTCCGCGCCGCTGGCCGAACACGGGGTCGAGGCCATCGTGGCCCTGACCGCCAATGCCGCCTCGCTGACCGACTACGTGCTCGGCGACCACGACGTGTTCCACACCTCGGGCCCGGCCGCGGTGGCCGGCTGCCCGTCGATCACGGTGCCCGCCGGGTACGTGTCCGGGCTGCCGGTCGGCGTCTCGTTCTTCGGGCCGCGCTGGTCCGAACCACGGCTGATCGCCCTGGCCTACGCCTTCGAGCAGGCCACCAACGTCCGCCAGATCCCGAGCCTGGCCGCCAGCCTGGCTTAGCCCGTGCGCGGCCCGTCCGCAGCCCCGGCCGGTCGCGGGCCCGACCGGCCTGGCCAGGCATAAATCACCACACGATAACCTGACGGACATGGATTCCTGGCGCCGTGTCGATGTTCCCGTGCTTCCGGGGAGCGGCCCGGCGCCCCGCGTGTACGACACGGCCTCGGGTGACCTGGTCCTGGCCGCGGCGGGGCCGGTAGCCACGCTGTACGCCTGCGGCATCACCCCCTACGACGCGACGCACATCGGGCACGCCGCCACCTACACCGCCTGGGACCTGCTGGTACGGGCCTGGCTGGACGCGATGCCCGAGATCGGTGACCGCCAGCCGTCGCCGGACGCCCCGCCGCCGCCCGCCCGGTACACCGTGATCTACGTGCAGAACGTGACCGACGTGGACGATCCGCTGCTGGAACGGGCCGCCCGCGACGGCGAGGACTGGCGCGAACTGGCCCGCCGCGAGATCCAGCGGTACCGCACCGACATGGAGGCGCTGCGCCTCCTGCCGCCCACCTACCTGATCGGGGCCGTGGAGGCACTGCCGGTCATCGAGCGGTTCACCGCCCGGATGGCCGACCGCGGCGCGCTGTACGACGTGGACGAGGACCTCTACTTCGCCAAGTCGGCCGACCCGGAGTTCGGCGCGCTGTCCGGGCCGGGCACCCCCTCCGACTACGACCCCGCCGAGATGGCCGAACTGTCCGCCCTACGCGGCGGCGACCCCGGCCGGCCAGGCAAGAAGGACCCGCTGGACGCCCTGGTCTGGCGGGCGGAACGGCCCGGCGAGCCCGCCTGGGAATCGCGGTTCGGCCCCGGCCGGCCCGGCTGGCACGTCGAGTGCGCCGCGATCGCCACCGAGTACCTGGGTGCCGCCTTCGACGTCCAGGCGGGAGGTTCGGACCTGGTGTTCCCGCACCACGAGCTGAGCGCCTCTCATGCCCGGGTGGCGTTCGCTCCCGCCGAGGGCGTGTTCGCGCGGGTGTACGCGCACTCCGGGATGGTCAGCTACCAGGGCCGCAAGATGTCCAAGTCGCTGGGCAACCTGGTGTTCGTGAATCGGCTGCTGGCCGACGGCGTGGACCCGATGGCGATCCGGATGGCGATGCTGGCCCACCACTACCGGTCCGACTGGGAGTGGACCGACGCCGTGCTGGCCGACGCCGACGCCCGGCTGGTCCGCTGGCGCGCCGCGCTGGCGCACACCGAAGCGGCCGCCTCGGCGGGCCCGGATGTTGCCCCGTCCGCGGCGGCGGTCGAGACGCTGGCCGGAGTCCGCGCGCGCATGCGCGCCGACCTGGATGCGCCCGGCGCGCTCGGCATCATCGACCGCTGGGCGGACCGGCTGCTGGCCGACGCGCCGACCCGCACCACGCCTGCCGACGTGGCCGGAGCCCGGCTGATCAGGGACACCATCGACGCCCTGCTCGGCATCAGCCTGGACTAGGTTTGGAGCTATGCCGGACGACGAAGCCGATCTCAGTCCCCACCCCCGAATGAGTAACTGGCGTGCGCTACAGCCCTTGAGTGAGGCCGAATGCAGGGGCCTGCTCGTCGGCGGTGGTATGGCGCGTCTGGTCTACAGCAGCCGGTATGGACCCACAGCGCTGCCGGTGGTGTACAGGATCGACGGCGAGTCGATTGTGCTGGGCACGTGGGACCCGGCCCTGTTTGACGAAGACCTGCGTACTGGTATCGCGCACGCCGAGTACGAGGTCGCCGTGGAGGTCGACCAGATCGATCTGGAGGCGCGCGAGGGGTGGATCGTGCTGGTGCGGGGAGCGGCGCATCATATCGATACCGAGGCCGAGCGCGCGCCGCTCATCGGCCCCGACCTCGAGCCGTGGATCGAGGGGGTGCCCGCGCACTTGATCCGGGTGACCCCCACCAGTACATGGGGCAACCGCATCCTCCGGGCCTGACGCCAGCGGCGGTACGCTCGTATCTATTCGCTTCTCCGCACCGTGGCGCCTCTACCCGCCAGGATGGTCGGTTTTCACCGGCGGCAGGTTCTCCACCTGCTGCTTGGTGAGGTCGAGCTGGACGCTGTCCACCACCCCGGTAACGGCGTCGATCGGGATGGCCACTTGCCTGCGGCCAAACGGACTCGGTCCGCGGCGTGCGGCCGCCACGTCGCGCCCCGATTGTCAAGCCGGACCGCCAGCCTGTGGATAACCCGGGTTATCCACAGGCTAGGAAATTTCCTCATATCCGGCCGGTCCGGTGCACCCCGACCCTGGCCATATGAGACAAACCTGTACTGCGGGTAATAACAATCCGCAAAGCTCGCAAACCACTCACGTGGACCGGATCGTCAGGGTGGACTCGCCCACCGCCCTGCTCGCCGTCATCCCCCGCCTGCTCGGCTTCATCCCGCAGGCCAGCGTGGTGGTGATCGGTACCGCGCCGCCCCGGTCTCGGATCCGGGTCACGCTCCGGTATGACCTGCCCGACCCGCCGGGCCTGGGCGTCGCCGCCGACCTCGCCGCGCACGCCGCGGACGTTATCCGCTCGCAGCGGCTGGACGCGGCGGTGGCCGTCGGATACGGCCCCGAGTCGCTCGTCACGCCGGTCGCGGACGCCATCCGGGAGGCGCTGGCGGGCGCCGGGATCGAGCTGCAGGAATTCCTGCGCGTGCAGGACCTGCGCTACTGGTCCTACGTCTGCCGTAATGAGGAGTGCTGTCCGGCCGCGGGCGCGCCCCTGGATCCGGACCTGCATTCCGCCGCGGCGCTGGCCGACTTCGGCATCCCGGTGCTGGCCGACCGGACCGCACTGGCCGCCCGCGTCGCGCCCGTGGGCGGCAGCGCCGCGGAGTCGATGCGCCAGGCCACCCGCCGTGCCGAGCAGCACGCCGCGCACCTGTTGAACAAGGTCCGCAAGTCCGCCCGGCTCGGCGCCGCCCGGCAGATGATCGCCGCCGAGGGGCTGGCCGCGGTCGGCGCCATGATCACCCGGTACCGCGGCGAGGCCGGGTGCACCACCGACGACGAGATCGCGCGGATCACGGTAGCGCTGCGCGACCTGAGGATCCGGGACGACGCCTGGGCGCGGATGGATCCCGCGCACACCGAAGCGCACCAGCGGCTGTGGACCGACGTGGTCCGCCGGGCCCAGCCCGGCTACGTGCCCGCGCCCGCCGCCCTGCTCGCCTTCGTGGCCTGGCAGTCCGGAGACGGAGCGCTGGCGAACGTGGCGCTCGACCGGGCCCTGGCCGACGACCCCCGGTACTCGATGGCCCTGCTGCTCCGGCAGGTCATCACGGCCGGGGCGCCGCCCCATCTGGCCCGGTTGCCGATGACCCCGGAGGAGGTGGCCGCCAGCTACGACGGCCTCGATGTGGACGACCAGGATCCGGAAATGGATGATTAAGGCTGAGGTCACGATCGGGCCACGGACCGGTGACCGATACGGTTACGGATAAACTGCCTGGAATGTTCGTCCAGCTCACCGGGAGGATGCCTGCATGACCGTGGACACGCACGAGGTCGCGGTGGCCAGGTTGCGCGAGGCCTACGCTGCGGTGCCCCCCGGGACGCCGGTCCGGCTGGCCAAGCACACCTCGAACCTGTTCCGGTTCCGCGATGCCGCCCCGACGGTGCCGCTGGACGTCTCGGCGTTCGGTCACGTGCTGCGCGTCGACACCGCCCGCCGGACCGCTTGGGCCGGCGGCATGACCACCTACGAGGATCTGGCCGATGCCACGCTCAGGCACGGGCTCATGCCGAAGGTGGTGCCGCAGCTCAAGACCATCACCCTGGGCGGCGCGGTCACCGGGCTGGGTATCGAGTCCAGCTCGCTGCGCAACGGCCTGCCGCACGAGTCGGTCACCGAGATGGAGATCCTGACCGGCGACGGCCGGGTGCTGCGCGCCACTGCGGACAACGAGCATGCCGATCTGTTCCGCGGCTTCCCCAACTCCTACGGGACCCTCGGCTACGCCCTGTCCCTGACCATCGAACTGGAGCCGGTGAAGCCCTTCGTGCACCTGCGCCACTTCCGGTTCGACAGCGCGGAAGCCTGCATGGAGGCCATCGGCCAGATCGCCGCCGAGGGGAGCTTCCGCGGCCACCGGGCCGATTTCGTCGACGGGACCGCGTTCACGCCCGACGAGCTTTACCTCACCGTCGGAGCATTCAGCGACGTCGCGCCGTGGCGCAGCGACTTCACCGGCCAGCAGATCTACTACTCCGCCATCAGGCGCGACAAGGAAGACTTCCTCACCGTCCGTGACTACCTGTGGCGGTGGGATACCGACTGGTTCTGGTGCTCCAAGGCCTTCGGCGTCCAGCGACCGCTGGTCCGCAGGATGTGGCCGCGCCGGTACCGCCGCTCGGACGTGTACCGCAGGCTTGTCGCCCTCGACCGGCGCCATGGCTTCACCGACGCGCTGAACTCCGGGCGCGGCCGGCCGGCCCGCGAGTTCGTCACGCAGGACGTGGAGATCCCGGTCGAGCACGGCGCCGACTTCCTGCGGTTCTTTGACGCGCAGGTGGGGATGCGCCCGGTCTGGATATGCCCGCTGCGTGACGCGCAGGCCTGGCCGCTGTACCCGCTGCGGCCCGGCGAGGTCTACGTGAACTTCGGATTCTGGGGCACGGTGGCCCTGCCCGCGGACCGGGCCGACGGTTACTACAACCGCCTGATCGAGGACGAGGTCTCCAAGCTGGACGGGCACAAGTCGCTGTACTCCACGTCCTTCTACCCCGAGGACGAGTTCTACCGACGCTACAACGGCGACGCATACCGAGCGCTCAAGCGCGCCTACGACGGCGAGGGGCGCCTGCTCGGCCTGTATGAGAAGTGTGTCAGGGGACGCTGAGGCATCCCGTCAACGGAAGGAACGCGCAGCATGGCACTAGCGGAGGTCTTCGAGGCATTCGCGGGACCCGACGCCCCGGTGGAGTTCGCGGCCTATGACGGCAGTCACGCCGGCCCGGTCGGGTCTCCGGTGAAGATCACGGTCCGCTCGCCGGTGGCCGTGGCCTACCTGGCCCAGGCCCCCGGGGCACTCGGGCTGGCCCGCGCCTACGTGGCCGGCCACCTGGACGTCGAGGGCGACATGTACGACGTTCTGACCCGGATGACCAAGGCCCAGTCCACCAGCCTGGGCCCGGCCGAGAAGCTGCGGCTGCTGCAGGCCCTAGGCGGGCCGAAGCTGCTGCTGCACCGGATGCCGCCGCCGCCCCAGGAGGTCCGGCTGCACCGCCGCTGGCTGGGCGGGCGGCGGCACTCCAAAGGCCGCGACGCCAACGCGATCTCGCACCACTACGACGTCTCCAACCGGTTCTACGAGTGGGTGCTCGGGCCCACCATGGCCTACACCTGCGCCTGCTATCCGCGCGAGGACGCCACCCTGGAAGAGGCGCAGGTCAACAAGTTCGACCTGGTCGCCCGCAAGCTAGGGCTGCATGAGGGCATGCGGCTGCTGGACGTGGGCTGCGGCTGGGGCGGCATGGTGATGCACGCCGCCCGGGAGTACGGCGTGCGGGCGCTCGGCGTAACGCTGTCCGCGCAGCAGGCCGCCTGGGGCCAGGCCGCGATCGAGCGCGAGGGCCTGTCCGGCCTGGCCGAGGTACGCCACCTGGACTACCGCGACGTGCCGGAGACCGGCTTCGACGCGGTCAGCTCCATCGGGCTCACCGAGCACGTCGGCAAGCAGAATCTCCCCGCCTACTTCTCATTCCTGCTCGGCAAGCTGACGCCCGGCGGGCGGCTGCTCAACCACTGCATCACCCGGCCGGACAACACCGAGCCGGCCATCCGCATGCGGGGGTTCATCAACCGGTACGTGTTCCCCGACGGAGAGCTCGAGGGACCCGGCTACCTGATCTCGCTCATGACCGACACCGGCTTCGAGGTCCGGCACGAGGAGAACCTGCGCGAGCACTACGCCAAGACCCTGGCCGCCTGGTGCGCCAACCTGGACGCGCACTGGGACGAGGCGGTCCAGGAGGTAGGCCAGGGCACGGCGCGGGTCTGGCGCCTGTACATGGCGGGCTCGCGGCTCGGCTTCGATCGCAACCACATCGAGCTACACCAGGTGCTGGGCGTGAAACTCCAGCCGGACGGCACCTCCGGCATGCCGCTGCGCCCCGACTGGGAGATCCCGCGCGTCCTGGCCCAGTGATTTATCCGAACGAGGCCGTGGTGCGTCGCCGGGTCGACTCGCTATCGCGCGTCCGTGGCACCGTCCATGGCTCCACAGGAGCCAACTGGCCCACATCGCTAATCGCCCCCGCCGCGAACAGCGCCGCCACCGCCCGAGCGGTAGCCGCGGCGTAAGCCCCGGCATCGGCTCCGGCGTTGTCGTCGGGGCAAGCCCCGGCGCTGGCCCCGCCCAGGCCCGGCACGGTCACGTGGGGCACAGCTACACAGGGCACGGCGCAGCAGGCCGCGGCCAGGTCAGCCAGGCCGTCGTCCACTCCGGCGGTCACGATCAGGTCAGCTTGCTCGGCCGCCAGTGCCATGGCCGGCCCGAACAGCACCGGCTGGCTCAGCAGCCCGGCCAGCAGCTCGGTAAGGTCCTCGCCGGGCATCACCGGACGTCCGGTGGCGGTGGAGATCAGCCGCCGCCGCGGTGGCGCGAAGCGGGTCCCCGCCAAGACGCTCCGCATCGGCGCGGCGCACCCGGCCAGCGCGGGGGAGTGCAGGGCGTGCGTGATGCCGAGCACCTCGACCGCCACGCCCGCCGCGGCCGCCCGCCGGGTCAGGTTGCGGATGCCCGTGGTCGATCCAGCCAGCACGTGCGAGCGGGTGCCCTCGTAGGCGGCGATGTGCAGCCGGTCCGCCGCGCCCAGACTGCGGGTCGTCTCGGCATCGGCCGCGACCCGCGCCATCGCCGCGGGCCCGCTGGCGCAGCCGCGCAGCACCTGGCCGCACTGGGCCACCAGGCGCGCCGCCTCGGCCGCGGGCAGGCACCCCGCCCAGACCAGCCCGGTGATCTCGCCCAGGCTGTAGCCCACCGCCGCGCCCGGCGTGACCCCCATCCAGTCCAGCGTGCGCAGCCCCGCGAGCGAAGCGACCAGCTGCGCTGCCTGTGACAGGCCCGGCCTGGCCAGCCCGCCGAAGAGCACCACCACCCGGCCCGCCGCCCCGGTCGAGACGTGCACATCCGGATCGGCCGCCGTGGGTAGAACATCCGCGGCGAGCAGGCGGGCCGCCGACCGGGCCCGGGCCGCCAGCTGCGCCGCAGTGGCGGCCGTCAGCGCGACCCGCACCGCCCCAGCGTGCCCGGACCTGCCGTGCCGGGACCTGCCGTGCTCGGACCTGCCGTTCCCGGACCCGCCGTTCCCGGACCCGCCGTTCCCGGACCCGCCGTTCCCGGACCCAGCGTCCTCCCCCCCGCCATGGCCCGGGCCGGCCCGATCGTCGGCCCACAGCACATCAAGCGCCAGCTGGCGGGCCAGCCCGTGCAGGTCGGCCGCCGAGAGCGCCGCGGCCCCCTCGGCGATGACCTCGAGCCTGCCCGCCAACTCGCCGGGATCCTTGCCGCACAGCGCGAACACACTCGGATGCTCGGCCGAGCCGCCGCGCAATGGTCCGCCCAACGCCGCGGAAGTCCGGGGAACCCGGGGAGCACCCGAAGCGACATGAGCCGGGGGAGCGGCCCGAGCCAGAGGACCTGTACCCGCCGGCGCAACCCCGGAAGTCACGGCAGTCCCGAGAGTCACGGGAGCCGCCGCCGCTATCGGAACCGTCGCAGCCGCCGCG
>Ga0302178_10001719_pt1 | contig 18084 bp, 20 predicted proteins | sample I_Palsa_E1_3_FD_198790 | JGI IMG/M metagenome (GOLD analysis project Ga0302178, IMG submission 198790) | Peat permafrost microbial communities from Stordalen Mire near Abisko, Sweden - I_Palsa_E1_3 | ecosystem: Environmental > Terrestrial > Soil > Palsa > Peat permafrost | place: Sweden... | reverse complement strand
ACTATCGGGGACTGCCACGACGCCGGCATCACCGCTGAGACGATCATCCCGCCCTGGTACGGCGAGCGGCTGGACCTGGACTACGCCATCTATGTGTGCTTCGCCAACGCCCGCATCGAGCAGGAACGGCGGGCCCCGCGGCACGACAGCGAGCCCGAAGTCCGGGACCGGGTCACGATCTATGAGGCCGAAGACTGGGACGACCGGATCCGCCGGTACTACGACGAGCACGCCGGCGACGGCGTGTACCGCGTCATCCAGCCCATCTACGTCTGATGCCGGATCCACCACAGCCCTGAGCCGCACGACTGGATGCCCGGCCTCCGCCGCAAATACACGACCACCTGAAACGGATGTCGGAGCGGGCCGGGTAGCCCGGCCCGGCCCCGGCCCCGGCACTCCGGCACTCCGGGGTGCACGTCGGATTTGTAGGTAACCAAGTCACCGCGCGGTGCAGCCGCAGCGCGCGGATCTGTGCGTCGAGCGCCTGAAGGTGGACGGCTGCGACCTCCGCGATGCTCGCTTGGCCGCCCAGCACCCGGCGCATGTCCGCCAGGCCAAGCCCCAGCTCGCGCAGTGTGACGATTAGCTCCAGCCGGACCACGCACGCCGCGTCGTACAGCCGCACGCCCGCATCAGACCAGAACCGGATGGTCCGCACCGGGAGCCCTGCGCGCCTGGCCAGCTCGCCGATGGAAAGCATCGGCCCGTCGTCCTCCATGCCACCGAGTCTGCTTCCTCCACCCACTGGAGAAGCAACCCCCGGCCGCGCAGGCCCGCTTCCGCAGCACTTCCCGGACATCGCCTCCGAAAGCGAACAGCGGGACGCCGACCAGCGCGGCCTCACCCCAGTCCGGCCTCGGCACAGCCACCGCCCGATGAGGGAAATGACAACTTCCCTGCACCACAGAGCAGGCGTTGAGGGTCCCTCAGATGACAACAAGCCTGCGCTGAAATGACAACTCCACTGGATCCCTACGGCTCGGGAGCGATACGAACCGGCCGCACCCCGCTGACCAGCATGCTTCTGCCTGGTTGCAACATGTACAACCAGAACAGGGTTGCCACCAGCGAAAACGCGTTGGCCCCTACATTTTTGACGCACACCCAGCCACCGCTCGCGCCACCGAAAATGTCAGACCCATGAGCGACGATGAGGTTGTCAGCATCGGTTCGTCATCAGGATGACAGCGCAGAACACGGAGGACCGTCGTCATGAACCCGAGCTACGGATACCAGCTTTACCAGGCCCAGCGGGTCAGGACTCGCGCCGAGGAGCTAGCCGACGACATGCGGCGCGGACGCCAGGCGGCCGCGGTATGGCGAGCCGGCCGAGGATTCGCCCGCAAGGCGCGCGCGTCAGGGATGGCGCCGCTGTATGCCATCGCGGCAGCGGCAAGGTCCTCGGTCCGCGCCGCGTAGAGATGCCCGGGGCGGCGGCCCGGCAGACGGGCTGACGCTAAGGTCACGTCGCGCTGCCGGGTCGCCGGGACCGGCGCCGCGACGCGGCGGCCGACATACTTCGAGTGTGACTGATATGACTACGATCAAGGTTCCGTGCAGACACGCGACAGGCTCAAGAGGCTTGCAGACGAGGACCATCTCACGGTGGATGCTGAACTCGCACGGACTCTCGACCAGGCTGAGGATGCACGGTTCTGGGAGGGAGTCCGGGCCGACTACGCACGACTGCAGGCTGATCCGCAGGAGTGGGCAGATTACGGCAACGAACTGGCCGAGTGGGATAACGCCGTTGGTGACGCCCTGGATGAGGCGTGAGCGAGCCACTGCGTCCTACCCGGCCCGAAGACACGCGAGCGACTGCATATCAGCGCCTTGAACGGCGTCTTGGGAGCGTTACGCCAGGCTAGGCGATCGAGCTGATCGCGGGGCCGCCGCAGGGTCAGATCACGTCACGGCGACGCGTCACGATGACCGGCAGGACGAAGCACACCAGCACGTAGACGGCCAGGGTGAGGACGGCGAGGGCCGGCGCGACCTGGCCGAAGATCGGGTTGCCCTGGCTTTCGGCGAAGCCGTACAGGTTGGTCAGGGTGTTGGTGGCGGCGTCGGGCAACAGGTCGTACAGCGCGCGCAGCGGGCCGGTGAACTCGCTGGCCAACTGGTCCAGCTGCAGTTGCACGATCGTGGCCCACAGCAGGATGACGGCGAAGGCGGCGGTCGCGCTCCGCAGCAGGGTCCCGGCGGTCCAGCCGGCCGCGGCCCAGGCCGTGCTGACCACCACGGCCAGGCCCACCGCGGCGGCCAGCCGGCCGGCGGTCGGCAGCGGGCCGGCGGCGGGCGAGGCCGAGCCGGTGACGCCCACGGCGGTGAGCACGCTGAACACCCCGGCGAGCGCGAAGGTGAGCAGCACGCTCAGCGCGGCCGCGATCAGGACGGCGAGCGCCTGGCCGAGTGACGTCTGGGCCCGGGTGGGCCCCTGGAGCAGGGACGTCTTGATCGTGCCGTCGGCCCAGTCGCGGCCGGCGGCCAGCGCCCCGATGAGGAAGAACGCCGCGGTCCCCTGGAGCGGGAAACCGTCGCCGATGCTGTTGAGCACGGCCGGGACGAACTGGCCGGGGAGGATAGACGGCAGCACCTGCGCCGGGGTGGCCAGAGAGATGGCCCCGCTCCCGGCGCCCAGGTACAGGATGAACTGCTCGACGTACGCGCCGAGCAGGGTAAAGACGGGCAGGATCAGGACGAACGCCCACATGGCTGGCCAGCGCGCCATGACCAGCAGCTCGGACCGCGCCGAGGCCAGCACCCCGCGGCCCGCTCCGGCGCCGGCCGGGGCCTGCGGGCCGGGCCGCCGGGAGGCACGCGGGCCGGGGGGCCGGACCCGGGGCCGGATGAGCCGCCGGCGGGCCGGGGCGGTGATGTCACGCCGCAGGACCAGGATCAGGGCCAGGATCGGGAACGCCACCGCGTAGCCGGCCAGGATCTCCGCGGCGTTCCAGGGACTGACCGGCTGGTAGGTAGCCGAGGCGGCCCCGCCGCCGGGCGAGCCGAACATCGAGGTGAGCGTGATCAGGCTGGCTCCCGGCATGACGTTGTAGAGGTGCTGGAACCACCCGCCCGCGTTGAGGCTCAGCTCGAACAGGAAGCCGTCGGCGATCGCGTACCAGATCAGCGCGGCCGCGACGCCGCCCGCCGCGCTGCGGAACAGCGTGCCCAGCGCGATGCCCAGGGCCCCGTAGGCCAAGCCGATGAGCAGGCCGGCCCCGACGGCCTGGGCCATGACGATCACCGACGGGAAAGCGCCGGCCGCGCCGCCCGCGAGCGCGCCGCCCACGTATCCGCGGATCGCCACGCTGGCCAGCGCGGCGAGGGCGAAGCTGGCCAGCACGCTGGCCGCGCAGGCGGTCATGATGGCCAGCACCTGGCCGCCGAAACAGCGGGCCCGGCCCTGGCCCTGCAGCAGCGCCGTCCGCAGGGTCCCGCTCCCCCAGGCCCCGCCGACGATGACCGCCCCCAGCAAGCTGAACGGAGCGGTGAAGGACAGCTGGTTCACGGTCTGGATGGCGAACTGGCTCGGCAGCAGGGACGGCAGGTTCTGGGCCGGGCTGCCGTACGTGGCGTACATCGCCGGGGTCAGGCCGAGATAGGTAAGGAACTGGAACAGGTACACCTGGACCAGGACCAGCAGCGGCGCGACCAGGACCAGCGCCCAGGCCACCCGCGACTTGCGCAGGACCAGCAGCTCGGCCCGCCAAGACGCGAGCATCGGGCTACCCGCCCGCGCCGGGTACGCGGCCGCTCGGCCCGGGCCGGCTCCGGCGCAGGCGCCGGGTCGCGGGCCGGCGCAGCGAGTCCGCCCCGCCGCTGCGGCCGCCGGTCAGCTCCACGAACACGTCCCGCAGCGGCCGCCGCTCAGTGCGGACCTCGCTGACCTCCAGGCCCGCCTCGACCAGCCGCCGGTTGACCGCTGCGGCCTGGCCCCGTCCCTGGTCGTCGGGTCCCTGGTCGGGGCCCTGGTCGCGCAGGGCCAGGCTGAGCAGCTCCCCCGCGCGTTCCGCGCCCTCCAGACCGGACAGCCCGGCGATCACCGCGGCCGCCCGGTCGGCGGGCTCGGCCCGCACCCACAGCCGGGCCTGGCCGCGGAGCTGCCCGGGGGTGCCCTCGAACAGCATCCGGCCGCCCCCTATCACCGCCACCCGCCCGCAGAGCTCCTCCACCTCGCGCATGTCATGGCTGCTCAGCAGGATGGTCCGGCCGCTTGTACCCAGGTCGCGGATGAGCCGCTGCATCTCCAGTTGCCCGACCGGGTCCAAGCCGTTGGACGGTTCGTCCAGGATCAGCAGTTCCGGGTCCTTCAGCAGGGCCATGGCCACGCCTAGGCGTTGCTTCATGCCTAGGCTGTAGCCAGCGACCCGGTCCCTCCCGCGGGCGGCCAAGCCCGCGGTCTCCAGTACCGCATCCACCCGAGCGTCGGATACGCCGCGCCGCCGGGCCGCGGCCCGCAGGTTGTCCCGCCCGGACAGGAACGGGTAGAACGCGGTCTCCCCCATCGATCCCACCCGGCTCAGGCCGGCCGGGTCGCCGGGCGGCGCACCGAGGACCCGGATCAGCCCGGTGGTCGGGCGCACCAGGCCGAGCAGCATGCGCAGGGTGGTGGTCTTCCCGGCGCCGTTCGGGCCGAGCAGACCGTAGATCTCCCCGGGCCGGACCGACAGATCGAGCGCGTCCACCGCCGTCACCTGGCCGCCGAAGCGCTTGACCAGGCCGCGGACCTCGACCGCCAACGCGTCTGTCACGCTGCCCCCTTAGGCCGGACCTCGACACGCACGTTACTCGCCGGATACTGGGATGCCCAGGCGGTCCGGGTCCAGTGCTTTGTACAGTGATCACCGACGACAACGAGGGGCGGCAGCGTGATACTGGTGACCGGAGCGACCGGGCGAGTTGGCTACCACGTGCTGGAGGCGCTGGCCGACGCGCGCGCCGACGTCACGGCGATGGTGCGGGTGGACGCCAAGGCCGCCGACCTGCCGGGGACGCCGCAGCACGTGGTGGCGAGCTTCGACGATCCGCCGTCGGCCGAGATCCTGCGGGGGTTCGACCAGGTCTTCCTGCTGAGCCCGGCGATCGAGGAGCAGGCCGAGCTCGAGACGGTGTTCATCGACGCGCTGGTGGCCGCGGGCCACGGCCCGCACGTGGTCAAGATCGCGGCCGACGGCTTCGCCGATCCCGGCTGCGACGTGCGGTTCATGCTCAGCCACCGGCAGGTCGCCGCGCACCTGGACGCCACCGGCCTGCCGGTCACCTACCTGGCGTCGGCCCTGTACATGGAGGACCTGCTGGCCACCGCGGACACCGTCCGCGAGGCCGGGGAGGTCTCGGTGCCAGCCGGGCACGGCCGGGTCGGGTTCGTAGCGGCCAGCGACGTGGCGGCGGTCGCGGCCCGGGTGCTGACCAGTCCGGATCACGCGGGGGCCACCTACGTGGTGACCGGGCCGGAGGCGCTGCGGTTCAAGGACGTCGCGGCGCGGGTCTCGGCCGTGTTCGCGCGGGAGGTCGACTACACCGACCAGGCACCGGAGCGAGCGCGCGAGCTGATGCTGGCCGGCGGGGTCAGCCCGTGGCGGGCGGACGGGAACCTGGAACTGTTCGACTGGATCCGGCAGGGCGGCGCGGACAACGTGACGGCCACGGTGCGCGAGGTGACCGGCGCCGATCCGCAGCCGGTGCAGGACTGGCTCGAGGAGTCGCGCGAGGAGTTCGAGGGTCCGGCGCTGGAGCTGCCCCGGTCGGTGTTCTGAACGAGACTCTCGGTGTTCTGAACGGGGCTCAGGAGCGGACTAGGCGGGCGATGGCCTCGGAGGCTTCCTTCACCTTGTCGCTGGCTTCCGGGCCGCCCTCCTCGATGGCCTGCGCGACGCAGTGGCCGAGGTGGTCTTCGACCAGGCCGAGGGCGACGGCCTGCAGCGCCCGGGTCACCGCGGAGACCTGGGTCAGGATGTCGATGCAGTAGGTGTCGTTCTCGACCATGCGCTGCAGGCCGCGCACCTGGCCCTCGATGCGGCGCAGCCGCTTGAGGTAAGCATCTTTGTCCTGGGTGTAACCGTGCATGACCCAACTCTAGGTGATGCTTCTCGATAACCTCACGGTATGCGCGACGAGACCATCACCGCCTTCCTCGACCAGCTTGCGGCCCGGGTGCCCGCCCCGGGCGGCGGCGCGACCGCAGCCCTGCAAGCCGCACAGTCGGCGGCCCTGCTGGCCATGGTGGCCAGGTACAGCGACAGCGCCAAGTACGACGCCGACCTGATGAACCACGTCATCACCGAAGCCGACGGGATCAGGGGCGACGCCCTGACGCTGGCCGAGGCGGACGCCGCCGCGTTCGGGGCGGTGGCCGGCGCCTACGCGCTGGCCAAGGACACCGACGAGGAGAAGCAGGCCCGCTCGGCGGCCATCGCGGCCGCCCTGGCCGAGGCGGCGCGGCCGCCGGCCGACGTGGTCCGGCTGGCGCTGCTCCTGGTCAGCCTGGCCGAGGAGCTGCTCCCGGCCGGCAACCGCAACGTGATCACCGACGTGGCCGCGGCCGCGGAGGCGGCCCGGGCGGCGGCGGTCACGGCCCAGGTCAACATCGAGGTCAACCTGCGCGGCTTGAAGGACCCCTCGGTCCTGGGGGAGCTGGCGTCCATGGCCGAGGTCACCGACGACGTGGTCGCCCGCGCCGACCGGGTGGTGGCCGCGGTGCGCGAGGAGATCAGCCGATGACGCTCCTGTCCGGACGGGAACTCGCCGCGGACATCCGGGCCCGCACCGCGGCCGCGGCGGCCGCACTCGCGGTCCTGCGCCATCCGCCCCGGCTGAGCGTGGTCACCGCCACCGACGACGAGGCGAGCGCCTGGTACGTCCGGTCGATCGCCGCGGCGGCGGCCAAGGCCGGGATCGTCTGCGAGGTCGAGGACCTCGGCCCGGAGGCCACCGCGGACGGCATCACCGCGCAGCTGAGCGCGCTCAGCGCCGACCCGACGGTGGCCGGGATCATCTTGACCACTCCGTTGCCGGGCGGCATGCGGCTGCCCGAGCTGGCCGAGGCCATCGACCCGGCCAAGGACGTGGACGGCGCCAACCCGTCCTCACTTGGCCGGCTGATGACCGGCCTGCCGGCCTTCGCGCCAGCCACCGCCGAGGCGGTGGTCCGGCTGCTGGACCATTACCAGGTGGAGCTGGGGGGACGGCATGTGGTGGTGGTGGGGCGTTCGGCGGTGGTGGGCAAGCCGGTGACACACCTGCTGCTGGACCGGGACGCCACGGTCACCGTCTGCCACTCCCGCACCCGGGATCTGGCCGCCATCACCAGGCAGGCCGACGTGCTCGTGGTGGCCGCGGGCCGGACCGGGCTGATCGGCCCGGACCACGTGGCCCTGGGCGCCACGGTCATCGACGTCGGCACCAACGCCACCCCGGACGGCGGGCTGGCGGGCGACGTCGACCCCAAGGTTGCCGACATCGCGGGCGCGCTCAGCCCGGTGCCGGGCGGGGTCGGGCCGGTGACCACCGCCGTGCTGCTGCGCCATGTCACCGACGCCGCGGCGCGCGGGGGCTGAGGCACGGGGGGCTGAGGCACGGGGGGCTGAGGCACGCACCACGGCCGTTCGGGATTAAAGCTCTTTCTGCCGAACGGACGGTGGCGTGACGCGGCCGTCCGGGGCGTCCGCGGTGCCGGCGCCGCCTTCGGCCGCCCCGAGCAGGGCCAGGAACGGGCCGACCCGGAGCCCCTCCTGGGCGGAGTGCCGGAAGAGGCTGTCGTGGTTTATGGTGTACCTGGTGCGTCGGCCGGCCCGGGTCCGGGTCAGGTAGCCGGCGGCCTCGAGGTCGGCCACGATGGCCTGAACGGTGCGCTCGGTCAGCCCGACCACGGCGCTGATGTCCCGGATCCGGGCTTCGGGGTCGCGGGCGATCTCCACCAGGACGTGCCCGTGCCCGGTCAGGAGGGTCCAGGCGCCGCCGTTCTCGCCAGGGTCGCTCATACCATCTGATCATATACTCGCGAGAGGATTATCGCGAGTATATACACATGAAATTTTTCTCGCGTTTCTCTTGACACATGTCGTTCCGGCGCCGATCCTGATGGTGCGATCGGGTGACCGGTCCGGGTCATGGGAGGTGCTGCAGATGCGTGAGGTCAGCTATCCCGTCGAGCTGGTCCGGGGCGTGCCGGTGGTGGCGGCGCCCGAGGAGATCGACATCACCAATGCCGCCGGGCTGCGGACGGCGCTGCTCAAAGCGGCCGAGCACGACGCGGCCGGGGACGAAGCGGACGGGTTTGAGGCGGGCGGGCATCGGACGTTCGTGGTCGACATGACCCGGACCCGGTTTTGCGACTCGGCGGGGATTGCGGCTCTGGTGGGTGCGCACAAGCGGGCCCAGGCCGAGGGCGGGCGGGTGCTGCTGGCCGTCTCGGGCACGGCCGTACCGCGCATCTTCGAGCTCACCGGGATCGACCGCATCATCCCCAGTTTCACCAGCCTGGAAGAGGCGCTGGCGGAAACGCTCGCGGGGACCGGCCCCTTGCCGTTGGCGGATTTAACTGAGCATGCTGCGGTAGACGGCGATCAGGGCCGCCTTCTGTTCCTCGCTGAGGCGCTTGTCGGCGCGGATCGAATCCTCGGTCGGCGGGGGCGCTTGAAGGCTGGGGCCCGCTTCCGCGATCCCGCCTGCCGCGTCGGCCGCGACCTTGTCGATGAGGCCGGCCTGGGCCATCAACGTCTCCGCGGAAACGTTGAGCGCGTCGGAGATCTGCTTGAGCACGCGCACCGAGGGCTGGTGCAGGCCGCGCTCGATCTGGCTGAGGTACGGGTTCGACAGGTGCGTCAGTTCCGCCAGCTGCCGTAGAGACAGGTTGGCCATCCGGCGCTGAGTGCGGATGAAGGCGCCGAGCGCCTCCCGCTGGGGCTGCCACGGGTCCTGCACGGTCACCTCCTGGTTTTCGCAAACTATAGTACGCGGCAGCGCCGGGCTGCCGGTGCTGCCGCGTACGGGATCGAATCGATTACTTGCTGGCCTTGGGCTTGCTGTCCTCGCCGGACGGCAGCGCGGCCATGGCCTTCACCACGTCCTCGGCGAACTTGCGCTGGCCGGCCAGCAGCTTCTCGGCGAAGTCGTAGGCGCTGGCCACGACGTCTTCCGGCTTGGGCAGCTTGTCGGCAAGCGGCACGTTCACGGACGGCAGCTTGGGGGTGATGGACTGGACAGTCTCGACCCAGGTCTTGATCGCCTCGACGACGGTCTCCTGGCTCTTGCGGACGGTGTTCAGGATCTCGTCCTGCACTTGCTGCGGGCTAGTCATGGTCTGTTATCTCCTTTTCGGTTCGCTCTTTGCTAACTATACCAAGCATTGGGTTGGGATGTCAAGCGGTTCGCTTGGCATACATAGCAGGGCGCGGAGCGGGGAGCGGAGCCGGGGCGAGGAGCGGGCGTCGTTGCCTTGGCTAACCATCGTGAGATTCAGCTGGGACCTGATCGAGATATGCCGGTCCTAGGGGTTTGTCATACCCAGCCCTAATCTTGGGGTATCTAGCGATGCAGCAAGGTGCGGAGGTTGACGATGCGACGCCTGTGGATGTCTGCCCTGCTTGCGCCGGTACTGGCGCTGGCGGTACCGGCCGTGGCCCTGGCTACGCCGTCGGTCCCCGCGGCGCGGACGGCGCCGGCCGCCGCGGCGGGCCTGCAGGTCGGCCAGCACGGCTTGTCGGTCAGGGCGCTGCAGCGCCGGCTGGCCGCGCTGAAGTACTACCCGGGCTCCATCGACGGCAACTTCGGCACCGACACGCTGGAGGCCGTATGGGCGTTCCAGGAGGTGCAGGGGCTGCCGGGTGAGGACTTCGTGAGCGCCGCGATGCAGCGCGCGCTGGCTCACCCGCGGGCGCCGCGGGTGCTCGACGCCGCCGCCGGGTCCAACCGGATCGAGGTCAACCTGGGCATCGAGGTCCTCGTCCTGTACCGCCACAACCAGATCCAGCTGATCAGCCACGTCTCCTCCGGCGGCGGATACTACTACTGCTCGCCCGGCGGCGGCTGCGGCGTGGCCATCACGCCGACCGGCAACTTCCGCACCCTCTCGTTCTTCCCCGGCTGGATCTCGGTGCCGCTCGGGTACATGTACAACTCGGTGTTCTTCCTCGGCACCTCGTACGCGATCCACGGCGACACCGACGTTCCGCTGGCGCCCGTCTCGCACGGCTGCGTCCGGATTCCCATGGACATCGCGAACTTCTTCCACACGCTGGTGAAGATCCCCGGCGAGCCGGTGATCATCCGCCGCTGACCGGGCCCTAGCTGACCGGCTCGGCCGCGGCTGTCGGCGGCGGGGCGGGCTGCTGTCCGTGGACCTCGGACAGCGACCGGGACAGCTGGATGCAGCCGATGGTGACCGCGATCACGGCGGCGATCTCGACCACCAGCAGCCAGCCGCCGGTCTGGACGTTCTCTCCGTAGACGGTTACCCCGAAGGAGGAGCTGATCAGCGCGTCGCCCAGGGTGAGCGGCGGCTGAACGGCGACCAGCGACCCGGCCTGCAGGCCGTTCTGCAGCAGGAACAGCGCGCCGACCCCGGCCACGGCGGTCGCGTACAGCTGCCACGAGCCGAAGAACGCCCCGGCCCCGCGCGGCAGGGCCGACACCGCGCTCTTCAGCAGCGTCGCGGTCAGCGCATAACCGCACGCGGCCGCGAGCCCGAACGCCGCCGCCCGCGCGTTGCCCCGGGCCCGGGCGCCCACGCTGATCACCACCGCCTCGAAGGCGCCGGTGACGATCAGGGCGGTGACCCAGACCTTGGTGCTGGCGTGGTCCGATCCACCTGACGGCGCGGCGGCGGCCAGCCCGGCTCCCAGGCTGACCGTGACCAGGCCCACCGCGTACCAGGTCAGCCGGGGCAGCCGGCGGTGGTTCACCCGGCTGGCCACCAGCAGGGTGAACGGCAGCTCGATGATGAAGATGGGCTGTACCAGCGCCACCGGGCCGGTGTCCAGCGCGATCGCCTGGCAGACCGCGGCCAGGATGACCATCCCGATCCCAGCCAGCCAGACCTTGCGCCTGATCAGGTAGGCGAACAAGGACAGGTGCAGGGCGCGCGACTGCGGCGCATCCTCGGCTGCCAACCGCTGCAGAACCGAGGCCGTTCCGTTGAACAACGCCGTAAGCAGCGCGAACAAAACCGAGGTCACCGCGGCATCTTAGCCCGACGCCAGCCAGCGCGATACCCGGGCCACCCCCGGGCGATCAGCCTCGGTGGTCGACGTAGCTGCCGCGTTTAGCCACGGTGATGATCAGGCCGGCGTCGCGGAGCAGCTGCAGGGTGTGCAGGACCGTGTCCCGGCCCACGCCGTACTGCTGTTGGAGGGCCTTGACCGACGGCAGCGGTCCGGTACGCCACTGCCCGGCCTCGATCCGGCGGGTCAAGATGGCGGCGAGCTGCTGGTACGCCGGCTCGGGCAAATTGTGCCGAACCACCTCAAGTGTGGTCACGAGCCTAACTTAGCAGACCTAAATCGACTAGGGCGTATATCTAGACTGATCTGGTCTGATCTGGTAAGGTGGGTCACGAATCCCAGAGGGGGGGATGACAGCCCCGGTACCAGCTCCCACTCCCGGGTACCGGGGCTGTCCCAATGCCCGGGGTCGGCCGCTGCACGGCCGACCCCGGGCATGTCTAACGTGGTGTGCGACGCGGGCGGGGAATCCCGGGCGCCGACGCGGAAGATGCGGAGCTGCAGGGCCAAGGTGGCGTAGTAGCCGACCAGGGTGGACAGCTCGACCAGGGCCTGCTCGCCGAGGGTGGTGACGGCCAGGTGGTACTGCTGGTCGTCCAGGTCCGCCGGGCCGGTCAGGGACCGGACGACCGAGTAGGCCACCTGCTCCCCCTTGTCGGTGAAGCCGGGATCGGTGCCGGCCCGCAGCGCCTTGATCTCCGGGTCGGTGAGCCCGGCGTCGCGGCCGATCGGCTCGTGCGAGGACCGCTCGTAGGCGCTGTCCCAGGCCTGGGCGACGACCAGGATGGCCATCTCCCGGACCCGGGGCGTGAGCTCGGTCCGGAACCGGATCGCCGCGCCGAGTTCCTGCAGGGCGTGACCGACGGCGGGCGCGTACAGCATGACGTTGAACGGGCCGGCCAGCCCGCCGGCGCCGGTGGCGAGCAGGACCGCGCGCGGGCCCTGGCCGCGCGGGCCGCTGAGGATCTCCCGGTACAGGCCGACCTGTTCCGGTGTCATCGTGTCGGACGATAGGGCAGCAAGGCGCATCGGTCCTCCTACGTGGCCGGGGACGGGGACGTCCGGGGGTTCGTGGCCCGCGCGCCGGCCAAGAACGTGGTCATGCAGGAGTAACTGCCCACAGAATCTGATCATGCACCACGGACCGTTCGGAAACAGTGATTGTCGCACATACGGTCCGTAGACGCCCTGAGGTCACGCCTGGTTCGACGCGCCTCGGCGTGACAGGACATCGATAAGCGCCGCCGCGAGCAGCACCGCGGCGACCACGATGTCGATCCACTGACTCGACACACCTAGCAGGTAGAGACCGTTGTAGATGCCGCCGATGACAAGGCCGCCCAGCACGCCGTGGATGGTCTTGCCCCGGCCGCCGAACAGGCTGGTGCCACCGATGACCGCCGCGGCCACCGCCAGCAGCACGTAGCTGTTCGCGGCCTTGATGATGTTGGTGGTCAGCGAGACCTGCCACGAGGCGAACAGCACGCCGGCGATCCCGGAGATCAGGGCGGACAGGACGAAACACCAGGTCCGGATCCCGGTCAGGCTGACCCCGGCGCGCCGCGCCGCCTCGGCGTTGCCGCCGATGGCGTACACGTAGCGGCCGAAGCGAGTTCGCTGCAGCAGGATGGTCGAGGCGCCCAGCACGACCAGGACGATCGGGATGATGTAGGGAACTCCCTCAATCGTCCCGACGTGGGCCCGGTTGACGCTGCAGATGGCGACGAGCGCGACGCCCGCGACCACCATCAGGACGATCTTCAGCGCGGTGAGGCTGCGCGGCGGAGCCTCCAGGCCGTGACGGCGCTTGCCGGCGTCCCGCAGCCAGAGCCCGGCAGCGGTGGCGCCGACGACCACGACCAGCAGGATCCAGCTGACCGTCGTGTTGAGCGATCCCCAGAAGATGTCGTAGAGGACGAGCTCGTTCTTGTACTGGGCGTTGCCGATACCAACCAGGCTCCCGCCGAGGACGATGATCGCCACGCCCTCCAGGATCAGCAGCCCGCCCAGGGTGACGATGAACGACGGCATCCGCAGCCGGGCCACGAGCGTTCCCTGGAGGGCGCCGACCGCGCAGGACGCGATCAGCGTCAGGATGATCGCCACCCACCACGGCAAGTTCGCGCCGGTCGGCTGCACGAGTTCGGCGACCACGACGCTGCTCAGCCCCATGACCAGGCCGACGGACAGGTCGATCTCGCCCAGGAGCAGGGCGAAGATCTCGGCGATGGCCAGCAGCATGTAGATGGTGCTCTGCTCGAAGAGGTTGACCAGGTTCTGCGCTGACAGGAACTTCGAGTTCGCGATCTGGAAGCTGATGGCGACCACCACGATGGCCAGGACCACGGGCAGGACACCGCTGTTGCCGCCGCGGACCCGGGCCCACGAGGCCCGCAGGTACTGGCCCAGCGACTGGGCGACGAGCTCGGGCGGGACGTCGGCCGCGGCCTCGTCGGCGGCGGTGAGGTCGGCCACCATCGTGGTGTCCGTCGCCCCGGCCGGGGTCTGGCTGGAGTCCGCCGGTACTTGAGACACGGGCACTTCAGACACGGGTCACGCTCCCAGTACTACCGCGCCGTGACAGCACGTCAATGAGCACGGCGGCCAGGAGCACGCCGCCGGGCAGGATGTATTGCAGCGGCGTAGACAGGCTGCCCAGGTTGAGCAGGGATACGCCGTAGGCGATGCCGCCGATCAGGAGCCCGCCGAGAACACCGTGCAGGGCCTTACCCCGGCCGCCGAACAGGCTGACCCCGCCGATGACGGCGGCGGCGACGGTGTACAGGACGAGCTGACCGGGGTCGGCCGTATTGGTGCTGTACTCACCGTAGAAGAAGGACCCAAGCAGGATGCCGCCGAGTCCGGCGGTCGCCGAGCAGAGCGCGAAGGCCCAGGTGCGCATGCCGGCCAGGCTGACGCCGGCGCGGCGGGCCGCCTCGGGGTTGCCGCCGATGGCATACAGGTAGCGGCCGAAACGGGTCCGCTCGAGCACGAGCGTCCAGACGGCAGCGACGACGAGGACGATCGGGATCACCCACGGAAGTCCCTGCACGGACTTGAGCGAGGTGCCGCGGTTGACAGTGCAGACCGCCACCACAGCCGCCCCGACGATTGCCACCAGGACGATCCTGACTGCGGTCACGCTCTTCGGGGGAGCCACCAGGCCCTGGCGTCGTCTGCTGGCCGCGCGCAGCCACAGGGCAGTGCCGATGCCCCCGACGACGACCACCAGGAGTATCCAGCTGGCCACGGGGGTGATCGTCCCCTGGACCAGGTCATAGATGACGGCCTGGTTGGAGTCCGAGGTGTTCAGGTTCACGGAGCCGTCGGCACCGCCGAGGACGACGATGAGGATGCCCGAGAACAGCAGGAACCCGCCCAGGGTCACGATGAAGGACGGGATCTTGAGCCGGGCACTGAGTATCCCCTGGAGGGCGCCGAACACGCCGCAGGCGACGAGCGCGGCGAGGATGGCCGCCAACCACGGCCAGTCCGCCCCGGGCTGCTGGACCAGCTTGAACGCGATCACCCCGCCGATCAGCGCGACCGCGCCGACCGAGAGATCGATCTCCGCGATGAGCAGAACCAGGGTCTCGGCGATCGCCAGCACCATGTACACGGTGCTCAGCCCGAAGATGTACACGAGGTTGCTCGGCCGCAGGAAGGCGTGCTCGGGGGTGATGATCTGGAAGACGACGGCGACCACGACCATGGCCATGAGCACGGGCAGGACACCGCTGTCGCCGCCGCGGACGCGGAGCCACGAGGCCCGCAGGTACTGGCCCAGCGTCTGGGCCAGGAGCTCGGGCGGCACGTCGGCTACGGACATATCGGGGGCGGCGACGAGCGCGACCGCCTCGGCCTCCGTCTGGCGCCGCCGGGCATGCGCCGTCTCGGCCGGCGGCTGGCCTGGGTCCGCGGTCACGGGGTCTTCCCCATCCGGGGCCATGGGCTCAGACCTCGCCACTGGCGGATGCGGCAGGCTCGGACGGCCGCCCGTTGGCGGCGCCCGTCGTCATGTACTCCACCACGCTCTGCCGGTCGAAGCCCGCGGCCGGCCCGTCGGCCACCATCCGTCCCAGGTACAGCACCGCGATCCGGTCCGCGACCTCGAAGACGTCGTTCAGGTTGTGGGAGATGACCATCACGGCCAGCCCCTGGTCCCGGAGCCGCTTGATCAGGTCCAGCACCTGCCGGGTCTGCACCACCCCGAGAGCGGCGGTGGGCTCGTCCAGCAGCACCAGCTTGGAGTTCCACATGACCGCCTTGGCCACTGCCACCGACTGCCGCTGACCACCCGAGAGCGAGGCCACCGGCTGGCGGATCGAGCGCACCGTGGTCACCCGAAGAGTCTTCAGGGTGTCGGCCGCCGCCAGTTCCATCGAGTCCTCGTCGAGCAGGCCGTGGCGCAGCCGTTCGCGGCCGAGGAACATGTTCTGGACGATGTCCAGGTTGTCGGCCAGCGCCAGATCCTGGTAGACGGTCTCGATGCCGAGCGCGGAGGCGTCCCGGGTACTCCGGATGTGTACCGGTTTCCCCTCGAAAAAGATCTGGCCGTGGTCCGGCTGGTGCGCGCCGGCGATGGTGCGGGTGAGCACCGACTTCCCGGCCCCGTTGTCTCCGCACAGGCCGGTCACCTTCCCCGAGTACAGATCCAGGTTCACCCCGTAGAGCGCCTGCACCGGCCCGAAGTGCTTGTCGATGCCCCGCATGCTCAGCAGGGGTTCCGCGTCCTCCCCGCCGCTGCTCGCGCCTGCCGGGGCCTCGTTTACCTCAGTCATCTTCAATACCCGTCAGTAGCGTTACCGGAGGCTCAACTATCTCATGACCTGGGGAACCTCAGCGGAAACCCGCCGAGGCTCCCCAGGTCAGCTGATTACTTGATGCCGTTTGCGGAGCAGACGCTCGCGCCCGCGATCGCGCAGATGGCCGAGGCCGTGTCGAAGTTGTCCTTGACGACGGTCGACTCAATGTTGGACTTGGTCACCCACGTGGCCGACAGCAGGGACGCCGGCTCGGTGATGCTCGTGTCAGCCGAGTCCGTGGCCGTGCCGTTGAGCAGGGCCGGAGGCACCGTCTGGCCGGCCAGCAGGATCGTGGCCACCGATACGGCGTCCTGGACCTCCTTGTAAACCGGCTTGTAAACGGAGCCGCACTGGTAGCCCTCGAGGATCCAGGCCATGCCCTGCGCCGTGGCGTCCTGACCCGTGGTCGGGATCGTGTTGGGCTTGACCCCGGCCCCCTTGAGGTCGGTGATCACCGCGTTGGCAAGCCCGTCATTGGCCTCGATGGTGGCGTTGATCTTCGGGTTGGCGGTGAACGCCTGCTGGAAGATGGTGCCGCCCTTGGTGTTGTCCCAGCCGGGGGCGAAGTTCTCGGCCACCAGCGTGGCGCCGTCGGCGGTGCCCTTCGCGCCCGCGGCGACCGACTTGGCCGCCTGGTTGAAGACCACCTTGTTGTAACCCGTGGCGAAGGCGATCGCGTTGGGGTCGGTGTCCTCGCCGCCGTTCAGCACGTAGACCTCGGGGTTCTTGATGTGCCAGGCCGTAAGGCAGGCGTTGAAGCCCGTGCCGATCAGCTCACCCACCGCTTCGCCGTTGAAGCTGACGTAGTAGGTCTTCGTGCCTTCGAAAATGGCGCGGTCGTAGGCGATCAGGGTGACGCCCTTCTGCTCGGCAAGCTTCGCGATCGCGACGCCAGTCGGGCCGTCGAGCGGGCAGACGATCAGGATCTTGGCACCCAGGTTGATGTCGGCCGTCGCGTCGCTCAGCTGGGTCGCGTCGCTGCCCTGCGCGTTGTCGATGCGGAACTCCGACGAGGTGTACCCGGCGGCGAGGAAGGCTTGCTTGAAGTACGGCGCGTCGAAGTCAACCCACCGCGTCGACGACGTGGTGTCGGGCAGGACCACGCCTACCTGCAGGCTGGTGGCGCCCTTGGTCCCGGCCTGGGCCAGCCCCTTGAGCTGGCTCATGGTCGACGCGATGTTGACGGTGAAGGAGTCGATGCTCAGGTTCGGAACCGTGGTCGAGCCCGTGGCCGCCGACGACGACGAGCCCGAGGAGGCAGGCGTGCTCGTCGAGCTCGAGCTCGACGAGGACGAACAGCCCGCAGCCGCCAGGGCCAGGGCCGCGGCCAGAGCTATCCAGCCCATTCTGGGGAGGCGGCGACCTCCCTCACTTCTGTTACTTACTCGCATTCCCCATACCCTTTCGCCCAGATGTACCCGAATAAGCCGACCGGGACACCGGTGGAGTAGCGGTGTCCCTTCGGAGGGAAGTTAGTGCATTCGACATGAGAAATCCAGGGCCCGAAAGTTCTCCCGTCAGCAGAACGTCGGTCATCGTGCGGCAAATCCGCCCGGTGAGGATGTCGAATTGCGCCTCCCAGACGCTCATCCGCCGGATAGAACCCGACCAGCGGTCTCTATCCGGACACGGCCGCTGACGGACGGCCACTCGGATCATTACGTACCACCTCGCGTAGTAATGAACGACCACATGATCGTATTCAGGCATGCCGAACGTAACCGCGTGCCTACCTGCGATCGCAGCGCAGCGTCTTAGCTGCCACCTTAGAGTTCCCGGAATTAACATGGCCTTAACATCGGCACCGGCCCGTGAAGATACCGTTAACGGATAGCCTGGGTGTAACTGAATTGTGATCCGAGTGTGACCCGAAATTGCGATTCGGGTCATTCGGGGGCCAGGCGATAGCCGGCCCGCGGCTGGGTGAGGATGAGCGGGGCGCTGTCGTCCGCCTCGAGCTTGGCGCGCAGCCGCCGGACGTAGACGCGCAGGTACTCGGTCTCGGTCTCGTAGCCGTGACCCCAGACCCGGCGCAGCAGGTGGGCGTGGGTGAG
>Ga0302178_10001717_pt1 | contig 18093 bp, 14 predicted proteins | sample I_Palsa_E1_3_FD_198790 | JGI IMG/M metagenome (GOLD analysis project Ga0302178, IMG submission 198790) | Peat permafrost microbial communities from Stordalen Mire near Abisko, Sweden - I_Palsa_E1_3 | ecosystem: Environmental > Terrestrial > Soil > Palsa > Peat permafrost | place: Sweden... | reverse complement strand
ACCTGAGCCGAAGCTGGCCAGGACCACCGGCGCGTAGACGCCGGCCAGGCGCGGCCCGAACAGGCTCCGCAGCGCCGACGTCGCCACGATCACGGTCGAGCCGAGCGGGCTGGCGGCCGCCGGGGTCAGCGGCAGCAGGTCGGCGGAGGGAAATCCGCCAGCCTGCAGCGCCGCGCACATGGCGGGATCGCATCCCACGATCGCAGCCCGGCTGACCTGCTGCTCCACCCACCTCGCCGCAGCCGCGCGGGCGACCGCCGCCGGGCCGACGCCGCCGGGTGACACAGCGCCGGGTGAGACAGCGCCGGGTGAGACAGCGCTGCTTACCGCGGCCCCGCGGTGGCCCGGTGCCCGGCCTGGCGACCGCGAGAGCAGCACGGTCGCGGCGCCCCCGGCGAACACGATGACGGCCAGGATCACCGTGCCGCCCAGCCGCAGCCGCAGCCTGCCTGCCGGGCGCGCGAGGCCGGTCTCCCGGAACAGGTGCCGCACGAGCCAGAGCCGCAGCGTCGTCCAGAGCACGGCCGCCCAGGCCGGCTGCGGGGGTGATATCTCCCGCGGCAGTGTCTCCCGCGGCAGTGTTTCCGGCAGTGATGTGTCCTGCGGTGAGTTGTCCCGCGGTGAGTTGTCCTGCGGTGAGTTGTCCCGCGGCGGTGATGTCTGAGGTGCTGGGGCCTGCGGTTCTGGGGTTTGCCGCTGAGGAAATGCGACCGTCCGCGGCGGCGTGACCTGAGCCGCCGCTGGAGCGTGACTAACCTGGCCGCCAGCCTCCGGCCGCGGCGCCGGCAGAACGCGGTCTGCTTTGCCCTGCAAAATGCCCCCCTGGGCCACCGTGCAGAGGGTTGCGATAGCCCCAGGAGGAAAGCACAACACAGAAAGCGCTGGCCTTTCAGCACGATCGCTGATTGCCCCGTAATGAGCTGCGCACCCAGCCTGGCCAGCGCGGATAGGCATTCCCGGCGCGCGCGGCCCACCGCGAATGATCCGCGACGCGCCTGCCCGGCCCGGCCGGCCACGGCGGCCCGGCCGAGCTGCTCAGTTGGGGTTGTAGGGGGAGTACCTGAGATCCGGGGCCGGCGTCGAGGTGAGCGAGCGCAGCATCATGGTCTCCCTGGACAGCATCGCGCGCTCGGCGGCGAGCCTGCTGGCCGCGTCCGGCTCGGCGAGCAGGGCCTGCCGGTCGCCGAGATCGATGATCATCGCCGTGGCCACGAGATAGGAGAGTGCCGCGGGCTCGTCCGGCAGTTCGGGAACGCTGACCTGGGTTGCCCCCCGCTGGGCGAGCGCCTCAAGATAAGCGCGGAACCCGCGCTGCACGGACTGGGCCGCGAGACCGGCGGCGCTCTCGTCGCCGGTGTCCTCGGCGAGCAGGTCCACCTGGCCTCGCAGGTAAGGCCCGGAATCGTCAAGCTCCAGCAGCCGGAAGCGCTGGGTGCCTGCGGCCACCAGGTCGAACCTGCCGTCCTCGTACTCCTCGACCTGGCGCAGCACGGCGATGCAGCCGATCTCGTGCAGCGAGGAGATGCCGGCGATGCCGGTCTCGCGGCCCTTGCGGATCGCGATGACGCCGAAACCCCGCGGCTCAGGCCCGTCCTGCAGGTCGCGGACGAGCTGCCGGTAGCGATCCTCGAAGATGTGCAGCGGCAGCAGTAGCCCGGGATAGAGCACCGTGCCGAGCGGGAACAGCGGCATCGTCTGGCTCATAACGGGAGCTTATGCCAGCTTCCGGCCGGTGCAGGCGGCGGATCCTAGCGATGAGTCAGGAAGCGGGTGATGGCCGCGTCGAGTGCCCGGGCTATCTGCCGCTGGACGCTGGCCGTGGTCAGCAGGGCCGCGTCGGCGGCGTTGCGCATGTTGCCGCACTCGATCAGTACCTTGGGGACGGTGGTCAGGTTGAGCCCGGCGAGGTCGTCACGGAAGATGACGCCGTCCTGCCCGTAGTAATCGCTGCGCTGCATCGGCGTGCCGGCCAGGAATGCCGAGCGGACGTCGCGGCCGAACCGGACGGAGGCGGTGATCACCTTGTCGTTCGGCCCGTCCGCGACGGGCTCCAGGACGGTGAAGCCGCGGCCCCAGGACGGGCCGCCATCTGCGTGAATGTCGATGGCCACGCTGGCGTGCGCGCGGTCGATGATCTCGGCCCGGCGGTTCACGCACGGCCCGACGCCGTGGTTATTGCGCCGCGTCATCACGACCCGCGCCCCGGCGCGGCGCAGGTAGCCGCGCAGGTAGCTGGCGACGTTGAAGTTGAACTGCGCCTCGGTGTAGCCGCTGTCGGTCTCGGTGCCGGTGGTGTCGCAGTCCTCCCAGAAACGGCCGTTCCAGATCTGGCGGTCGATGTACGCCGGATCGGTGCCGTTGAGGCCGTTGTGGCCGGGGTCGATCCCGACGACTTTGCCGGCCAGCGGCTTCGCCCTGGCCGCGGCCGGCGTGCTGGTTGCGGTCGCCGACGGCGTGCTGGCTGCGGTCGCCGACGGGGTGCTGGTTGCGGGGCTGGCGGGGCTGGCACCGGAACCGGCGCCGGCGCTGCAGGCCGAGGTGATCAGCCCGGTCGCGGCTGCCGCGGCCAGGATCCTGATCAGCAGCCAGCGGGCGCGGGTGGGCGCTCGTCCCCCCGCCCGTGCCCCGGCGCGGGCTGGCGCTGCTAAACGTGACGGCTCTGTCTGCTCGGCTGGCACCTGACTCAGCGTATCGGCCGCTGTCGGCGAAGCGCCGCAGAATGCCCGGCTGCTTGCCTTGACCCCGCGCTCACCGCAGGATGGGGCATGGCCTCAGCGAAGAGCCCGGCGGACCGCCGCAAGCGGCTGGCCCTCGTCGCGGCGATCATGGGCTCCTTCGTGGCCGGCCTCGACGCCACGGCGGTCAACGTCGCGCTGCCGTCGATCCGGGCCGATCTCGGCGGCGGCCTGGCCGGCCAGCAGTGGGTGTCCAACGCGTACCTGCTCGCACTCGGCTCGCTGATCCTGGTCGGCGGCTCGCTGGGCGACATCTTCGGCGAGCGGCGGGTGTTCTCGATCGGCGTGGCCGGGTTCGGTGCCGTCTCGGTGCTCTGCGCCGTCGCCCCGGACATCGGGGTGCTGATCGCGGGGCGGGCGCTGCAGGGGGCGTTCGGCGCGCTGCTGACCCCGAGCGCGCTGGCGGTGATCATCGCCGCGTTCCCGCGGGAGGAGCGCGGCGCGGCGATCGGCTCGTGGACGGCGTGGTCCGGGATCGCGGCGGTAATCGGGCCGCTCGCGGGCGGCTACCTGGTCGACGCGGTCTCCTGGCGGCTGATCTTCGCCATCAACGTGCCGTTCGTCGCGGCGACACTGGTGCTGATCAGCCTGGCTGTGCCGGGCCGCCCGCGCGGGGCCGCGCATGCCAGCGTTGACTGGCTGGGCGCGGCACTGACGTTCCTCGGGCTGGCCGGGCCCGTCCTCGCGCTGATCCGGCTGCCCGACGCGGGCTGGGCCAGCCCGCAGGTCTGGGGCTGCGGGCTCGGCGGCCTGGCGCTGCTGGGCGCCTTCATCTGGCATGAGCAGCGCACTCCGGCGCCGGCGGTGCCGCTCGGGCTGCTGCGCCGGCGGAACTTCTCCGTCGGAAATCTGCAGACCTTCGCGATGTACGGGGGGCTCGGCGTCACGTTCTTCCTGCTGGTGCTCTTCCTCCAGGAAGTGGCCGGGTACAGCGCGCTGCGCTCCGGGCTCGCCGTGATGCCCACGACCCTGGTCATGTTCGCGCTGTCCAAGCGCTTCGGGCGGCTGGCCGACCGGCTCGGTCCGCGGCTGTTCATGGGCGCCGGGCCGCTCACCGCCGCCGTCGGCCTGGCGCTGATGCTGCGCGTGGGCGCGCAGGTGAGCTACCTGACCGGGCTGCTGCCCGCGCTGCTGATCTTCTCGGTGGGGCTCGCCGCAACGGTGGCGCCGCTGACGGCCACGGTGCTCTCGGACGCCGACGACTCCAACGCCGGCATCGCCTCGGGCATCAACAACGCGATCGCCCGCGTCGCCAGCCTGCTCGCGATCGCTGCCGTCGGCGCGGTCATCTCGGCTCAGTTCGGCCACGCTCTTGACCAGCGTCTCGGCGGTCTCCGCCTGTCGCCCCCCGCCCGGGCCGCCGTTGCGCGGGCCCGCGCCGAGACGCTCGCCCGGGTCGATCCCGCCGTCGTTGGCGAGCGGGTCTCGCTCGCCGTCCAGTACGCGTCCGTGCACGCGTTTCATGTGGGGATCGCCGTCGCCGCGGTGCTCGTCGCGCTCGGCGGGCTGCTGGGCCTGGCCGGGATCCGCAACCCACGGCGCGCCGTGCGGTGCGCGGACTGCGCGGGCGGCCAGCTAGCCGGCCAGCCGCTCGCCGCGGCCCGCGAGAGCGCCCGCGTCACTCCCGCCGATCCGGCCGCCTGACGCTGTCGGCCGGCCCGGTCCTGCCGCCCGGGCTCCCGCCGGGACGCAGCGGCCCGTCCGCCAGCCCCGGCGGCGCTAGCGGCCGAGCAGGCCGCGTACCTCGCCCGCGATCTGCAGGTCCTCCCGCGCCGCGATGACCAGGGTCCGCGCGCTCGCCCCGTCGGCGGTGATGTCGCCGTCGCCGCGGACGGCGTCGTTGCGGCGGGCGTCGATCGCGACGCCGAGGAAGGACAGCCGCCCGGCCGCCCGCCGGCGCACCGCGGCGGAGTGCTCGCCCACGCCGCCGGTGAACGCCAGCACGTCCACGCCGCCGGCCGCCGCGCCCATCGCGGCGACGCCGCCCGCCAGCCGGTGGATGTAGACGTCGATGGCGAGCCGCGCGTCCGGATCGCCGCGATCCGCCGCGGCCTCCACCTCGCGCATGTCGCCGGTCCCGGCCAGCGCGAGCAGGCCGGAGTGCTGCTCAAGCGCGGTGGCGATCTCGTGCGGCGGGAAGTGCTCGTGCTCCTCGAGCCAGAGCACCAGGCCGGGGTCGACGGTGCCGGAGCGGGTCGCCATGACCAGCCCCTCCAGCGGGGTGAAGCCCATCGTGGTGTCGACGCTGCGGCCGTCGAGCACGGCCGCGAGTGACGCGCCCGCGCCCAGGTGGCAGGTGATGATCCGGAGATCCGCCGGCGGCCGGCCGACCAGCGCGGCGGCGCGCCGCGAGCAGTAGGCGTGCGACAGCCCGTGGAATCCGTACCGGCGGATCGCGTACCGCCGCCGCCATTCGCGCGGCACCGCGTAGGTCGCCGCGGCGGCCGGGATCGTGGCGTGGAACGCGGTGTCGAAGCTGGCCACCGCCGCCACCCCGGGTAGCAGCGCGGTGACGGCGTCCAGCGCGGCCAGCGACCTGGGCTGGTGCAGCGGGGCGAGGTCGGTCAGCTCCCGCAGCTGCTCGCGTACCGCGTCGTCGATCAGGACCGGGCCGGTGAAGGTCGTCCCGCCGTGCACCACGCGGTGACCGACAGCGTCCGGCTCGGCCCAGTCCCGCAGCGCCCCGGCCAGGGCCGCGGTGTCGATTCCGTCCGGCCCGGCGGGCAGGTCAGCGCTCTGCTCGATGGCGTCACCGGCGCCGAGCAGGCGCAGCTTGAGACTCGAGGATCCGGCGTTGACGACGAGGATCCGCACGGGTCAGCCCTGCCAGGGCCAGGTCCAGTCGGTGATCGCCGGGTCGTCCTCGCCGTGCTCGCGGGTGTAGGCGCGCGCGGCGAGCCTGGCGTCGGACATCCGCTGCCGCAGCGTGGCCGCGCGGGTGCCCAGTGACGGCACGCGGTCGATGACGTCCATCACGAGATGGAACCTGTCAAGATCATTAAGCATGACCATATCGAACGGGGTTGTCGTGGTGCCCTCTTCCTTATAGCCCCGCACATGCAGGTTGCGATGATTCGCGCGCCGGTAGGTGAGCCGGTGGATGAGCCACGGGTAGCCGTGGAAGGCGAAGATCACCGGCTTGTCCGAGGTGAACAGCGCGTCGAAATCGAGGTCGGACAGCCCGTGCGGGTGCTCGGTCTCCGGCTCCAGGCGCATGATGTCCACGACGTTGATGACCCGGACCTTGAGCTCGGGCAGGTGGGTGCGCAGCAGGTCGGCGGCGGCCAGCGTCTCCAGCGTCGGGATGTCACCGGCGCAGGCGAGCACCACGTCGGGCTCGCCGTCCGTGGAACTGGCCCACGGCCAGATCCCCAGCCCGCGGGTGCAGTGCGCGATCGCCTGGTCCATGGTCAGGTAGGTCAGCGCGGGCTGCTTCCCGGCGACGATGACGTTCACGTAGTTCCGGCTGCGCAGGCAGTGGTCGGCGACCGACAGCAGGGTGTTGGTGTCCGGCGGCAGGTAGACCCGCGAGATCTCGGCCTTCTTGTTGATCACGTGGTCGATGAAGCCGGGATCCTGGTGCGAGAACCCGTTGTTGTCCTGCCGCCAGACGTGCGAGGACAGCAGGTAGTTGAGCGAGGCGATCGGCGCGCGCCAGGGGATGTTCCGGGTCACCTTGAGCCATTTGGCGTGCTGGTTGAACATCGAGTCGACGATGTGAATGAACGCCTCGTAGCAGTTGAACAGGCCATGCCGCCCGGTCAGCAGGTAGCCCTCCAGCCACCCCTGGCACAGGTGCTCGGACAGCACCTCCATCACCCGCCCGTCCGGCGCGAGGTGATCGTCGCCGGGCACGGTGATCGCGTCCCAGGCGCGGTCGGTCTGCTCGAACACGGCCGACAGCCGGTTGGACATCGTCTCGTCCGGGCCCATCAGCCGGAACCGGCCGGCGTTCCTGGCGATGATGTCGCGCAGGAACGCGCCGAGCACCCGGGTTGCCTCGCTGGACCCGGCGGCCGGGCGTTCCACCGTTACGGCGTAGTCGCGGAAGTCCGGCATGGCCAGGTCGCGCAGCAGCCGGCCGCCGTTGGCGTGCGGGTTGGCGCTCATCCGCCGGTCCCCGGTGGGCGCCAGGTCGCGCAGCTCGCCGATCAGCCGGCCGGCCTCGTCGAACAGCTCCTCCGGGCGGTAGCTGCGCATCCATTGCTCGAGCATCTCGCGGTGCTGGGCGTTGCCGCGGGTGTCGGCCAGCGGGACCTGGTGGGCGCGGAAGGTGCCCTCGACCGGCAGGCCGTCCACCACCTTGGGCCCGGTCCAGCCCTTCGGCGTGTTCAGCACGATCATCGGCCAGGCCGCCCTTGGCGGCGTTCCCGCGCCGTCACCCCTCGGCCCGGCCGCACGGGCGTGCTGCTGGATGGCCGCGATCGCGTCCAGCACCTCGTCCAGCGTTACGGCCAGCTGCTGATGAACCACCGCGGGATCGTCGCCGGTGACGAAATACGGCTGGTAGCCGTAGCCGCGCATCAGCTCGGCCAGCTCGCGCTCGGGGATGCGGGCGAGCACCGTCGGATTGGCGATCTTGTAACCGTTGAGGTGCAGCACCGGCAGCACCGCGCCGTCGGTCACCGGGTTGAGGAACTTGTTCGAGTGCCAGCTGGCCGCCAGCGGGCCGGTTTCCGCCTCGCCGTCACCCACCACGCACAGCACCAGCAGGTCCGGGTTGTCGAACACCGCGCCGTAGGCGTGCACCAGCGCGTAGCCGAGCTCGCCGCCCTCGTGGATGGACCCGGGCGTCTCGGGTGCCACGTGGCTGGGGATGCCGCCAGGGAAGGAGAACTGCCGGAACAGGGCCCGCATCCCGTCCTCGTCCTGGCCGATCGAGGAGTAGATCTCGCTGTAGGTGCCTTCCAGGTACGTGTTGGCCACCAGGCCAGGGCCGCCGTGACCCGGGCCGGTCACGTACAGCGCGCTGAGATCGCGCTCCTTTATCACCCGGTTCATGTGCGCGTAGAGCAGGTTCAGCCCGGGCGTGGTGCCCCAGTGCCCGAGCAGCCGCGGCTTGACGTGCTCGGCCCGCAGCGGCTCGCGCAGCAGCGGATTGTCCATCAGGTAAATCTGACCGACGGACAGGTAGTTCGCCGCCCGCCAGTACGCGTCGATCAGCGCGAGATCCGGCGGCTGGGCTGCCGGACCACGCGGCCGGTGGTCAGGAACGCTGCTCATCGGCTGCTTCCTCGAAGGTCAGCTCAGCCGCCGGGTCCGCCTCCAGGCGCTCGTCCGGGATCGGCAGCCCGCTGCGGACGGACCGGCCGTACGTCCCGTCGTCCAGCCGCTGCTCAGCGCGGCCGAGGACGGCGAGCCGGTCGCGCAGGCTGGCCGCGATCGCGTCGTCCATGCCCTCCGCGGCGAGTGGCTGCGCGCGATCGGCGATGTCCCCGGTCTCGTTTTCCGCGCTCCGGTCATCCTGGCCGGCTGTCTCGGTGCCCGTGAGCAGGTCCTGCACCTCAGCCCGCTCGGCGGCCAGCAGTGCCCGTGCCCGTTGCTCGTCCATCTGGTCCCTCCTCAGTTCAGTTCAGGTGCCGCTGCCAGTCGCGCGGCACCCGCCCGGCCGGCCCCGGCGTCGGCTGGCTGACGGGATGATGCTCCGGGGGAGCCAGCTGCGGCCCGTCGGTGAACTGCTCCGCGCCGTAGTCCCAGAACCATGACTCGCCCGGCTCGAAACTGCGCACCACCGGGTGCCCCGTCGCCGCGGCATGAGCGCTCGCGTGCTGCGACGGCGACGAGTCGCAGCAGCCGACGCGGCCGCACTGCGCGCACCGGCGAAGGTGCAGCCACCACCCGCCGGCGGCGTCGCAGTCGGCGCACCCGGGGCCGCTGGGCGGAGCAGAAGGGTCGATACCCGATGCGTCAGTCATTCCGTTCTCTCCCTCAGCAGCGATCAGGCAACAGTCAGAACCTACCCACAGCGATCCAGCGACCGCCCCGCGGTGCCGGCGGCGGCAGCGTCAGCTGGCTTCCTCGCTGGCCCTGCGGTGGGCGGGCTCCCGCCCGGGCGGCTGGCCGGGCCGGGGCCGGACCGGCGCCGCGGGCAGCGGGCGGACCTGCGGCTTCCCGGCCAGCAGCTCGAGCTGCTCGCCGTGGTGCACGATCCGCAGCGGCTCGCCGCCGGTGAGCAGATAGCTGGCCTGGGTGCTGGTCACCTCGACGTTGAGGCGGCTGCCCCGGATGAGCAGCCCGAACGCGAGCCTGGTCAGGCCCTCGGGCAGCCGCGGCGCGAAGCTGACCGTGCCCGCTCGCTGGCGGAATCCGCCGAAGCCGCTGACCAGGGCGATCCAGCTGCCGGCCAGGGACGCGATATGCAGGCCGTCCCTGGTGTTGTGCTCCAGGTCATGCAGGTCCATCATGGCGGCCTCGCCAAGATAGTCGTACGCGAGATCGAGGTGCCCGACCTCGGCGGCCATCACGGCCTGGGTGCACGCGGACAGGGAGGAGTCGCGGACCGTGAGCGGCTCGTAGTAGTCGAAGTTCCGCGCCTTCTGCTCGGCGGTGAAGGCGTCGGGGCACAAGTGCATGGCCAGCACCAGGTCGGCCTGCTTGACGACCTGCTTCCGGTACAGGTTGAAGTAGGGGAAATGCAGCAGCAGCGGATACTGGTCCGGGGAGGTGCCAGCGAAGTCCCAGGCCTGGTGCCCGGTGAATCCCTCCGCCTGCGTGTGCACCCCCAGCGCCTCGTCAAAGGGGATCAGCATCGCGCTCGCCGCGTCTCGCCAGGACGCTGCTTCCTCCTCGTCGATGCCGAGTTCGCGTGCTCGCTCCGGGAACTGCTTCGCTGCCTCGGCCGCCGCCGTCATGTTCTGCCGGGCCATCAGGTTCGTGTATACGTTGTTGTCGGCGATGGCGCTGTACTCGTCCGGGCCGGTGACCCCGTCGATGCGGAACTTCCCCAGCGCGTCATGGTGGCCGAGGCAGCGCCACAGGCGCGCGGTGTGGGTCAGCAGCTCGATCCCGGTGTCGCGGGCGAAGTCCTCGTCACCGGTGGCGTCGATGTAGCGGATCACCGCGTCGGCGATGTCCGCGTTGATGTGAAAGGCCGCGGTGCCCGCCGGCCAGTAGGCCGAGCACTCCTGGCCAGCGATCGTCCGCCAGGGGAAGGCCGCACCCTGCAGCCCGAGCTGGGCCGCCCGGTCGATGGCCGCCGGAAGCGTGCTCTGCCGCCACCGCAGGGCGCTGGCGGCCGCGTCGGGGGCGGTGCCGGTGAGCACCGGCAGCACGAAGGTCTCGGTGTCCCAGAAGGAGTGCCCGCTGTAGCCGGGCCCGGTCAGCCCCTTCGCCGCGATCGGCCGCTTCTCGCCGCGGGCGCCCGCCTGCAGGACATGGAACAACCCGAAGCGCACCGCCTGCTGAACCTCGGTGTCCCCGTCGATCTCGACGTCGGCGCTGCCCCAGAAGTCGTCAAGGTAGCCGCGCTGCTCGGCGAGCAGCCCGTCCCAGCCGGTCTGCCTGGCCGCGCTCAGCGCCGCCGCTACCTGGTCGCGGACTCCGGTCAGCGAGCGCTCCTCCGACCACCCGTAGGCGACGAACTTGGTCACGCGCAGCCGCTCTCCCGGCTGGAGCGCGACCGTCGCGGTGACGACGCCGCCGTCCTCGTACGTCCGCGACTCCACCTGCACCCCGGCCGGCCCGCTGATCAGGTGATCCATCGCCGCGCCGACCCGCAGCCCGCTGGCCCGCGTCCGGTGCACCAGCACGACGATCGCGGCGTCGGCATTGCGGTACTCGCCGATCAGCGGGGCCTGCAGCACGGTGCCCGCCCGGGGGTCCCCGTCCGGCTGCGGGAGCTGCTCGTTCGCGAGCAGCTCGGACTGCACCGAGATCCGGGCAGCCGCGCCGGCCGGCTCCACCTCGTAGCAGACCGCCGCCATCGCCCGCTGCGAGAGGGACACCAGCCGGACGGAGGAGACGCGGACCGCCTTCCCTGCCGGGGACACCCACTCGGCGCGGCGGCTCAGCGTGCCGGCCCGGAAGTCAAGCACCCGCTCGTGCTCTCGCAGTTCCCCGTACCGCACGTCGAACGGCTCGTCGTCGACGTACAGCCGGATCACCTTGCCGTTGGTCACGTTGATGATCGTCTGCCCGGACTCGGGGAAGCCGTAGCCGGCCTCCGCGTACGGCAGCGGCGCCAGCTCGTAGACCCCGTTGAGGTAGGTCCCCGGCAGGCCGTGCGGTTCGCCCTCGTCCAGGTTCGCCCGCCAGCCCAGGTGCCCGTTTGAGAGCGCGAACACCGACTCTGACTGGGCGAGCAGGTCCAGGTCCAGGGTGGTCTCCCGGAGGCACCACGGCTCAACCGTGAACGCCGCCTGCCGTATCACGGGCCGTCCATCAGCTCGGCGAGATCGGCCACGACCCGGTCGGCGCCGTGGGACCGCAGCGCGTCCGCCTGCCCGGCCCGGTCGACTCCCACCACGTAGCCGAACCGGCCGGCCCGGCCGGCCGCGACGCCCGCCAGCGCGTCCTCGAAGACAGCGGCCGCGGCCGGCGCCAGCCCCAGGGCACGTGCCCCGGCCAGGAACGTGTCGGGCGCCGGCTTGCCCCGCAGGTGATCCCGCCCGGCCACCACGCCATCGATCCGCGCCTCGAACAGGTCCTCGATGCCCGCCGCCACGAGCACGTCGCGGCAGTTGGCGCTGGACGACACCACGGCGCGGCGCAGCCCGGCGTCCCTGACCGCACGGACATAGCGGACCGAGCCCTCGTACGCCTGCACGCCGTCCTCGCGGATCCGCCGCAGCAGGATCTCGTTCTTGCGATTGCCCAGGCCATGCACGGTCTCCGCCTCGGCGGGGTCGTCCTCGTTGCCCTCGGGCAGCTCGATGCCGCGGGATGCCAGGAACGAGCGGGTGCCGTCGGCGCGAGGCTTTCCGTCGACGTACTCGTCGTAGTCCCTGACCGGGTCGAACGGCGCGAATGGCTGGCCGGTCCGCTGCGCCCGCGCGCGCAGGTAGCCGTCGAACATCTCCTGCCACGCGGCGTCATGCACCTGCGCCGTCTTCGTCAGGACGCCGTCCAGGTCGAAAAGGCAGCCGGTAACGCCATTCGGCAGGCCGAGGCTCACGCTGATCTCACCACCCGCAGACACGCTGATCTCACCACCCGTAGATCCGCACGGGAAGCTCGTGCAAGGGCACCTGATCCGGGCCGGGATAGGTGATGATCACCACGATATCGTCAGGGTCCCGTCCCTCCACCGCGACCGTCCCTCCGCTGTCCCTGGTGTCGCGATGAGCCGAGCGCTCGCGCAGCACCCGCTCGCACCGGCGCAGGTCCTCGTCGCTGCCCGCGGTCCAGATGACGTACTGGACGCCCACGCCGCCGAGCGTATGGGCGGCGTTGCCGCCCATGGCGCGCAGGATCAGCTGCGCGCCCTCGGAGCTGGTGAGCAGCGCCGCCGTCGAGCTTCGGTCGGTGACCGCGAGCCCCAGCACCTCCTGGTAGAAGGTAACGGAGCGGTCCAGGTCCTGGACGAACATGACCGCCGAGTCGATCCTGGCACCGCGCGCCATCTGGCCCTCCTATCCCGTAGTCCCGTATCCCGCGGGCCCGCCGTCCGCCCGCGGGCCATCATCCAGTCTCGCCTGCCGCCGCCTGGCCGCCCAGCCGTTCAGCACAACCCGCGCCCGCGCAGCCTTACCCGCGCAGCCCTTACCCGCGCCGCGCGGGAGCCGACAAGCGGGCCAGGGCTTCGCGCAGCACCTCGTGCCTCTTGCAGAACGCGAACCGGACCTGAGTCCGTCCCGCCTCGGCATCGTCATAGAACACCGCGCTGGGAATGGCGACCACGCCGGCCCGGTGCGGCAGTTCCCGGCAGAACTCCACGCCGTCGGCCGCCGGGAGGTGCCGGATGTCGGTCGTGACGAAGTAGGTGCCTTCGGGCGGGTACACCTCGAAGCCGGCCCGCGACAGGCCCGCGCAGAGCAGATCGCGCTTCCCGCGCAGATCGGCGCCGATTCCTGCGTAATACGCGTCAGGCATCCGCAGCGCCTCGGCGATGGCGTACTGGAACGGGCCGCCGCTGACATAGGTGAGGAACTGCTTGACCGTGCGCACGGCCGCGACCAGCTCCGCCGTCCCGGTCACCCAGCCGATTTTCCAGCCGGTGAACGAGAACGTCTTGCCCGCCGAGCTGATCGATACGGTGCGCTCCCGCATGCCGGGCAGTGACCCGATCGGCACGTGCTCGCCATCGAACACCAGGTGCTCGTAGACCTCGTCGGTGACCACCAGCAGATCGTGCTCGCGGGCGAGCCCGGCGATCCCGGCGAGCTCGGCGCGGGTGAACACGGACCCGGTCGGGTTGTGCGGCGAGTTCAGCAGGATCAGCCGGGTGCGCGGCGTGATCGCGGCGCGCAGCGCGTCAAGATCGGGCCGGAACGCGGGCGCGCGCAGCGTGACGGGAACACGGATCCCGCCGGCCATCGCCACGCAGGCGGCGTAGGAGTCGTAGTAGGGCTCGAAGGCGATCACCTCGTCGCCGGGCTCCACCAGCGCGATCAGCGCGGCGGCGACCGCCTCGGTGGCCCCGGCGGTCACCAGCACCTCGGTGTCCGGATCAAAGCTCAGGTCGTAGAACCGCCGCTGGTGGTCCGCGATGGCCCGGCGCAGCTCCGGGATGCCGGCCCCCGGCGGGTACTGGTTGCCGCGCCCGCCGAGGATCGCGTTCGCCGCGGCCTGGGCGATCTCCGGCGGCCCGTCGGTGTCGGGAAAGCCCTGGCCGAGGTTGACTGACCCGGTCGCCAGCGCGAGCGCCGACATCTCGGCGAAGATCGTCGTCCCCAGGCCGGCCAGCCGGCTGTTCAGCAGTGGTCGGTTCACCCCGCCATGAGATCATGCCGCGCCGCCCCGCCGCGTCCCTGCGCCGCGCCGCCCCGCGCCGCGCCGCCCCGCGCCGCGCCGCCGCCCGCGTCGCGCCGCCCGCGCCCGCCGCCCTCGCGGCCGGGACCGGAACTTACCTACGATGGGCTCATGAGGTCCTCTCCTGCTCACCCCCAGAATGAACGGGCGTCCCGGTGCCGGTGACCGAGCCCGGCGCGGCGCGTAGCGCGATCATGACCGTCGACGACGACCCGGGGGTGTCCCGCGCGGTTGCCCGCGACCTGCGCCGCCGCTACGGCGCGGACCACCGGATCGTCCGCGCCGATTCGGGCGCGGCGGCGCTGGACGCGCTGCGCGAGATGAAGCGGCGTGGCGACCTGGTCGCGGTGATCCTGGCCGACTACCGGATGCCGCATATGAACGGCATCGATTTCCTCGAGCAGGCCATGGACGTCTACCCGGGAGCCAAGCGCGTGCTGCTCACCGCCTACGCCGACACAGGTGTTGCCATCGACGCCATCAACGTCGTCGACCTGGACCACTACCTGCTCAAGCCGTGGGACCCGCCGGAGGAGAAGCTGTACCCGGTGGTGGACGAGCTGCTGGAGATCTGGCTGAAGTCCGATCACCGGCCGGTACCGGAGATCAAGGTAGTCGGGCACCGGTGGTCGGCGCGCTCGTCCGAGGTCCGCGAGTTCCTGGCCCGCAATCAGGTGTCCTACCGCTGGTACGCCTCGGACGAGCCGGAAGGGCAGCGGCTGCTGGCAGCGGCTGGGGCCGACGGGCTCTCCCTGCCCGTCGTGATCACGCCTGATGCCGATGCCCTGATTGCGCCCAGCGACGCCGAACTGGCCAGCCACGTGGGGCTGGCCACCACGCCGTCGAAGGACTTCTACGACTTGATCGTCATCGGCGGCGGCCCGGCGGGGCTGGGCGCCGCCGTGTACGGCGCGTCCGAAGGGCTGCGCACCGTGCTCGTGGAGCGCACCGCGACCGGCGGCCAGGCCGGGCAGAGTTCACGGATAGAGAACTACCTGGGCTTCCCGGACGGCGTGTCCGGGGCGCAGCTGACCGACCGGGCCCGCCGCCAGGCCAGCAGACTCGGCGCCGAGATGCTCACCACGCGGGACGTGACCGCCCTGGAGGTCAACGGCTCGGCCCGGAGTGTCCGCTTTGACGACGGCACCACGATCGACGCGCACGCCGTCATCCTCGCCACCGGGGTCTCTTACCGGCAGCTCGCCGCGCCCGGGCTGGGCGACATGACCGGGCGCGGGGTCTACTACGGGTCAGCGCTGACCGAGGCGGTCAACTGCAAGGACCAGGACATCTACATCGTCGGCGGGGCCAACTCGGCCGGGCAGGCCGCCGTCTACCTGGCCCGGCACGCCAAGTCGGTGACCATCCTGGTCCGCGGGCCGTCGCTGGAGCGGTCGATGTCGTACTACCTGATCCAGCAGATTGCCGGCATCCCCGGGATCTCGGTCCGCACCTGCACCGAGGTCATCGAGGCCCACGGCAATAGCCACCTGGAGAGCATCACGCTGCGCAACACCGCCACCGGCGAGACCGAGACGGCCGACGCGCAGTGGCTCTTCCTGTTCATCGGCGCCGCGCCGCTGACCGACTGGCTGGACGGGGTCGTGGTGCGAGATGACAAGGGCTTTGTCGTGGCCGGCCCGGATCTTTCCGTCGAGGGCGACCGGCCCCGAGGCTGGGAGCTGGACCGGGCGCCCTATCACCTGGAAACCAGCGTTCCCGGCGTTTTCGTGGCCGGTGACGCGCGGGCCGAGTCGGCCAAGCGGGTCGCCTCCGCGGTCGGGGAGGGCGCCATGGCCGTCATGCTCGTGCACCGCTACCTGGAGAAACTGTGACCGAGCCCGTGCAGTCGATGACATGCAGTGCCGATGAGCTGCGCACGCTGTTCCTGTTCGAGAAGCTGAGCGACGACCAGCTCGGCTGGCTGTGCCGCGAAGGGCACGTGGAGCTCATCCCCACCGGGCCGGTCTTCACCGAAGGTGACCCCGCGACCTGCTTCTACGTGCTCCTCGAGGGCACCCTGGTGATGTCGCGCCGGGTGGGGGCCGACGACGTCGAGGTGACCCGCTCGTCCAACCCCGGGGTGTACGGCGGGGCGTTCCGGGCGTACATCCCTGACCCGGCGCAGCACGTGTACAGCAACTCGATCCGGGTGACGGTGCCCTCGCGCTTCTTCGTGCTCGACGCGGAGAAGTTCTCGCAGCTGATGCATGAGTGGTTTCCGATGCCCGTGCACCTGCTCGAGGGGCTGTTTTTCGGCATGCAGAACATCCAGCAGGCGGTCGGCCAGCGGGAACGGCTGCTTGCCCTCGGCTCGCTGTCGGCCGGCCTGACGCACGAGCTGAACAACCCGGCCGCCGCGGCGGTGCGGGCGACGTCGGCGCTGCGCGAACGGGTCGCGGGGATGCGGCACAAGCTGCGCATGATCGCCTCTGGGCCCTTCGACCGGGCCACGCTCGAGACGCTGGTCCGGCTGCAGGAGGAGGTCACAGAGCTCGTCCCGAAGGCGCCTGCGCTGACTCCCATGGAGGCGTCCGACCGCGAGGACCAGATCGGCGACTGGCTGGAGGACCACGGTATCTCCGACGGCTGGGAGATCGCGCCCACGTTCGTCGCGGCCGGCCTCGATACCGGGTGGCTCGAGCAGGTGACGGCCACCGTGGACGGGCCGATACTCGAACCCGCGTTCCGGTGGCTGAACTACACCGTCGAGACCGAACTGCTGATGAACGAGATCGAGGATTCGACCAACCGGATCTCCGTCCTGGTCGGCGCGGCCAAGCAGTACTCCCAGCTGGACCGGGCGCCGTACCAGGTGGTCGACGTGCACGAGCTGCTGGACAGCACGCTGATGATGCTCGGCGCCAAGATCGGCAAGGGCATCACCGTGGTCAAGGACTACGACCGCAGCCTGCCGCAGATCCCCGCCTACGCCGCCGAGCTGAACCAGGTATGGACGAACCTGATCGACAACGCGGTCCAGGCCATGAGCGGTGCGGGCACGCTGACCGTGCGCACCGCCCTCGACCGAGAGCGGCTTCTCGTCGAGATCGGCGACACCGGCCCGGGCGTGCCGCCGGAGATCCGCGAACGGATCTTCGAGCCATTTTTCACCACCAAGCCGGTCGGTGAGGGCACCGGGCTCGGGCTCGACATTTCCTGGCGCGTGGTCGTGAAAAAGCACCACGGGGATCTCCAGGTCGAGTCCGTGCCCGGCGAGACCTGGTTCCGCGTCTGGCTGCCGCTCGCCGCGTAACCGCCGCCAGCCAGGCCATTCCCGGTTCGGGAGGGTTCGCCATTCCCGGTTCGGGAAGGCAGGCCATTCCCGGTTCAGGAGGGTTCGCGGCGTAGCCTGGGGCCATGCGGGCGTGGGTGGTTCATCAGCCGGGGCCGATGGCGAGCGGCCCGCTGCGCCTGACCGACCGGCCGAGGCCGGAGCCCGGTCCCGGCGAACTGCTTGTCCGGGTGCTGTGCTGCGGCGTCTGCCGGACCGACCTGCACCTCGCCGAGGGCGACCTGCCGCCCAGGGCGCCCGACATGACCCCCGGCCATGAGGTCGTCGGGGAGGTGGTCGCCGCCGGGCCGGGCACGGTCAGGTTCGCCGCAGGCGACCGGGTCGGCGTCGCCTGGCTGGCCGGCACGGACGGCTCGTGCCGGTACTGCCGGCGCGGCAGCGAGAACCTCTGCCCCCGGTCGGTCTACACCGGCTGGGACATCCACGGCGGGTACGCCGAGTACCTGGTGGCGGCCGACGCGTACGTGCATCACCTGCCGGGCGGGTTCAGCGACGCGGAGGCGGCCCCGCTGCTGTGCGCCGGGATCATCGGGTACCGGGCGCTGCTCCGCGCGGACCTGCCGCCGGGCGGGCGGCTGGGTATCTGGGGGTTCGGGGGCTCGGCGCACCTGACCGCGCAGATTGCGCTCGCCCAGGGCGCCGCCGTGCACGTCTTCACCCGCGCGCCGGCCGCGCGTGACCTGGCACTCGAGCTCGGCGCCGCGTCGGCGCAGGACTCGTTCGATCCGGCGCCGGAGCCGCTCGACTCGGCGATCATGTTCGCGCCGGTCGGCGACCTGGTCCCGGCGGCGCTGGCCACCCTCGACCGCGGCGGGACGCTGGCGGTCGCCGGCATCCACCTCACCGACATCCCGGCGCTCAACTATGCCAGGCACCTCTTCCAGGAACGCACCCTGCGCAGCGTCACGGCGAATACGCGCGGGGACGCCGAGGAGTTCCTCCGGCTGGCCAGCCGGCTGCGGCTGCGCGTCACGGTTACCCCGTACCGGCTCGACCAGGCGGATCGGGCGCTCGCCGATCTCGCCGCCGACCGGGTCAGCGGCGCCGCTGTGCTATCCGCCTGACCGCCGCGCTGCCTCCCTGACCGCCGGACCGGGAGGAAAGACTGGCGGCAATGGCATGGCTGCGACGCGGCGGCTCCGGACGCGACGGCGG
>Ga0302178_10001716_pt1 | contig 18101 bp, 8 predicted proteins | sample I_Palsa_E1_3_FD_198790 | JGI IMG/M metagenome (GOLD analysis project Ga0302178, IMG submission 198790) | Peat permafrost microbial communities from Stordalen Mire near Abisko, Sweden - I_Palsa_E1_3 | ecosystem: Environmental > Terrestrial > Soil > Palsa > Peat permafrost | place: Sweden: Abisko... | reverse complement strand
GATTCGTATATTCCCAACGCCCGTAGCGACAACACGGTCGCTTACAAGGGTACCTTCAGCGGTGTCACGGTTGGCGCGACTTACTCTTTCGGACGCGATGCGAGCGCTACCGGCAACTCGCCGGGGCAAGGGACGTGCGCGGGGTCGATAGCCGGCAACGCGCAAGCGTGCCGTCAGTGGTCGGCGATGCTGCGCTACGACGGTGGATCCTTTGGCGTGGCGAGCGCTTACGACGAGCAGCGGGGCGGCCCGGGCGCAGCGGCCAATCTGTTTAACGGCCTTGCTCCACTCGCGCTGACCAGCAGCGGCGACAAGGATGTCCGCATGCAGCTCAACGGATATTTCAAGCTGGGACAATTGAAGGTTGGCGGTGGCTGGTTAGGGCGTCATGTTGAGACCGACTTGCCGGCGATGCCCGACGTACGGACCAACCTCTTCTATCTCACCGGCACCTACTACGTCACGCCTTCCGTCGTTCTCGACGGAGGCGTCTACCGTACCGTGGACAAACAGCAAGACACGCGTGGCACGTTGGCTGCCTTGCGCGGAAGTTATTTGTTGTCGAAGCAGACCAGCGTCTACTTGCAGAGCGGCTATCTGTTCAACAGCGCCAACGCCCATTACACGCTCAGCCAGGGCGGCCCGGGTGCGACACCCGCTGCGGGCATAGGGCAACTTGGCGTAATGGCGGGCATCAAGCACGCATTCTGAGCGGAACGCATCAGGCCGGGCGCGGGCAGTCAAACCATGCGGATCGGCAACGTGATCCAGTCCGGTCCGGAAGAGGGTACGGAGCGATTCCAGTTCCTGGACCGGTTTCGAATCAATGGCCTGATTTCGGTGAGCCAGCAGAACTGAAAGGTTGGTGGCAACGAGGTTCGAAACAGACGATGGGTTCACTCCGGGTTCACTCATCCCGCACCAAACTGAATCGGCACGTTAAGATCCGGAACGTGCCGATCAGCCCCGCTCATTGATGACCAAGAAACCCGCGCAGACCCCTGAAGAACCCGCTGGACGCAAGCGCCGTCCCACGCTTCGCCTGGCTTATGTGATCGGCAGCCTCGACCGGATCTTGCGGCGCCGGATGACCGAGGCGCTCGCTCCGCTCGGCCTGACCCTCTCGCAGTTCACGGCCATGTCCGTTCTCGACGCGCGTGGCCAGGCATCGAACGCCCAGCTCGCGGAGCGTTCGCTGATTACCCCGCAGTCAGCCAATGAGGTCATGAACGCGATGGCATCACGCGGCTGGATCACGCGTGAACCTGACCCTACGCACGGGCGAATTGTCCTGCTGCAACTGACCGACGAAGGCCGTGACGTCCTTCGCCAGTGCGAGCAGGTTGTGCGCGCGCTTGAGGCGCAGATGCTTGCCGGTATCGAAGCGGACGTCGCAAGTTCGGTGCAAGGTCATCTTGAGACCTTCGTGCGCAACTTGCGCGGTTAATTCGTCCTGTACGTACTCTTGCCGCGTTTTATCCAACTTGCGACGTGCGGTACCTGTACAGCTACGACGGCTTGAACACGCGCGAAGCGATTCGTGGCCGGCCTGCCGATTGTTAGGGCGGCCTCAACCAAGCGACCAGGCGGGACACATGCGAGTTCTGCGTCGCGATAAGCCATCCCGTTTCCCTCACCAGCACGCCACAAGGCCGAACACGGGTCCGATAACGCAAGTTTTTCCAGCGTCAAATAGTGCGCCTTCGAATAAAGATTTTTGGCTTAACCGATACGAGCGGGATAACTGCTCAAAGAATCGCGGTCGATAATAATCCCCAGAATATTCAGAACCGATTCGCCGATCCGATGATTTCAGAGGTCCGAAAGCATGCGCCATCTAAAGCGTTAAAACATGCTCTCTCAGTCCTTGTTATTACGAATTCCCGCGGCGATATGTTCCTCGCGAGTTCCGATTGGGACTAAATCCCCAGGTTAGCTTGCGCACTACGGGGACCTTCAACATGACGCGTGCCATGTTAAGTGAAGCAACTTCACTCAAAACCAGCTCGAACCGCATCTCGCGAAAACAATCGGCTCTATCTCCTGCTCTGCACAACGTTAACCTCTATTGGGGCAAGAACATATGTCCCATGCTCGCCAGTCAGTATTTGAAAACCGTGACTATTGCGGAAGTCGATTCATAGAATTAATGCAAACTTTATTTGCGGTTGCAGCATTTTCTCTCCGAATCAATCGCTATGCGAAAACAATGGTGAACAATGTTTGCGCATGCGCCTCAGAGCTAAGCCGGAAGCGGCGCAACGCTCGATCCACGCCCAGCGGATCAACCGCACGATTGGACGGTGCAAAATAGTTTCACCCTCCGTTCGCCTCGCCTGAAGTCTTATTTAGCTTTTGTTCCCCCGTCATTTTTTATCTTGGCAACTCGGTGAAAACCCAGTTCAGCACCCATCTCACAACAAATTTCGAAACGTTACCAAGAAATATTTCTTGAAATATCTGATAAAGCTTGTCATTCTTTAGACAAAGGCTTTAAAGCCTAAAAATGAGAACGAGAGAAACCGAGGGCAATCACCAGTATGCCAAGTACAGGCGTTGTCGCGAATACAGGATGAGAGAAGCCAGCCGCATTGAGAGTGCGGCTGGCTGAACTCGTCATGCATTTGCCGGGATAAGGCTTAATCCGATCATTAAAGGATCGCCATTCAGCGGTCTGGATAAGCACGCCCGAATAACTTTGCAAACCCAGCGCACGTTGATGCGCGGCTTTCGTTCGACCTGAATTTGATGCCTGGCAATTAGTGTCGCCGCAACAGAAGCGTCTGTTAATTCAAACTGCTATGACGGGGAAACGATGAGCAAGTGTTATCGGGTGGTCTGGAGTAAGTCGCAAGGTGCGTTTGTAGTTGCATCGGAACTGGCAAAAAGCAACGGCAAAGGACGTTCCGGGCGCAGTGTCCTGGTACAGGGCTCCGAAGCCTCGTCTTTTGGGCATGACGCGTTGCTTAACGGGCGTGGAGGCAATGCTTCAGGCGTCGGGATACCAAAGCCGCTGGTGTTGGCGCTAGCGATGGCTTGCCTGTATCTCGCGGACAGTCCCGCAGCCTGGGCTGCCTGTACGACCAGCGGTTCCACCGTAACCTGCGCCGGCGCGGCGAACTTACTGGCACCCAGCTTTTCGAGTGCCGCGAACAATTTGACCGTCAACGTGAACCCAGGGGCCAGCGCAGGCGTGCTGCTTGGTTTGCTCGGAACAGCAATGAGCCTGACAGGGAACAACGTCACGCTTAACAACAACGGGACGATCGATCCTTCGCTTCTCGGTATCGGCAGTCTCCTGTCGAGCGGAACCTCGATCGGCAATGCCGCGGCAAGCACCGTCAACGTCACGAACACCGGCATCATGAACGGGACAAGTGGCGTGCTGGGCGTGAACCTGAGCAATCTGAACGGCATGGCGCTAGCTGTCCAGAACGGCACGGGAGGTGTGACCAACATCACCAACTCCGGCAGCCTGGGTTCGAGTGCCCTTCTTGGTCTCACGCTGATCCCGTCGGATGCGCCGGTGGTGGCCGTCTACGGCGGCGGTCAGGTCAACGTAGTCAATACGGGCACCATCACCGGCCGCGTCGCCTTCCAGGCTTCCGGCACGCCCGGTACGGGCAATACCTTCGTGAATGCCGGGACGATCAGCGGCAGCGTTTCGATGGGCGCGGCCAGTACCAACAATTTCACTGCGGTCACCGGTTCGACAGTCAACGCGGGCGGTAGCCTCGGGCTCAATCTGTTGGGCGTGGTCGGCCTCAATCTCGGGTTTGCTGCCACGGGCGTTATCGATGGTGGCGCCGGGGGAAACAACACGCTCCTATTGCAAAACGCCGCCACCGGGACAGGATCAGGATCGACCGGTACCGGGACGATTGCGAGCGGCACATATATCGACTTCCAGCATCTGAAGGTCAACAGCGGCACGTGGACCTTGACCGGTTCGCTGGGGTTGACGGACTCCACATTGAACGGCGGCGTCGCCGTTTTCGACAACAGCGGCGCGTTCGGCACCGGCGCCATCACGGCCGGCGGCGGTACCGTGGAGGCAAGCACCAGTGGCCTCAACGTCGCGAACAACATCGCACTGCAAACGGGTGGCCTGACGGTCCAGGGCGCCAACGCACTGACACTGTCGGGTGGAATTTCCGGTGGCGGCTGGCTCATCAAGAACGGTCCCGGAACCTTGACCGCGACGGGCGCCAATAGCTACTCCGGCGGCACGATTCTCAACGCCGGATCAATGGTCGTGGGCAATGGGCTGGCTTTTGGAACAGGACTCCTTACGATCAGCGGCGCTGCGTCACTCGACAGCACGGCGCCCGTCACGCTCGCCAACGCTATATCGATTACCGGCGCCAATGCACTCACGCTCGCGGGTTCCAACGCGCTTGGTTTGAGCGGGACCATCACGGGCACCGGCGCGCTTGTCAAGAACGGTGCGGCTACTGCCACGTTGAGCGCCGCGGAGACCTACAGCGGCGGCACGACGATCAACGCCGGCACGCTGGCGCTGGGCGCGGGAGCAAGCCTTTTGTCGACGGGTGCAGTGAACGTGGCGGGAGCAGGCGCGGGCCTGGATATTTCCGCGAGCGGCAACCAGACCATCGGTTCGCTGGCAGGTGCAGCGGGCAGCGCGGTGTTGCTGGGCGTCAATACACTGACTTTCGGCGACGCAAGCAGCCAAACGTTTGCGGGGGGTATCGGAGGGACGGGGGGGATCGTCAAGCAAGGCACGGGAACGGAAACGTTGACAGGCGCCAACACATTCGCGGGCGGTACGACGATCAATGCCGGGACGCTCGCGTTAGGCGCGGGAGGCAGCTTGCTGGCAACCGGCGCGGTCAACGTGGCAGGCGCCGGCGCGGGTCTCGACATCTCGGCCGCCGGCAATCAGACGATAGGTTCACTGGCCGGTGTTGCGGGTAGCACGGTTGCATTGGGCACGAATACGCTGACCTTGGGCGACGCTACGAACCAGTCATTCGGTGGCGTGATCGGCGGAGCGGGTGGCATCGTCAAGCAAGGGTCAGGAACGGAAACACTGACCGGCGCCAACACGTTCTCGGGCGGTACGACGATCAACGCGGGGACCGTGGCACTGGGTGCGGGCGGCAGCTTGTCAGCCACCGGCGCGGTGAACGTCGCTGGCGTCGGCGCAGGTTTCGATATCTCGGCAAGCGGTAACCAGGTCATCGGTTCATTGGCCGGCGTTGCGGGCAGCGCGGTGTTGCTGGGCGCGAACACGTTGAGCTTCGGCGACGCCGGTAACCACGCATTCGCGGGGGGTATCGGCGGGACAGGGGGCATCGTCAAGCAAGGAACGGGAACGGAAACGTTGACCGGTGCGAACACGTTCTCAGGCTCCACCACGATCAATGCCGGCACGCTCGCGCTAGGCGCGGGCGGCAGCTTGCTGGCCACCGGCGCGGTGAACGTGGCAGGCGCCGGTGCGGGCTTCGATATCTCGGCCGCCGGCAATCAGACAGTCGGTTCGCTAGCGGGTGTTGCGGGCAGCGCGGTCTCTTTAGGCGGGAACACGCTGACGTTCGGCAACGGGACGAACCAGTCATTCGGCGGCGTGATGGGGGGAACCGGGGCGATAGTCAAACAAGGCGCGGGCACAGAAACCCTGACGGGCGCCAACACGTTCTCGGGCGGTACGACGATCAACGCCGGCACCTTGGCGTTGGGTGCGGGAGGGAGCCTGTCGGCTGCGGGTGCGGTGAATGTGGCGGGCGTCAGCGCGGGTTTCGACATCTCTGCCGGCGGCAATCAGACGATCGGCGCATTGACGGGTGTTGCAGGCAGCTCGGTTGCATTGGGCGCGAATACGCTGACGTTTGGTAACACCGGCAATCAGACGTTCGCGGGCAGTATCGGCGGGACGGGTGGCATCGTTAAGCAAGGGTCGGGCACCGAAACGTTGACGGCAGCCAACACCTTCACGGGCGGCACGACGATCAATGCCGGCACGGTGGCATTGGGTGCTGGTGGCAGTTTGTCGGCGACGGGCGCGGTCAACGTCGCAGGAGCGGGCGCAGGTCTCGATATCTCCGCCAGCGGGAACCAGACGATCGGTTCATTGGCCGGTGTCGCGGGCAGCGCGGTATCGCTTGGCGCGAACACACTGACTTTCGGCGATGCAAGCAGCCAAACGTTTGCGGGAGGTATTGGCGGAACAGGCGGCATCGTCAAGCAAGGCTCGGGAACGCAAACGCTGACAGGCCCCAACACGTTCTCGGGCGGCACGACCATTAACGCCGGCACCTTGGCGTTGGGTGCAGGAGGCAGCCTGTCTGCCACCGGCGCGGTCAATGTAGCGGGGGCCGGTGCAGGTCTCGATATCTCTGCCGGCGGCAATCAGACGGTCGGCTCGCTGGCAGGTGTGGCGGGCAGCACGGTTTCACTGGGCGCGAACACGCTGACCCTGGGCGATGCAACGAACCAGTCATTCGGCGGCGTGATCGGCGGGACAGGTGGCATCGTCAAGCAAGGGTCGGGAACAGAAACGTTGACGGGTGCCAACACGTTCACAGGCGGCACGACGATCAACGCGGGGACCGTTGCGCTGGGTGCGGGTGGCAGCTTGTCGGCCACTGGTGCGGTGAACGTGGCGGGTGCCGGTGCAGGTTTAGATATCTCCGCAAGCGGTGGAAATCAAACGATCGGTTCGCTGGCTGGCGTCGCTGGCAGCACCGTTGCATTGGGCGCGAATACGCTCACCTTGGGCGACGCCGGCAATCAAACGTTCGCGGGGGTGATCGGTGGAACGGGTGGCATCGTCAAGCAGAGTACGGGAACGGAAACGCTTAGTGGTGCCAACACATTCACCGGTGCCACGACGATCAATGCCGGCACGCTCGCACTGGGCGCGGGAGGCAGCTTGTCCGCCAGCGGCGCGGTGAACGTTGCCGGAACCGGCGCAGGTTTCGATATCTCCGCAGGCGGCAACCAGACTATCGGTTCACTCGCGGGCGTGGCGGGCAGCGCGGTTTCGCTGGGCGGCAACACGTTGACTTTCGGCGATAGCACCAACCAGACATTCGCCGGCTCGATCAACGGAACGGGCGGCATCGTCAAGCAGGGAAGCGGCACGGAAACCTTGACGGGCGCGAGCACCTACACGGGCAATACGGCCATCAATGCAGGCACGCTCGTGGTGGGCGCGGGAGGGAGCCTGTCAGCAGGCGGCACGGTGAACGTGGGCGCCGGTGCGGGCCTGGATATTTCGGCGGGAGGCACGCAGACGATCGGTTCACTGGTCGGCGCTGCGGGCAGCACGATTTCGCTGGGGGCAAACACACTGACTCTCGGCGATGCGACCAACCAGACGTTTAGTGGCGCTATCAGCGGAACGGGCGGACTGATCAAGGACGGCACGGGCACGGAAACGCTGACGGGCGCGAATACATTTACGGGCGGCACGACGATCAATACCGGTACGCTCGCCGTGGGTGCCGGAGGCAGTTTGTCGGCCGCGGGTGCGGTGAATGTGGCCGGAGCGGGCACAGGCTTCGATATCTCCGCGGGCGGCAATCAGACCATCGGCTCACTCGCGGGCGTGACGGGCAGCACCGTTTCGTTGGGAGCCAATACCCTCACGTTCGGTAACGCCGGCAATCAGACGTTTGCGGGCGATATCGGCGGGACGGGTGGCATCGTCAAGCAAGGCACGGGAACGGAAACGTTGACGGGTGCCAATACGTTCTCGGGCGGCACAACGGTCAATGCCGGTACCTTGGCGTTGGGTGCGGGAGGGAGCCTGTCGGCGGCGGGTGCGGTGAATGTGGCGGGCGTCAGCGCGGGTTTCGATATCTCCGCAAGCGGTGGTAATCAAACGATCGGTTCGCTAGCGGGTGCAGCAGGCAGCACGGTAGCGCTGGGAGTCAATACGCTGACTTTAGGCGATGCCGGTAATGAAACGTTCGCGGGGGTGATCGGCGGAACGGGTGGCATCGTTAAACAGGGAACAGGAACCGAAACGCTGACCGGCGCCAACACGTTCACCGGCGGCACAATGATTAATGCCGGCACAGTCGCGTTGGGCGCACGCGGCAGCCTGTCTGCTACGGGTGCCGTGAACGTAGCCGGCGCCGGCGCGGGGCTGGACATATCGGCGGGCGGCAATCAGACGATCGGCTCACTAGCCGGCGCTACGGGCACAACGGTATCGCTCGGCGCCAACACGCTGACCTTCGGCGATGGAACCAATCAAACGTTCGCGGGCGCTATCGGTGGAACGGGTGGCATCGTTAAGCTTGGGACCGGCACGGAAACGATCACCGCAGCGAACACGTTCACCGGTGGCACCACGATTAATGCCGGCGCAATCGTGTTGGGCGCGGGAGGCAGCTTGTCGTCGACCGGTACGGTGAATGTGTCCGGAGTGGGTGCGGGCCTGGACATCTCGGCAGGCGGCAACCAGACGGTCGGTTCGCTGGCGGGTGTAACGGGCAGCATGATCTCGCTGGGCGGCAACACGCTGACCCTGGGTGCGGCCAGCGACCAGACATTCGGCGGCGTGATCGGCGGAACGGGCGGCATCGTCAAGCAAGGAACCGGCACGGAAATCCTGACTGGCACGAACACGTACACCGGCGGCACAACGATCAACGCCGGCACCCTGCAACTCGGCGATGGCGGCACGACGGGCAGTGTTATCGGCAACGTCACGAACAATGCGACGCTCGACTACAACCACTCGAACGACTTGACGTCCGGCATCGTGGTCAGCGGGACGGGCAGTCTCATCAAGGACGGCAGCGGGGCCCTGACGCTCACGAGCGCGAACACGTTCACCGGCGGCACGACGATCAACAACGGCACGCTGGCGCTCGGTGCGGGAGGCAGCTTGTCGTCAACCGGTACGGTCAACGTAGCAGGCGCCGGTGCAGGTTTCGATATCTCCGCAGGCGGCAATCAGACCATCGGTTCGCTGGCGGGCGCAACCGGAAGCAATGTCTTGCTCGGGACCAACACGCTGACATTGGGCGATGCCACTAACCAGACGTTTGGCGGTGTGATTGGCGGAGCGGGTGGCATCGTTAAACAGGGAACCGGAACCGAGACGCTGACCGGCGTCAACACGTTCACCGGCGGCACAATGATTAATGCAGGCACCATCACGTTGGGCGCGGGAGGAAGCCTGTCCGCTACGGGCGCGGTGAACGTAGCGGGTGCTGGAGCGGGGCTGGATATATCGGGGGGAGGCAATCAAACGATCGGCTCATTAGCCGGCGCTACGGGCACAACGGTATCGCTCGGCGTTAACACGCTGACCTTCGGCGATGGAACCAACCAAACGTTCGGCGGCGCTATTGGCGGAACGGGTGGCATCGTCAAGCAAGGAAGCGGCACGGAAACGATCATCGCAGCCAACACCTTCACCGGCGGCACCACGATTAATGCAGGCGCAATAGTGCTGGGCGCGGGAGGCAGCTTGTCGTCGACCGGTACGGTGAATGTGGCCGGAGCCGGCGCGGGCCTGGACATCTCGGCGGGCGGTAACCAGACCATCGGAGGACTCGCGGGCACAGCAGGCAGCACGGTCTCGCTGGGCAGCAACACGCTGACTTTCGGCGATGCAACCAACCAGACCTTCAACGGCACGATAGGTGGCACAGGGGGCATCGCCAAGCAAGGCGGTGGCAATGAAACCCTGACCGGCAACAATACGTTCAGTGGCGGAACCGTCATCAACGCGGGCACGGTGACGCTGGGCAGCAGTGGCGCATTGAGCACCGGCCCGGTGACGATCACGGGCCCGGCAACGCTCGACAACACGACCGCGCTCAACGTCAGCAACCCGGTCACGTTGGGCGCGGGTGCGACGATCGGCGGGTCCGCGAACCTGACGTTGAGCGGGGTGGTCTCCGGGACCGGCAGCCTGACGAAGGACGGTCAGGCCGACCTCACGCTGACGGGCGCCAATACCTACAGCGGCGGGACGGTCCTCAACGGCGGCTCGCTCACCCTGGGCAGCAGCACGGCGATCGGTACAGGACCGCTCACCGTCAACAGCGGCGCGTTGAACCTGAGCAACGCGGGCCTTGCGGTAGGGTCGCTTAACGGCAACAGCAGCACGGGTGCATTAAATCTTGGCAGCGGCGATTTATCGGTGAGCGGCGGCGGTACCTACGCCGGTTCGATCACCGGTTCGGGATCGCTCATCAAGGACGGCTCGGCAACGCTGACCTTAACGGGCAACAACACGTATGCCGGCGGCACGATCGTCAACGCCGGCACGTTGCAGATTGGCGCCGGCGGTACCACGGGCACTGTGGCGGGGAACATCATCAACAACGCAACGGTCGCGTTCAATCAGTCCGGCAACACAAGCTTCGGGGGTGTCATCAGCGGGACAGGCGGCGTCGTCAAGGACGGTTCGGGACAATTGAGCGTGACGGGGACAAGCACATATTCAGGCGGGACGTCGGTCAACGCCGGCACGCTGGCGGTCAACGGTTCTATCGCCAACTCCACGGTTACGGTGAATAACGGCGGCACGCTCGGCGGAACCGGCAAGGTGGGTGGGGTGGTGGTCAACACCGGCGGCACCGCGGCGATTGGTACGCCGACTGCAGCACTGAATGTGGGCGGCAACGTCAGCTTTGCGCCCGGTTCGACCTATCAGGTGCAGGTCAATCCGCAGCAGCAAGGTAACGTGATCAGCGCAACCGGCACGGCGACATTGTCCGGCGGTACGGTACAGGTCCAGCCGGCGTCCGGAAGTTATGCGCCTAACAACACCTACACGATCCTCTCGGCGGCGGGTGGCCTCTCCGGGGCCTTTACCGGCACAACGTCCAGCCTCGCTTTCCTCACGCCGACGCTGACCTACGATCCGAAAAACGTCTATCTCGCGCTGGCGCCGAATGGAACGACGTTCGCACAAGTTGCTTCTACATCGAACCAGCGCGCGGTAGCCACTGCACTGAGCGCACTCGGCACCGCGAACCCGATCTACGACGCGCTTGTTTCGCTGGATAAACCGACGGCGCGCGCCGCCTTCGACAACCTGTCCGGCGAGATCCATGCAAGTGCCAAGAGCGTGTTGCTCGACGACAGCCACTACATCAGGGACGCCGTGCTGGATCGCACGCGGCAGGGGCTGGCGCCCGCCTCGGGGCCGCTCGCGGCGCTGGCTTCCGGCGCGGCGTCGTGTGATAACGATGCACTGGATGAACGGCAGGACAAGCAGCAGGACGATGCCGCGACACGCACGCGATCCCATAACGATTGCAGCGTGAAACCCCGGCTCACTCCCGTGGTCTGGGGCCAGGCATACGGCTCGCAGGGCCGGTTGGGCAGCGACGGCAACGCTGCCAGCGTCGACCGCAGCAGCACGGGTTTTGTCGTGGGCGCCGACACCGCGCTCAACGACACCTGGCGTGTCGGCGCTGCGGGTGGAATCGGCCATACGTCGTTCGATACCAGCCAGTCGAACGCATCGAGTTCAATCGATAGCTACCATCTCGCGCTCTATGGCGGCGCGCAGTTCGGCGCGCTTGGCCTTCGCCTGGGCTCGGCTTACACCTGGAACCGGGTGCATGCCGTTCGCAGCGCGAGCTTCGCCGGTTTTACCGACAATCCTTCGTCTGCCTACGATGCCGGCACGGCCCAGGTATTTGGCGAGGCGGGTTATGCGATTCCGGTTGGCCGGGTTGCGCTTGAGCCGTTTGCAGGCCTTGCCTATGTGAATCTCCATACCGATGGATTCACCGAAGAGGGCGGAGCAGCGGCGCTGCATAGCGGCAACGACACGCAAAACCTGACCTACTCGACCCTTGGCGTAAGAGCGGCGAGCCGCTTCGATCTGAGCGGAACGACGGTCATCACGCCCCGGGCCATGGTGGGTTGGCGCCATGCGTTTGGCAACGTGACGCCGACCTCGAGTCTGGCGTTCGCCGGCAGCGCGACCGCGTTCACGGTGTCCGGCGTTCCCATTGCTCGCGACAGCGCCGTGGTGGAATTGGGCCTCGATGTCTCCGTAGGTAAGAACGCGACCGTCGGTGTTTCGTACTCGGGTCAATACGGCGGCGGGTATCGGGACAATGCGATCCAGGGTAATTTGTTATGGCGGTTTTAATCGGGATGTCATGAAGCCTGGCGTAAGGATTGCACCGCGGATTGCTTCTGGCGATGACCGCGATGCCTGAACTCTTCAGCGTGTTCCGGCCTCGCGTTAATAACGTGAAAAGGTGAGCAGGCGATGGAATAGATGTCGAACCCGAAGCGTTGTGTGAGTGCGGCCAGAACAGACCGGTGAACCGGTAATGGCTGCAATCACTCCACACTTACGGTCTTCAACATGCTCAACTCGCTTATTTCCCGTCGTCGACTGATTGCAAGCGGAACGTTGGCGTCGGCTAGCGTCGCGCTCTCGAAGTTCGCATTCGGCGCCTCCATGCAAGATACATCGGCTCAATCTCCCGCCGATGCAAAAGCGATGCCCGGCGTTGTGCCCGCTTACCTGGGTTCATCGCCGCAAACGCTGCCGCCGTTGCCTTACGCGGACAACGCGCTCGAGCCGGTGATCTCGGCGCGCACCATCGGGTTCCATTACGGCAAGCACCATCGCGCGTATTTCGATAACCTGCACAAGCTGCTGGCTGGTACACCGCTCGCGCAGGCGTCGCTTGAGCAAGTGATCATGCACTCGCACGATCAACCCGCTCTCGCAGATGTCTTCAACAATGCCGCGCAAGCCTGGAATCACAACTTTTACTGGAACTCGCTGAGCCCGGTTACCACCCAGCCGAGTGAAAAACTCCAGGCGGCAATCGTGCGTAAGTTTGGTTCAACCGAGGCGCTGACGAAGGCATTGGTGACGACGTCGGCATCGCAGTTCGGCAGCGGCTGGGGCTGGCTGGTACTCGATCAGGGCGAACTTGCGGTCATCAAGACGAGCAACGCGGAAACACCGTTCACGCGGGGCCTCGCACCGTTGTTGACGGTCGACGTGTGGGAGCATGCGTATTACCTGGACTATCAGAACCGCCGTCCCGACTATCTCGTGGCTACTGTGTCGCAGCATTTGAACTGGGCGTTTGCATCGGCTAATCTGGACCGGGTCTGAGCACGACTGGGGCGTTATGCACGCAGCGCGGCCGTGGGCGCACAATCCATGGACATCCATTTCATTGAAGCAGGAGTTTCATGTTTACTCATTTCGACCGCGTGAGCCGGGTGACGGCTGTGATAACCGTTTGCGTTGCAAGCACTGCCGCGTCCGCTGCGTCCTCTATTGATCCTCCTCAGGCGGAACGCGTCGTGACGACGACCGCTTCCGGCGTGCAGGTGTATTCATGCGAATACGATGCGCAGCACCGTCTGGGTTGGGTGTTCAAGAACCCGCAGGCAACGCTCTACGATACAAGTGGCCAGGCGTTGATCCGGCACTCGGCGGGGCCGTCGTGGGAAGCGGACGATGGCAGCCGGATCGTGGGCCACATGATCGCGCAAACGCCTAGCGAAACCGCCGCAAGCGTGCCGCAGCTATTGCTCGAAACTCACAGCACTGCGGCGAGCGGCATGTTGTCTGCTATTCGCTATGTGCAGCGCGTGAATACAGTGGGCGGCGTGATGCCGGCCGCGCCGTGTTCGACTGAACATGAACTTGGCAGCTCGCCTTACATCGCTAACTACATTTTCTACAAGTAGCACAGGCGGCCGTGATGGCTTGCGCCATAGGCATCGACCTCTTCAAAGGACAATCATGCATGACTCCAGATTCCTGTCCCGCATTCACACGGGTTTGCTCATTGCGTTAGCTTTGTCGATGTCGGCCTGTACGGCGCTAAGCGTGGTGACACATTCGGTGTCGCCTGATGAAGCGAGTGTTCCTGCGGGGCGTTATCAACTTGACCCGCATCATTGGAACGTCAGTTTCGATGTTGATCATTTCAAGTACTCGCGCTTCGTCATGCGTTTCGACAAGACCACCGCGCAGTTGAACTGGAATGCGGCCGGCATGGATCAAAGCTCGGTGACGGTGGATATCGATGCAACGAGTCTCGACACCAACGTCCCGATCCTCAACAAGATGGTCTCGGGCCCGGATATGCTGGACGTCGAGCATTCGCCGACCATCCATTTCGTGAGCACGGCGTTTAAGCGAACGGCGGACAACAAGGGCGAACTCACCGGTGACCTGACCATTCGTGGGACGACTCGGCCGGTCACGCTTACGGTTACTTTTAATGGGCATGCGCCGAATCCGCTGACCAAACAACAGACGCTGGGCTTTTCCGCCGATGGACATTTCAGCCGCGCGCAATTCGGTTTATCGACGTGGTATCCGGCCGTGGGTGATGATGTGCATGTGGCGATTCAAGCGGAGTTTGATGGCGACGTTCCCAAGTAATTTCGCTCGCGCCGGTGGACGAGTTTAAATGGACGTGGGTTGGGGTTGATTGTTGCGGAATTAGCGGCCCTAGCCACCATCCCCCGCCCTACCAACCATAAAACCGCTCCCACACCACCACCTCGCCACCCTCCGAGCGCGCGTGATAAACGGGAAATTGCGCACCGGTAGCGCATGCATGATTCGGCAAGATCAACAGCCGCGTACCGACCGGCAGATGGACCGAAATGTCCCTGTCGGGATGATCCACGTTCGCGAGAATGCCATGCTCCTGATTCGCGCCCGTGAGCATATAACCATCAAGGGGCGCGCCATCGAGCGTGCAAGCCTGCCCATAACCGTAGTCGTGCGCTTGCTTCGCCGTGCCCCGATCACGGCTCATCGCCATCCAGCCCGCATCGAGGATAGCCCAGCCCTTGTCCACCTGATGACCGATGACGGTCGTCAATACGCTGAGCGCCAGATCGCCGGTCGTGCAGACGCCAACGTTGCGCATGACGAGATCGAAAAACACATACACGCCAGCCCGCACCTCCGTGACGCCTTCAAGATGCTGCACCGCCAGCGCAGTCGGCGTGGAACCGACGCTCACCACATCGCACGGCAGACCCGCGTCCCGCAAGCGAATGGCGGCGCGCACGCAACCCGCACGTTCCTGTTCCGCGAGCGCGGCGAGCGCCTCAGGCGTGTCGAGATCGTAGCTCGACCCGGCATGGGTCATCACGCCACCGAGACGCGCGCCATGGCGCCCACCGTTGCCATGCAGCATCCGCCCGATGTCGAGCAATCGAGGTTCATCGGGCTGAACGCCGGAACGATGACCGTCGGTATCTATTTCGATCCACACCTCAAAGGTTTCGCCATGAGCGCGGCCGAACTCGGCAACAGCTTGCGCCGCCTCCAGGTTATCGACGATCAGTTTGAGATCGCATCCCGCGCGCCGTAACGCCAGAGCGCGAGGTAGTTTCGAGGCAATGATCCCCACCGCGTACAGGATGTCGCTGAAGCCTGCCGCGAAAAACTGCTCGGCTTCCTTGAGTGTCGACACCGTGATGCCGCGGGCACCCGCATCGCGCTGCGCCTGCGCGACTTCCACACACTTCGTCGTCTTCACATGCGGGCGGAACGCAACGCCGAGCGTGTCCATCCGGCTCTGCATGTGGGCGATGTTGCGCTCCATGCGCGGCCGGTCGATCAACGCGGCAGGGGTTTCGATCTGATCCAGAGTCATGACGTGGCCGTTCCCTTCGATGAGTTGAAACCGCGCAGCCAAGGCAGCAACGCGTTGAGCGTAGGTGCTTCGATCTCGGGCGCTTGCGCGCCTTCCACGAGCTCCAGACCCACGCGGTTATGCCAGTAGGTGCGCAAGCCAGTCGCGGCCGTACCGAACATGTCGTAGCTCGAACCGGCGACGAACGCCGCGTCCCTCGCGTCGACCTTCAGACGGTCGAGCGCCATCTGATACGGCCGCGGGTCGGGTTTGTAGAAGCCCGCGCTTTCAGCGGTCACGATCACGTCCCAGTCGATATCGAACAGACCGGCGGCCTGCTCGCCGAGACGCTTCGAGCAGTTGGTCACGATCGCCAGCCGGCAATGCGGTGCGAGCTTGCGCAGCACTTCTTGCGCGCCGCTCCAGGGCGCGAGTTGCAGCCATTGCGCTTCCAGCACGCGGGCGGCTGACTCACGCAAGCCGACCTGCAACGCAGCCTGGCGTACGAGTTCCTCGTAGGGAACATAAGCGCCGCATCCGTAGGTCAGGCGCAAATATTCCGCGCGCCAGGCGCGGCCAGCAGTTTCACTGCCGGCTGCGCGATTCCAGAGACTCCATGAATCGAGCAGGGCGGTCAGCAGGTCGAACAGCACCGCTTTCGGATAAGTTGGGGTAGATTGATTTGGCATGATGGAAGCGACTTTACTGATGAAACCCTAAGCTGTGGTTAAATTCAGGCACATCTATCCTTAAGCAAAATTGAACGATGGAACTCGCTGACCTGCGCCTCGTCACCATGCTCGCGCGCTCGGAATCATTGAGCGCGGCAGCGCGCGTCCTGAACGTGACGCCGTCGGCGCTCTCGATGCGGCTCAAGAAACTCGAAAAGTCGCTGGGTGTAACGCTGGCTACTCGCGATGCACGACATATGTCGCTGACCGCAGACGGCGCAAGACTGGCGCGCGAAGCGCAAGGATTGCTGAGCGCTATCGAGGCACTCCCTGACACCTTCCGCGAGCAGACTGCACAACTCGCCGGACATATTCGAATCGCCGCGCCGTTCGGTTTTGGACGCGTGCATATTGCGCCGCTGCTGGCTCGCTTCGCCCGTGCGAACCCGGGGATTCGCCTGCAACTCGATCTGCTCGAAACGCCCTGGCCCCACAGCCATGCCGCCGATATCGTGATCCAGATCGGCACCGTCCGCGACTCGTCCTGGAGCGCTCGACCATTGCTCGCGAATGAGCGTTGGTTATGCGCGAGTCCGGGTTATATCGCGGCACATGGTTATCCGCGCGAGCCGCGCGAGATTCTCGAACACGACTGCATCTGCATCCGCGAAAACGATGAAGACGTGACGCTCTGGCGGGTGCGCCGGCGAAGGTCGGAGGCGGGCAAAAAACCGTCGTCGCCAACCACGCTGCGCGTCACGCCGGCGTTCACCACGAACGATGGCAGCGTCGCGCGCCGTTGGGCGGAGGAAGGTCTTGGTCTCGTGCTGCGCTCGCAATGGGATGTGGCGGATGCGGTCGCGGCGGGCAAGCTGGTGAGGCTCCTCAGCGAATGGGATTTCGGCAGCGCGCCGGTCATCGCACTGGTGCCTACGCGCAAGGGGCGTTCGCTGCGCATCCAGGCGTTGTTGAGTTATCTCGCGGCGAATCTGGGTGCGGAGACTGCCGGTGAGAGGGCGAAAGGGCGAAGGGTCGTTGAGGCAGGCGCTTGACGTTTGCGTTCCGGCTGCATGGGAAATCCACCACGCCGCGCAGCAGGCTTTGCAGAATGGCGAGGACGTCATCATCCTGAGCGTTGGCGATCCGGACTTCGCTACACCCGAAGTGATTGTCGATCGTGCGGTAGCAGCGCTACGGGCCGGCGACACGCATTACGCAGAAGTGGTAGGCCGTGAGCCGTTGCGTTCGGCCATTGCGCGGGATCACGCACGCGAGACCGGCACGAGCGTTGACGCGAGCAATGTGATCGTGGTCGCGGGCGCGCAGAACGGGCTCTTCGCAACGTCCTTGTGCCTGTGCGAAGCGGGCGACGAGATCATCGTCCCCGAGCCGATGTACCTGACCTACGAGGCCAGCGTCCGGGCATCGGGCGCCACGCTGGTGCCTGTGGCCGTCGATCCGGCGAGGGCATTTCATCTGGACTGCGCAGCGCTCGAGGCAGCTATTACACCGCGTACCAAGGCAATTTTCTTCGCCACGCCGTGCAATCCGACTGGTGTTGTGATGCCGCGTGAAGATCTTGAACGCATCGCCGAACTGGCTCGCAAGCATGATCTATGGGTCGTCTCCGACGAGGTCTATGCGGACCTGACTTTCGAGCGCGAGCATGTGAGCATTGCTTCGCTTGCGGGGATGGCCGAGCGCACTGTGACGCTTGGCAGCTTGTCAAAGTCGCACGCCATGCCCGGTTGGCGCGTGGGCTGGGCGATCGGGCCGAAGGAGCTGATCGAACATCTCGGGCGGCTTGCGCTTTGCATGCTCTACGGGCTGCCGGGCTTCATTCAGG
>Ga0302178_10001715_pt1 | contig 18102 bp, 16 predicted proteins | sample I_Palsa_E1_3_FD_198790 | JGI IMG/M metagenome (GOLD analysis project Ga0302178, IMG submission 198790) | Peat permafrost microbial communities from Stordalen Mire near Abisko, Sweden - I_Palsa_E1_3 | ecosystem: Environmental > Terrestrial > Soil > Palsa > Peat permafrost | place: Sweden... | reverse complement strand
TTCGCCGGCGATCGACCTCACCGACGCCGGGCGCCTACACGGCGAGATCGCGCTCGGCTACTACCGCGTCCGCCGCGAGATCGAAGAGCTCGACAGCTTTCCACCGGCGCTCGCCCAGGCGCTCACGCACATCATCCTCTCCCACCACGGCACCCTCGAGCACGGCAGCCCGGTCGTCCCCTGCACGCGCGAGGCGACACTGGTCCACATGGCCGACAACCTCGGCGGTCGCCTCGGCAGCTTCGACCGGCTCGAGCTCGAGCTGCGCGAAGGCGAGAGCTGGTCCGGCTTCGACCGCGCAATCGGCGGCGGCGCCTTCTTCGGCGGCCGCGAAGCCACCGAAGTCCCGCAGCGCGAAGCAGCCTGACAAGGCGAAAACGCCCGAGCACACCGCCGTCGCCCCGCGGCACGTGTGAGCTCCTGACGAGGACAGCCGGCGTAAGCCGGCCCCGGAGTCTCACGCAAAGTGCCAGCTCCAGGCGAGGAGAGCCGGCGTAAGCCGGCTCCCGCGGCCCCCCCACAGCTATCGTGTCTCGCGGATGGCCAAGGATACGGAGAAGCTGATCCGCCAGCTGTCCCTGATCTCATACTTGATGGCGGAGCGGCGGCCGGTGACCGCGCTTGACATCAAGCGCGACGTCGAGGGATACAGCGGCATGAATGAGGACGCCTTCGCGCGGCGGTTCTACGCTGACCGCGCGGAGCTCGAGTCGCTGCGCATTCCGCTGACGGTCGAGAAGCCGCTCGATGGTGTCGCCGAGCAGGAGAACTACTCCCTGCGTCCGGAGAACTTCCACCTGCCGGCGATCGAGTTCTCCGACAGCGAGCTCGCGGCGCTCGCGACTGCGCTGTCGCTGCTTGATGGCGAGTTTGCCTACGCCGAGCCGCTGCGCCTCGCCCTGCAGCAGATCACCTGGGGTCGCCCGAGCCCGCTCCAGGCGCCGGATCAGCGCGGCGTCGCGCTTGGCATCACCGCGTCGGCCGGCGGCCACGATCTCTCGCAGCGGCTGGTCAAGATCGAGACTGCGATCTTCCGCCACAAGACGATCACCTTCGACTACTACACGATGGAGCGTGATGAGGTCGGACCGCGAAAGGTCGACCCCTACCACCTGCTCTACCGCGGCTGCCAGTTCTACCTGCTGGGCTACTCGCATGAGCGCGAGGCGTTGCGCGTCTTCCGCCTTTCGCGAATCCGCGGCAAGGTCGCCTACGCGACGAAGGCCGAGCACGACTTCCGCCGGCCGGTCGACTTCGACCCGCGCGGCTACGCCAACCGTGCCGACTGGCAGTTCGGGGAGATCACGGGTACCGCTGAGATCCGCGTCGCCGAACGGATCGCCTGGCAGCTCGATCGGCACTTCGGGCGCTACGGGGAGATCCGCGCGATTCCCGGTAGCGGCGACCGCCTGTTTGTGACCGACTACTCGAATGCCCGCCAGCTGATCTCCTGGGTGCTCGGGCTCGGCGAGCACGCGAAGCTGCTCGGCCCAGCGGAGGTCGTCGAGGAATTCGAGCGGCGCGTCGAGTTGATCATCAAGCGCCACTCGAACTCGCCAGCCGGGCGCGCCACAGCGATCACGCCGACGGTGGCTGCGACCAACGGCGCCAGCGAGTCCAACGGTCGGGCCGACGCGGCGATCCGACCGGAGCGCTTCGCGCGCCTCGTCACGCTTGCCTCGATGCTGATCCAAGCCGGCCGGTCGGGCACTGTTCTCGAGCTGGATGATCTCTGCCAGCGCCTTCAGATCACCGATGCCGAGCTGCGCGAGGACATCGGCGTGCTCAACGTCGTCAACTTCGGCGGCGGCTCCTACGTTCTCTATGCCGAGATCGACGACGCGTCCGGTACAGTCGAGGTCGACCCGGAGCCCTACAGCGACAACTTCGCCCGTCCCGCCCGGCTGCTCCCGGTCGAAGCCAAGGCGCTTGTCGCGGCGATCGACCTGATCGGCGAGCACCTGCCGCAGGGATCGCTGACCTCGGCCCGCGAGAAGATCGTTGCGGCCCTCGGGGAGGACCCGATGGAGCAGGGACTGCAGGTCGCCCACGGCGGCAGTGACGACTCCGGCGTCTCGCGGGTCGTCTCGCGGGCGATCAAGAAGAGCGTTCTGCTCGAGCTCGACTATTACAAGGAGAACGAGGACGAGTTCTCGGCCCGCCGCGTCGAGCCCTACGCGCTGATCAACGGCCGCGAGGGCTGGTACGTGGCGACCTACGATCCGCAGAAGCAGGATGTGCGCCACTTCCGGCTCGATCGCATCCGGCGCGCCGAGCTGACGACCGAGCACTTCGAGCAGCGTCCCGAGGTCAACCCGTCGGCCGATGTCGAGGGCTGGCCGCGGACCGGCGAGGTCGCCGCCTCGCGCACGGCGAGCGTCTGGATCTCGCCCGAGCGCGCACGCTGGGCGCGTGAGCAGCGCAAGGTGACCGAGCAGTACGACGACGACGCGATTGCCGTCGAGCTCAACTTCGCCGGCGTCGACTGGCTCGTGCGGGAGGTCCTCAAGGAGGCTGGTGACGCGGCGGTACTCGAGCCCGCGGACGCACGGGCTGCGGTGCTCAGCGCCGTTACGCGCATGCGATGAGCCGCCGCGAGGAGATCCGGATGACCGAGCTCGAGGTCACCGGACTGCTGGAGCAGCAGCAGACGGTGATCTGCGCGAGCACCGGCGCCGACAGCTGGCCGCACGTCGTGCCGCTCTGGTACGTCGTGCGTGACAGCGAGGTGTGGGTCTGGACCTATGCCGCTTCGCAGAAGGTTCGCAACCTCGAGCGCGACCCCTACGCGACGCTGCTCGTGGAGGCCGGCACGGTCTACGCGGAGCTGCGCGGCGTGATGCTGAAGGTTGCGGCCGAGATCGAGCGCGATCCTGAGCTGGTCAGCGGGCTGGGGATGGCCGTACTCGAGCGAAACTCGCCGGCCGGCGAGCTGACGCGCGAGGAGGCCGAGGTCGTGGTGGCGCAGGCATCCAAGCGCGTCGCGATCCGTTTTGTCGAGCACTCGCGAACGAGCTGGGATCACCGCAAGCTCGCTGAGATCTGATCGCCATCGCCCGCTATCCAAGCGGCGACGCATTTGAGAGACTGCGGCCCTCGCGATGAAGGGTCTGATCCTCTCCGGTGGCAAGGGCACGCGCTTGCGGCCGATCACCCACACGTCGGCGAAGCAGCTCGTGCCGGTGGCCAACAAGCCGGTGCTGTTCTACGGAATCGAGGCGATCGCCCAGGCCGGGATCACGGAGATCGGCATCATCATCGCCCCCGAGACCGGGGATGAGATCCGCTCAGCTGTCGGCGACGGATCGCGTTTCGGCGTCAGCGTGACCTACATCGTCCAGGACGAGCCGGCCGGGCTCGCGCATGCGGTGCTGACCGCCGAACCGTTTCTCGGCAGCGACCCGTTCGTCATGTACCTCGGCGACAACCTGTTGCAGGGCGGGATCATCGACCTCGTCGAGCGCTTCCGCGCGAGCGAACCGGAGGCGCTGATCCTGTTGACGGCGGTCGACGATCCGCAGAGCTACGGCGTTGCGGAGCTCGACGGCGACCGCGTGGTCGCGCTCGCCGAGAAGCCGGCGCAACCGCGCAGCAACCTCGCGCTGGTCGGCGTCTACATGTTCACCGCCGCAGTCCACGACGCAGCCCGCGCGATCAAGCCGAGTGCGCGCGGCGAGCTCGAGATCACCGATGCGATCCAGTACCTGCTCGACGGCGGCCGGCGCGTCGAGTCGCACATCGTGCTGGGCTGGTGGAAGGACACCGGCCGGCTCGATGACATGCTCGAGGCGAATCGCCTGATCCTCGACACGATCGAGCCGAGCTGCGCCGGCGAGCTGATCGAAGCGCAGCTGGACGGCCGCGTGATCGTCGAAGCGGGCGCTCGCCTCGTCCGCTCGACGGTCCGCGGCCCGGCGATCATCGGTGCCGGCGCGACGCTGATCGACGCCTACGTCGGTCCCTACACGGCGATCGGCGAGGGTTGCACGATCGAGCGAGCGGAGGTCGAGAACTCGATCCTGCTGGCCGACTGTTCGCTCGAGGGACTCGACGTGCGCATCGAGTCCTCGCTGCTTGGGCGCAACGTGCGTGTCCGCCGCGACGGTCAGCAACCGCGCGCCTACCGGTTGATGGTCGGCGACAACTCCGAGATTGCCGTGCCCTGATGCGAGTCCTCGTCACCGGCGCCGGGGGGATGCTGGCCCGCTACGTCGTGGCCGCGGCTGGGGGCCGGGACCACCACGTCATCGCGCTCGGTCACGAAGAGCTCGACATCTGCGACGGCACGGCGGTCAGCGCAGCGCTCGAGGCGCAACGACCGGACGTCATCGTCAACTGTGCTGCCTGGACCGATGTCGACGGAGCCGAGTCGGCTGAGGTGGCCGCGCTCGCGCTCAATGGCGTTGCGCCGGGCCTGCTGGCGGCCGCCGCGAGCAAGGACGGTGCGCTGCTGATCCACATCTCGACCGACTACGTGTTCGATGGCCGCGCGAGCGAGCCCTACGTCGAGTCTGACCCGACGGCGCCGCAGAGCGTCTACGGTCGAACGAAGCTCGCCGGTGAGCAGGCGGTGCTCGCCTCCGGCGCCGAGCATGCCATCGTCCGTACCGCCTGGTTGTTCGGCGCAGGGGGCCGCAACTTCGTTTCGACGATGCTCGCCCTGGCCGGTGATCTCGCCGAGGTTTCCGTTGTCACCGACCAGATCGGCTCGCCGACCTTCGCCGGAGATCTCGCCGCAGGGCTCGTCGATATCGCGGAGCGCGGGCTCGGCGGAATTCTCCACGTTGCCGGCGCCGGCCAGTGCTCGTGGAACGAGCTTGCGCGCGAGACGTTCGCCCAGGCCGGCGTGGGCGCTACCGTGCTGGGTGTGAAAAGCGACGAGTTCCCCCGCCCAGCCCCGCGCCCGGCCTGGAGCGTGCTCGCCAGCGAGCGCACCGATGCTCCGCGCCTGCCGCCCTGGCAGGACGGTCTGCGCGCCTATCTCGCCGAGGTCAGCGAAGGACTCGCAAGATGAGGCTGCTGGTCTGCGGCGGCGCCGGCTTCATCGGCTCGAATTTCGTTCGTCAGCGGCTGGCGGGGAGCGACGATGAGGTCGTCGTGCTCGACAAGCTGACCTATGCCGGTCGTCGCGAGAATCTGCGGGACCTGGAGGACGATGCGCGGTTCTCGTTCATCCACGGCGCGATCGAGGACGAGGCCGCGGTCGCACAGGCGATTGCCGGTGTGGACGCGGTCGTCAACTTCGCCGCCGAGACGCACGTCGACCGTTCGATTGCCGAGCCCGACGCATTCGTGCGCACGCATGCGCTCGGCACCTACGTGCTGCTCGAGGCGGCGCGCCGCCAGCAGGTTCGCTACCTGCAGGTGTCGACCGACGAGGTCTACGGCTCGATCGAAGAGGGTGCCTTCAGCGAGAGCTCACCGCTCGAGCCGTCCTCGCCCTATAGCGCGACGAAGGCCGGTGCCGACCTGCTCGTTGCTTCCTACCAGCGGACGTTCGGCCTCGAGACGCTGATCTGCCGCGGCTCCAACAACTATGGGCCCTACCAATACCCCGAGAAGTTGATCCCGCTGATGGTGCTGAATGCGCTGCACGGCGATCGCCTGCCGGTCTACGGCGACGGCCTCAACGTCCGCAACTGGCTGTTCGTCGAGGATTTCGCCAGCGGCATCGCGTATGTCCTCGAACACGGAGTGCCCGGCGCGACCTACAACGTCGGCGGCCCCGACGAGGCCGACAACCTGACCGTCGTGCGCCGGATCATCGAGCTCTGCGACGCACCGGAATCGCTGATCCAGTTCGTCGCCGACCGGCCGGGACACGATCGCCGCTACTCCCTCGGCTCGGAGAAGGTCGCCGCGCTCGGCTGGCGCGCCGGCACGCGCTTCGAGCAGGGAATCGAGCGGACAGTCGCGTGGTATCGCGACAACGCCTGGTGGTGGGAGCCTATTCGCTCCGGCGCGTATCGCGAGTACTACGCGCGCCAGTACGGCGTCGCGCTAGCCGAGTGAGCTGATTCGCCAGCCGCCCTTGGGCTGGTTGACGAACTTCAGCGTCCCGGGCTTGTACTTGCCGTTGTAGTTCGAACTGACGACGAACTCGGCGCTGTTGCCGGTGACCGCGTACTTGCTGATCGTCAGCGTGAAGTTGCTGACCGTGTCGAGCTGGTTGGTGACGAGCGTGTTGCAGCCACCGATCGAGTTGAGGTGCTGCTTCAGCGTGGTGCTGAGGATCTTGTCGCAGATCGTGCTCGCGTCACCGTCGTTCGCATCGCTCGAGAAGTTGTCGATCACGGTCACGATCTTCCCCGCCGCGCCCGCGAGAGTCTTCTTTTTTGTCGGCGTCGCCGTCAGCGAGCAGCCGCCGAGAGCGAGTGCTAGACATAGCGGTGCAGCTATGGCGACGGGTGAGCGCACGCCGCAGAGCCTACGCGAGAGTGAGCTCGCGGCGCTCGCCGCGCAAATCGAGGACTGCCGCGCATGCCCGCGGCTGGTCGCCTGGCGCGAGCAGGTGGCACGCGAGAAGCGCGCCAGCTTTGTCGATCAGGACTACTGGGGACGGCCGATTCCCGGCTTCGGCGACGCCGCTGCGCGGATTGCCGTGCTCGGGCTCGCGCCGGCTGCCCACGGTGCCAACCGCACCGGCCGCGTGTTCACCGGCGATCGCTCCGGCGACTTCCTCTACGCCGCGCTATGGCGCGCCGGGCTCGCCAGCCAGCCGACCTCGACGGCGCGCGACGATGGCCTCGTACTGCACGACTGCTTCGTCACCGCGGCCGTTCGCTGTGCTCCGCCAGCGAACCGTCCGACGCCCGCCGAACGCGATCGCTGCCTGCCATTCGCGCGCCGCGAGCTCGCTTTGCTCGATGCCGTCCGAGTGATCGTCTGTCTCGGCGCGTTCGCCTGGGATGCTGCACTGTCGGTCTGTTCGATCAGCGTACGGCCGCGTCCGCGCTTTGCCCACGCCGGCGAGCTTGCCCTCGGCGGGAAGCCGGTGCTGCTCGGCTGCTACCACCCGAGCCAGCAGAACACCTTCACCGGCCGCCTGACGGAGCCGATGATCGATGCGGTGATCGTGCGGGCGCGGGCGCTCGCCGTTGCTAACGTCGAGTGATGCCGCTGAGCGCCTTCACCCCGCAGGTTCGCGACTGGTTCGAGAACGCGTTCGAGGCGCCGACGCCCGCGCAGGCACAGGCCTGGCCGGCGATCGCGACCGGCGAGCACACGCTGATCTCGGCGCCGACCGGCTCGGGCAAGACGCTGGCGGCGTTCCTCTGGGCGCTCGATCGCTTCGTCCGCGAGCCGCCGGCCGGCGAGCACCGAACGCGCCTCGTCTACGTCTCGCCGCTGAAGGCGCTCTCCTACGACATCGAGCGCAACCTGCGCACCCCGCTGCGCGGACTTGGCCTCGATCTGCGGGTCGCGATCCGGACCGGCGACACGCCGGCGCGCGAGCGCGCGGCGATGCTCCGCGCCGCCCCGGACATCCTGATCACGACGCCGGAGTCGCTCTACCTGATGCTGACCTCGCGCGCGCGCGAGCTGCTGGGCGGCGCCGAGGCCGTGATCATCGACGAGATTCACGCTGTTGCGGCGACCAAGCGTGGGGCGCATCTCGCGCTCACGCTCGAGCGGCTCGAGGCGCTCTGCGACCAGCCGCTGCAGCGGATCGGCCTCTCAGCCACCCAGCGTCCGCTCGAGGAGGTCGCGCGCTTCATGGTCGGTCCGGGCCGTCGCACGACGATCGTCGACGCCGGCGCATCGCGCGAGTTGGATCTCGAGATCACCGTGCCGGTCGAATTGATGGCGGCGCCGGAGGCGCCGGCCGACGCCGATCCACTCGATCCGCTGAAGGGCGGTGAGGCGGTGCTGCGATCGATCTGGCCGGCGGTCTATCCGCGCCTGCTCGAGCTCGTCCGCAGCCACGCCTCGACGATCATCTTCGTCAACAGCCGTCGCTCGGCCGAGCGCCTCGCGCTGCGCCTCAACGAGCTGCACTCGGCCGAGGTTGCGGGGGAGGAGGGGCTGCCGAGCGCGGAGATCGCGCGCGCCCACCACGGCTCGCTGGCGCGCGAGGAGCGGACGACGATCGAGGAGCAGCTGAAGGCGGGCGAGCTGCCATGCCTCGTCGCCACCTCGTCGCTCGAGCTCGGGATCGACATGGGCGCGGTCGACCTGGTGATCCAGGTCGAGTCGCCGAAGTCGGTCGCGCGCGGACTGCAGCGGATCGGCCGCGCCGGCCACGGTGTCGGCCGCTCCAGCAAGGGCCGGATCTTCCCCAAGTTCCGTGGCGACCTGCTCGAGTGCGCGGTCGTCGTGAAGCTGATGCGCGAGGGCAGGATCGAGCAGACGGTCGTGCCACGCAACGCGCTCGATGTGCTCGCCCAGCAGATCGTCGCGATCGCGGCGTCAACCGAGACGGTTGCCGTCGACGACCTGTTCGCGCTTGTGACGCGGACCTATTCCTACGCGGAGTTGTCACGCGAGCTGCTCGAGAACGTCCTCGACATGCTCGATGGTCGCTACCCATCCAGCGAGTTCGGTGAGCTGCGGGCGCGGATCGCCTGGGATCGACTCGCCGGGACGATCCGCGCGCGCAAGGGCGCGCAGAAGCTCGCCGTCGTCAACGCCGGGACGATCCCCGACCGCGGCCTCTACCTGGTCGTCCTGCCTGACGGTCGGCGCGTCGGGGAGCTCGACGAGGAGATGGTCTACGAGGCACGTCCTGGGCAGACCTTCCTGCTCGGTGCGACCGCCTGGCGGATCGAGGAGATCGGCCGCGATCGCGTGATCGTGACGCCGGCGCCTGGGGCCTCGGGGGCGGTGCCGTTCTGGCACGGCGACGGGGTCGGCCGGCCGCGGGAGCTCGGCGAGGCAATCGGCGCGTTCTCGCGCTGGGCGGTTGACCAGACCGCGGAGGTGCTCGAGCGCGACTACGACCTCGACCGGCTCGCGGCCCGCAACCTGCTCGAGTTCCTGCGCGAGCAGCGTGCGGCAACCGGAGTCCTGCCGTCCGACAAGACGCTGGTGATCGAGCGCTTCCGCGACGAGATCGGCGACTGGCGCCTCTGCGTCCTCTCGCCCTACGGGCGGCGTGTCCACGCGGCCTGGGCGCTCGCACTGTCGGCGCGCCTGCGCGAGCGCTTCGGAATCGAATCCGACGCGATCGCCTCGGACGACGGGATCATCCTCCACCTCCCCGACACCGACGATCCGCCGACCGCCGAGCTCGTCGTGCTCGAACCCGGTGAGAGCGAGGAGCTGATCGTCGCCGAGCTCGACGCCTCCGCGATGTTCGGCGCGCGTTTCCGCGAGAACGCCGCTCGCGCGCTGCTGATCCCGCGCGCGTACCCGGGCCGGCGCACACCGCTCTGGCAGCAGCGGCTGAAAGCACAGAGTCTGCTCGAGGTCGCCCGGCGCTACCCCGACTTTCCGGTGATCCTCGAGACCTACCGCGAGTGCCTGCGCGACGTGCTCGACCTCGCCGGTCTCGAGTCGCTGCTGCGCGGCCTGCAGACGCGCGAGATCTCGCTCGTCGAGGTCGAGACGCCGACCGCCTCGCCGTTCGCCTCGGCACTGCTGTTCGAGTACGTCGCGACCTACATGTATGAGGGTGATGCGCCGAACGCGGAGCGCCGCGCGGCGGCGCTGTCGCTCGATCGCGAACTGCTGCGCGAGCTGCTCGGCCAGGAGGAGCTGCGCGAGCTGATCGACGCTGGCGCGCTCGAGCAGCTGGAGAATGACCTCCAGCGGCGCACGCCGTCGCGTCAGGCGACCTCACGCGACGAGCTCCACGACGTCCTGCGCGTGCTCGGCGCGATGAGCGGCGAGCAGTTGCGCGAGCGCGTCCTCGCGCCGCTCGATGCGCAGGCGATGCGCGACGAGCTCGTACGCGAGCGCCGCGCGATCGTCGTGCGAATCGCGCGCGAGCCTCGCTACATCGCTGCGGAGGACGCCGGGCTCTACCGCGACGCGCTCGGCGTCGTGCCGCCGGCCGGCCTGCCCGCGGCGTTTCTCGAGCTGGTGCCCGACGCGCTGCGCGAGCTCGCGGCCCGTCACGCGCGGACGCACGGCCCGTTCACGACCGCGGAGCTGCAGGCTCGCTACGGCGTCGATCCGGCGAGTGCGCTGCGCGAGCTCGAGTCGGCGGGCCTGCTGGTGCGCGGCGAGCTACGCCCTGCCGCGCATCCGCTGGCGCACGCCGGCGAGCCGGAGTGGTGCGACGTGGAGGTGCTGCGCCGGCTGCGCCGCGCCTCGCTCGCGGTCCACCGGCGCGAGATCGAACCGGCCGAGCAGCGTGCCCTTGCCGCATTCCTGCCCTCCTGGCAGGGTGTCGATCGCCACCCGGCGGCCGGCGCCGGGATCGAGCGCCTGCGCGAGACGCTCGTCCCGCTCCAGGGGCTCGCGCTGCCGGCGGAGCTCTGGGAGCACGCGGTGCTCCCACGGCGCGTCGGCGCCTATTCGCAGAGCTGGCTCGACCAGCTCTGCGCCGCCGGTGAGATCGTCTGGGTCGGCGCCGGCGCGCTCGGCCGGCGATCCGGGCGCGTCGCGCTCTATTTTCGCGACGACGCGGCGGCGATCGGCGCGCCGGCGCCGCATGGGCGGGCGGTGGCGCCCAGCGAGGCGCAGCACGAGCTGATCCGCGCCCGCATTGCCGCCTCGCCGTGCTTCTTCAGCGACCTGGTCGCCGAGATCGCCGTCGCGCCGCAGGAGCTGCAGGAGGCGCTCTGGGACCTGGTCTGGGCCGGTGAGGTGACCAACGACGCCTGGGCGCCGCTGCGCGCGCCGAAGCTGACGAGCGCGAGTGCGGGCGCCGCGCCGCGCTCTGGCCGGCGCTTTGCCGCCGCGCATCGCGCCTCGCGCGCCCGGACCCGCGCCCCGGTGCAGGGTCGCTGGTCGCTCACCGCGCCGCTCTTCAGCCTGACGGGTGCGGGCGAGCCGCTCAGTGATCCGCTCAGCCGCCGGCGCACAACCGCCGAGCTGCTGCTCGAGCGCTACGGCATCCTGACGCGCGAGCTGGTGCTCGCTGAGGGCGTCGTCGGCGGCTTCGCCGCGCTCTACGACTCGCTGATCCAGCTCGAGACGCTCGGCGTCGCGCGGCGCGGATATTTCATCGAGGGGCTCGGCGGCGCCCAGTTCGCGCTGCCCGGCGCCGTCGAACGGCTGCGTTCGCAGCGTCAGCTCGACAGCGTGCCGCCACTCGTGCTCGCTGCCAGCGACCCGGCGCAGCCCTACGGCGCCGCGCTGCCCTGGCCGCGCCGTGGCGATGACAGCGGTGAGGCCGAGCGGGAGCGGCGTCGCGCGGCGCGCGTCGCCGGTGCCTACGTCGTACTGGTCGGCGCCGAGCTCGCCTGCTATGTCGAGGCCGGCGGCCGGGGGCTGCAGACCTTCGTCACCGGCGAGCCGCTGCGGACCGCGCTTGCGACACTCGCGCAGGCGGTGCGCAGTGGGCAGATCCGCAAGCTCGAGCCGGAGCGCATCGACGGGCAGCCCGTCCTCGGCGGCCCGTTCGAGCAACCGCTGATCGAGCTTGGCTTTCGCGCCGGCCCGCGTCGCCTGACGCTCAGCGCGTAGGAGGCGGCCGCGATGCCTGAGGGTGACACGATCCGCTACGCCGTCAACCGGATCCGGCCGGTTCTCGAGGGGCGGATTCCGGACGCGATCGAAACGCCGCAGCTGCGCCACGCATTCGATAACTGGCCCGCCCGCCTCGCCGGCCGAGCCGTGCGGGCGGTCGACGCTCACGGCAAGCACCTCTTCCTGCGCTTCGACGGTGAGCTCGTGTTGCACTCGCACCTCGGCATGAGCGGCGCCTGGGCCGTCTACCGCCGCGGCGAGCGCTGGCGTCGCTCGCCCAAACACGCCTGGCTCGTTCTGCGCTGCGACGGCCATGAGGTCGTCCAGTTCGGCGGACCAACGCTCGAGCTGATGAGCGAGTTTCGGGCGCGCACCGACCGCCGACTCGCCGGTCTCGGGCCCGACATCCTCGCCGAGCGCTTCGATGCGGATGCCGCGATCGGGAGGCTGCGCGCCGGCGATGCTGGCCGGCTGCTCGGCGACGCGTTGCTCGAGCAGCGCACGCTTGCGGGAATCGGCAACATCTGGAAGTCCGAGAGCTGTTTCGCGGCCGCCGTCGATCCCTGGCGCGCGACCGGCGAGTGCGGCGACGGCGAGCTGCGCGAGATCCTCCGATTCGCCCGCGAGCAGATGAGCGTCTCGGCCCGTGAGGGCTTTTCCGCCCGGCCGCACGCCGTCTACCGCCGCGCCGGCGAGCCCTGCCGCCGCTGCACGGATCACGTGCGCTCACGCGGGCAGGGCGACCAGAACCGCACGACCTACTGGTGTCCGGGTTGCCAGCGCTGATCCGTGTCGGCCACAAGGGCGCCGACGCGATCGTCGCCGGCAACACGCTCGCAAGCTTTGACGCCGCGCTGCACGCCGGTGTCGACATGATCGAGTTCGATGTCCTCGCCGAGCGGCCCGACGGTGACGGCGAGCTGTTCGTCGTCCACGACCACCGTGCGCTGGCCCGCGGCGGCGCTCCGACCCTGGACGCGGCGCTCGCCCACCTGCGGACGGCGGCCTTCGGCGGCATCCGCCTGCAGGTCGACCTGAAGCGCCAGGGCTACGAGCCACGCGTGCTCGACGCGCTCACGACGGCGGGCCTGCGCGAGCGCACCCTCATCACGACGGGCGAATGGCGTAGCCTCGAGCGCGTCCGCAGCCTCGATCCGAGCGTGCGGATCGGCTGGACGGTGCCGGCGACGTTTGGCGAGCGCTCAGCGCAGTTCGCTCTGCGCTCGCTCGAGCGCCTGCTCCGTGCCGGGCTGCCGGCGCGCGCCGCCGAGCGTCTGCGGGCGGGGGCGATCGACGCGCTCGTGCCGCAGTGGCCGCTCGTCACGCCGGCGCTCGTCGCAGCGGTCCTTGGTGCCGGCGGCGAGCTCTACGCCTGGACGGTCGACGATCCGGACGTGATCCGCCGCCTCGAGGGCCTCGGCGTGACCGGCGTCATCAGCAACGATCCGCGACTGTTCGCCGCGGCGTGAGCGCGGCTCAGGTGATCGTGCAGCGCGCCGCGCTGTAGCCCGCCGGTATCGCTCCGGCGCTCGCAGCATGGCCCGGCGTGGTGTCCAGCTGCGCGTGATGGGTCACGCTGCCGCCAATCCGCCACTGGAACGTGGCGACGCCGCGCAGCACCGTGCCCGCGGCGGTTTTCGCTGACAGGTCGAAGTCGAGCCCGGCCTGCCGGTTGAGGTAGAGCGCGGTGCCGACGTGGACGAAGCCCGAGTCGGCGGCCCTGCCGAGGTAGCGCCAAGAGCCCGGGGCCGCCTCGTACTGGAGGCGGAAGCGCACGTACATCTGCTCGTGCTCGTTCCCGGTCCCCGGCATCGAGCCCCGCACGCCGACGACGTCAACGCTGGCGGAACTGGTGCAGACGTCGACCGTGACCCAGAGCAACGGCGAGTCGCGCAGCCCACCACCGGAGCCGCTACCGGCGGCGCCGGCCGGCGGACTGAGGCCGAGCACGGCGAGCGTCGCGAGCAGCGCGAGCGTCCAGCGGATCATCAGCCCACGATAGCCAAGCGGGCTGAGGATAATGCAGGCATGTCTCCACCACGGCGGCAGCAGCCGGCGCCCAGAGGGCGCGGCGGCAGCGAGGAATATTCCGCCGGCGGCGTCGTCGTCAAGGGCGACGAGGTTCTGGTCGTCGTGCCGAAGCGGCGCGCAGCCAGTGGCGCAACGGTGCTCGCGCTGCCCAAGGGGCACGTCGACGGCGACGAGACCCCCGGCGAGGCGGCACGCCGTGAGGTGCGTGAGGAGGGCGGCGTCGATGCCGAGCTGCTCGAGCCGCTCGGCGACGTTCGCTACCGCTACAAGCGGGGCGGTCGCCTGATCGACAAGCGGGTCAGTTTCTTCCTCTTCGCCTACCGCTCGGGCTCGCCGGAGGACCACGACCACGAGATCCTCGAGGCGCGCTGGATCCCGCTCGGCGAGGCCGCCAAAACGCTCAGCTATCCCGGCGAGCGTGAGATGGTCGACCAGGCCCTATCGAAAACGCGCTCGGACCGATAGCCTCCCCCTCACCTTGGAGGTCCTGAACTTCTACTCGACGATCTTTGCCGACCAGATGAAGCGCGGTCGCAAGACCGCGACGATCCGGCTTGGCGACAAGTCCCACAAGTACCGCAAGAGCCAGGCGGTCCTGGTGACGATCGGCTACAAGCATTCGCCGCGCGAGCGGATCTTCGAAGCGGTGATCGACGAGGTCGTCGTGATGCCGCTGCGCGAGCTCTCCCCGCGCGACATCTCCCACGACAACCCGGAGTTTCGCCGCCACGAGGAGCTGATCAACTTTCTCGAGCAGATCTATGGTCGCGACGTCTCGATGGACGACATCGTCACCGTCGTGCGCTTCTCGCAGATCCTCGACAAGCCCGCGGGAATGACCGAGATGGTCAAGGGGTTCGGCGGGGCTCAGAACTGAATCTCTGCGTTGCGCCGCGGGCTGTAAAGCCCCGCAAAGAGATTCATTCTGAGCAGTGTGAGCGAGCGCCTGCACCGGCTTGGCCAGTGGGTCGAGTGTCAATTCGGGTTGGGCTGGTGGCGCCTTGCGCTCTGGCACTCGCACGTCGAGAGTGCCAGATCTGCTTGACGGAGCCCGTGTACGCGCTATATTGGGTGTGCGCTTAGCACTCTCCGACCGAGAGTGCCAAACCCCGAAGCACAGGCGCCCGGAAGTACACACTCAACGGAGGTTTCAAGATGAAGCTCAAGCCCCTGGGCGATCGACTGATCGTGCGGGCGATTGAGGAGGAGCAGACCACGGCCAGTGGCCTCGTTCTCCCCGATACCGCGAAGGAAAAGCCAACTAAGGGCAAGGTAGTCGCCGTCGGCGACGGCAAGCTCGATGACGACGGCAAGCGCGTTCCGCTCGACGTCTCGGTTGGCGACGAGATTCTCTACAGCAAGTACGGCGGGACCGAAGTGCCGTGGGAGGGCGAGGAACTGCTCGTGCTCCGCGAGTCCGACGTCCTTGCCCGCGTCGAGTCCTAAGGAGACTGAACCGAAAATGGCTCACAAGGAACTGAAGTACGCCACCGAGGCGCGTAAGGCCCTCGAGGAGGGCGTCGACGCTGTAGCCAACGCCGTCAAGGTCACGCTCGGCCCGAAGGGCCGCTACGTCGTCCTCGACAAGAAGTTTGGCGCGCCGACGATCACCAACGACGGCGTCACGATCGCTCGTGAGATCGAGGTCGAGGACCCGTTCCAGAATCAGGGCGCGCAGCTCGTCCGCGAGGTCGCCACGGCGACCAACGACGTTGCCGGCGACGGCACGACGACCGCGACGGTGCTGGCTCAGGCGATCGTTCGCCAGGGCCTCAAGAACGTCGCGGCGGGTGCCAACCCGCTCGGCCTCAAGCGCGGTATCGAGACGGCCGTCAACCAGGTTGTCGCGAACATCGGCTCGCAGTCCAAGGAGGTCTCCGGCAAGGACCAGATCGCGCGTGTCGCGACGATCTCGGCCGGCGACGAGGAGATCGGCGACGTGATTGCCGATGCGATCGAGAAGGTCGGCAAGGACGGCGTCGTCAACGTCGAGGAGGGCCAGACGTTCGGTATGGACCTCGAGTTCACCGAGGGCATGCAGTTCGACAAGGGCTACATCTCGCCCTACATGGTCACCGACCAGGACCGCATGGAAGCGGTGCTGGAGGATCCCTACATCCTGATCGCCAACCAGAAGATCGGCTCGGTTCGTGACGTGCTGCCGGTCCTCGAGGCTGTCATCCAGTCCGGCAAGCCGCTGCTGATCATCGCTGAGGACGTCGAGGGTGAGTCGCTCGCGACACTGGTCGTCAACAAGCTCCGTGGCACGTTCACGGGCGTTGCGGTCAAGGCCCCCGGTTTCGGCGATCGCCGCAAGCGGATGCTCGAGGACATCGCGATCCTCACCAACGCCGAGGTGATCACCGAGGAGATGGGCCTCAAGCTCGAGAACACGCAGGTCTCGCAGCTCGGCCACGCCCGCCGCGTTGTCGTCGCGAAGGACACGACGACGATCGTCGACGGTGCCGGTGATGCTGCAGCGATCAAGGGCCGGATCAACCAGATCAAGGCCGAGATCGACAACACCGACTCGGACTTCGATCGCGAGAAGCTCCAGGAGCGCCTCGCGAAGCTGTCCGGCGGCGTCGCTGTGGTCAAGGTCGGCGCAGCCACCGAGACCGAGATGAAGGAGAAGAAGCACCGCGTCGAGGACGCGCTGCAGGCAACCCGTGCGGCGCTCGAAGAGGGCATCGTGCCGGGCGGCGGCGTAGCGCTGCTGCAGGCATCGAAGGCCGTCAAGATCGACGACATCGCCGATGACGACGAGAAGACGGGAGCACGGATCGTGCTTCGCGCGCTCGAGGAGCCGCTGCGTCAGATCGCCGAGAACGCCGGTCTCGAGGGCTCGGTCGTCGTCAACGACGTCCGCAAGTCCAAGAACGGCTGGGGCCTGAACGCCGCAACGAACGAGATCGTCGATCTCGTCGCTGCCGGCGTCATCGACCCGGCGATGGTCACGCGCTCGGCGCTGCAGAACGCAGCCTCGATCGCCAAGAACATCCTCACCACCGAGGCGATCGTCGCCGAGGTGCCGGAGAAGGACGGATCCGGCGGCGGTGGCGGTGGCATGCCCGACATGAGCGGGATGATGTAAGGAGCGTCGAAGCTTCTTGGGGTCCGGCATAGCCGGGCCCCAAGAACTTCTCCTTGGGCTTTTTGGACCGCGCGATTGGGCGCGGTCTTTGTGTTTCTGGGCGGGGGCCTTTGATCGCCACGGATCGCGGGCTTGCTTGAATGGCGCGGTGAGACGCGACTCCGCGCGGTGGCTGTTCGTCCTGCTCAGCGCGCTCGTCGTGAGCGAGGTGATGTTCTTCTCGGCGCTGGCGCCGCTGCTCCCCCACTACGCGCGCCAGCTGCACCTCTCGAAGAGCGCCGCCGGCCTGCTGAGCGCCTCCTACGCGATCGGCACGCTGCTCTTCGCGATCCCATCGGGGATCCTCGTCGCTCGAATCGGCGCGCGCCGCGCGACGATCGCCAGCGCGCTGCTGCTCGCCGGTGCGAGCGTCGCCTTCGGCCTGTCGCGCTCGGTCCTCGCGCTCGACACGGCCCGTTTCATCCAGGGCATCGCCGGCTCGGGCATCTGGGCCGGATCGTTGACCTGGCTCGCCGGCAGCACACCCGCGGAGCGCCGCGGCGAGACGGTCGGCGCCGTGCTCGGCATCGGCATCGGCGGCGCCCTGCTCGGTCCCGTGATCGGCTCGGTCTCCGAGCTGACCGACCCGCGAATCGTCTTCGGCGCCGTGGCGTTGGTGATCTTCGTCCTCGCCACGCTCGCGGCGGCGACGCCGGGACCGCGCGAGACCGCGGGCACCACGCTCGCTCGTGGGCTGCTGCGCGCGGCCCGTGGTGATCCGCGGCTGCTCGCCGGGATGTGGTTCACCGGCCTGTCGGCGGCGCTGTTCGGGGTGCTCGGCGTCCTCGCGCCACTGCGCCTCGGCGCGCTCGGTGCCGGTGCGGGCGTGATCGGCGCGGTCTTCCTCGTGTCGGCCGCGGTCGAGGCGCTGGCGAGCGGCCTCTGCGGTCGCCTCACCGACCGTCGCGGCCCGTTGGCGGTATTGACCGTCGCCCTCGCCGGCTCGGCGCTGGTGGCCGCGCTGCTGCCGCTACCGGACACGGTCTGGCTCGTCGCCCTGGCGACGGTCGCGGCAGGGGCCTGCTTCGGCATCTCCTGGGTACCAGCGAGTGTCCTGCTGAGCGCCGGCGCGGAGAGCGAGGGCCTCCACCAGGGCCTCGCCTACGCCCTCTGGAATCTCGCCTGGGCGCTCGGCCTCGCGATCGGCGCGGCCGGCGGCGCCCCGCTCGCCCAGCTCAGCTCCGATGCGCTGCCCTACTGGGCGCTTGCAGCGGTCTGCGTCGGCACGCTGCTCGCCACGCGCTCGCGCCTGCGCGCACGCGCAACGCAGACGTGAGCTGCTTTCTGGGTGCTAGCCCACGCCGTCCACGAGCAACCAATCGCCGGAACGTCCGCTTTATGTGACCGCGTCGCGCGGCCGC
>Ga0302178_10001714_pt1 | contig 18104 bp, 19 predicted proteins | sample I_Palsa_E1_3_FD_198790 | JGI IMG/M metagenome (GOLD analysis project Ga0302178, IMG submission 198790) | Peat permafrost microbial communities from Stordalen Mire near Abisko, Sweden - I_Palsa_E1_3 | ecosystem: Environmental > Terrestrial > Soil > Palsa > Peat permafrost | place: Sweden... | reverse complement strand
GGCGCCGCCGGGACGGGGAACGGCCGGCCTGTACGTCGAGATCCAGACCGCCTCGAACCACCTGGTGCCGAACACCCAGGCGGTCGTCATCCCGCCGACCAACATACCGGCCCTGAACACCACGATCAGTCCGCAGGCCGAGGCCGCCGCGCGGGCCGCCGTCACCGCGCACGGCAGCAGTTCGATGGTCGTCATCCAGCCCTCCACCGGCAAGATCCTGGCCATCGCCAACAATGACGGCTTCAACGATTTCGCCCTCACCGCTAAGGTCGCGCCGGGCTCGACGATGAAGATCATTACCTCCACCGCCCTGATCAACACCGGGGTGCTCACCGCGTCCAGCGATGTCGCCTGCCCCCAGGCGTACACGGTGCAGGGGATCACCTACCACAACGATGACAACGAGTCCGAGCCGGCCTCGACCCCGTTCATCACCGACTTCGCCCAGTCCTGCAACAACGCCTTCACCACGCAGTGGCCGCACCTGACTGGTGCCCTGGCTCGCACCGCGAAGGACTACTACGGCCTCGACCAGAACTGGGACATCGGCATTACCGGCGCGTCGGCCAGCTACTTCAACGCCCCGGCCAGCGCCAGCGGCTCCGAGCTAGCCGAGGAGGCGTTCGGCCAAGGGGAACTGGTCGCATCCCCGCTGGCGATGGCCTCGGTCGCGGCCACCGTGGACGCCGGGACGTTCAGGCAGCCGATCCTGCTGTCCGGAACCAAGCGGGTCACCGCGACCGCGCTTCCGCCCAGCACCGACGCGCAGCTGAAGGAGATGATGCAGGCCGTGGTCACCAGCGGGACCGCCGCGCCGATCGGGTTCGGCCCGGGCGTCTACGCCAAGACCGGGACCGCCGACGTCCAGGGCGAGGAGCAGCCCAACAGCTGGCTCGTCGCCTTCGACCCGAGCCAGGACGTCGCGGTCGCCTGCCTGGTGCTCAACTCCGGCTACGGCGCCCAGGTCGCCGGCCCGGAGGTCAAGTCCTTCCTCGGCCAGTACTAGCCGACCCGGCGCACCTGGAGGTCGTCGGGGTGTTAGCGGCGCACCGGTACTGTCCAGGATCCTTACTGGCCTAGGCGTCCGTCGATCCGCTCGCGCAGCAGGTCGGCGTGACCCATGTGACGGGCGTACTCCTCGATCATTCCGACCAGCGCCTCGCGCAGCGACATCGGCCCTCCGCCGCTGCCATGCTGATTCTCGGGATCGTCGCCGGTGGTGTCGAGACTGGGCGCCCCGGCTACGAACCGCGTGGCGAAGTCCGCCTCCGCCCGCCATGCGTCCCACGCCTCCGCCACCACCCGGGGGTCGGGAACGGCACCATCGAAATCACCGTCACCGGAGCCGAACAGCCGGGGCACGTCCTGGCCCGCCATCATCACCCGGAACGTCGCACGCTCTCCCTCGGCCAGGTGCCGCACCAGCCCCAGGAGCGACATCGTCGACGGCTCGACCGAACGCCGCGCCATAGCCTCCGCATCAAGACCTGAGCACTTCATCTCCAGGGTGAGGCGCTGGCGGCGCAGGGATTCGATCAGCGTGACGCGCTCGTCGCCCAGCCTGGGCCCGTTCTCACGCGGGTCGTCGTCAGACGGCTTGCCGTCCGCGGTGAACATATCGGCTCGCCGGGTCATGGCCATGGCCGCAATCATCGGCGATGCGCACGCCGGCCGGCAAACGATTAACGACACCTGCACTCATGGTCAGCGGGTTCGGGACAGCCTGACGGAAGAGGCCTTGAGACAGGCGGCTGACCTGCTCGTCGCTAGGCACGGCCGACGGCGGTGCGGCGGTGGGCAGGGAGCGTGATGCTAGCGGCGATGAGCCAGACCAGCCCGAGGAAGCGCCCGATCGGGAAGGTGAAGTCGAGTGCGGACGTCAGCAACGCGAACGTGGAGATGACGCTGATGGCCGCGATCACCAGGCCGGCCCAGGCGAGCGGTCGGGGCAGCAGGCGCAGGATGAGGCCGGGGACGGCGATGCCTGGCCTCGACGCCGACGAGCGGGCGCAACTGCGCGAGCTACTGGAACGGCTCGCCGTCCGCCACGGGCTCGCCACCGGCGTCCACCCCGGCTACCGCCCGCCCGCCGCCAGGCTCTGATCCCCCACCGGGCACTAGTTGGTAGTAATCTGTCTAGACAGGACTAGATGGATCTAGGAAGGTGCTCATGACGTCGCCGACTCCGGATCACTGGCAGATCCAAGACGCCAAGCAGCGCTTCAGTGAGATGATCCGTGCGGTTACGAGCGATGGGCCGCAGGTCATCACCCGGCACGGTGAGGATGTCGCGGTAGTCGTCGATATCGGTGAGTATCGCAGGCTGATCCGGCCTGCGGTGGACTTGGCGGGCATCTTGCTCGGCGGTCCGAAGTTCGACGAGGGGACCGTCGGTGTCTTCGCGGAGATCGAGGCCGAGCGCAAGGCCGACTTCGGACGTGCGGTCGATCTTGAGGCCGGCACGTGACCTACCTGCTCGACACCAACGTGCTGTCGGAGACGCGCAAGCGCCAGCCGGCGGCGGGCGTAGCCGACTGGATCGCGGCCACGCCGCCGGACCGGCTGCACGTCTCCGTGCTGACCCTGGGCGAGATCGAGCAGGGGATCGCGAGAGTTCGCGGCCGGGGAGACCGGCACCAGGCTTCCGCCCTCGAGCGCTGGCTTCGGGATGTGGAGACCGGGTTCGAGGACCGGGTTCTCCCGGTCACCCTCCCGGTCGCCGCTGCCTGGGGCCGGCAGCAGTACGCGCAGCCCATCCCAGTGATCGACGCCCTCATCGCAGCAACGGCGCGGGTGCACGGCATGATCGTGGTCACCCGCAATGTCAAGGACTTTGAGCTGGCCGGAGTCCAGGTGCTCGACCCCTTCGCGGAGTAAGCCCGGGCCAGCGTCATTCGCAGGGACTCACCGGGATCGGCGCGCCTCAAGGTGAACCGCGCCGTGAGCCGTCTCAGACTTGCTCGATGACGATGTCGGCGTGGTCGAGGGTAGCAGCGTAGGCGGTGATGTCGCCCGGGTTGCTGGTGAGGATCTGGGCGGGATCGTGGAGCGCGGCTGCTATCACGACCAGGGCGTCGATGACGTCCGGCCGCTTTGTGGCGGGAAGCTTGGCCTCGGCGAGCATGACCCCCGCCCGCTTGTAGGAGTCAAGGGTGAAAGTCCTGGCGCATGCGACACAGCCGGCCGGGACGCTGGAGCTTGCGCGCATCCGGCTCGGCGCAGTCTGCGTTGCCCAGCGCGAGTATGCCGAGTATTATGCTCAGCATGATGCTTAGCATGGTGATGTCGTGAGTATCCCGCACGTTCTCCTGGCGCTGCTCGCCGAAGGACCCAAGTACGGGCTGCAGCTGCGGGAGGAATTCGAGGCCGGGACCGGTGAGGTGTGGCCGCTGAACGTGGGTCAGGTGTACAAGACCCTGGGCCGGCTGGAACGTGACGGGCTGGCTGAATCCGACGATGCCGGGCCAGACGGACCGCAGAAGCGGTTCCGGATCACGCCCCGCGGTGCCGACGCGCTGGCCGAATGGCTGCGCACGCCGCCGGACCTGACCTCCCCGCCCCGCGACGAGCTCGTGATGAAGGTGCTGGTGGCCGCGCGCCTGCCCGGTACCGACCCGCATGAGGTGATCCAGGCGCATCGCGTGTACCTGGTCGAGCTGATGCAGCAGTGGACGCGGCTGAAAGAAGGCGAGGCCCGGAATGATCTGGGCCTGGCGCTGGTGGTAGACGCCGAGTTGTTCCGGCTGGACGCGGTGACCCGGTGGCTGGATGCCGCCGATGCGCGGCTCAGGCGGGCCGCTGCCGGGCCGTCCCGGCCCGCCCCCGTCCCCGCTCCGGTTCCGCAGCTTCGCCGGCTGGGGACACGGCGGTGAGCCGGCCGGGACTGAGCGGCGAAGACGGGGGAGGCGGGGGACGCGGGGGCGCGGCGATGAGCGTGCTGGAGCTGCGCGGCGTGTCCAAGACCTACGGTCAGGAGCCGGCCAAGGTGCGCGCGCTGGCCGGAGTGGACCTGTCGGTGCAGGCCGGGGAGATGGTCGCGGTGATGGGGCCCAGCGGGTCGGGCAAGTCCACGCTGCTGACCATCGCCGGCAGCCTGGAGGAACCCACCAGCGGGGACGTGCTGGTCTGCGGCCTGGCGCTGGCGGGGATGCCGCCGGGCCGCAAGGCCCGGCTGCGGCGCCGGGTGATCGGGTACGTGTTCCAGGATTTCAATCTGCTGCCCGGGCTGACCGCCGCCGAGAACGCCGCCTTGCCGCTGGAACTGGACGGCGTCGCGGTGCCGAAGGCGCGCGCGGCCGCGCTGGCCGCTTTGGCAGCGCTGGGCGTGGCTGACCGGGCCGGCCGGTTCCCCGATCAGCTGTCCGGCGGCGAGCGGCAGCGGGTAGCCATCGCCCGCGCGGTGGTGGGGGACCGCCGCCTGCTGCTGGCCGACGAGCCGTCCGGCGCCCTGGACTCGGTGAACGCGGAGGAGGTGATGCGGCTGCTGCACGAGGCCTGCGCGCGGGGCGTGGCCGCGGTGGTGGTGACCCACGACGCGCAGCTGGCTGCCTGGGCCGACCGCGTGGTATTCCTGCGCGACGGGCGGGTAAGCGGCCGGACCACCCGGCCGCCCGGCCCCGAATCCCTCCTCACGCCCGGGGAGAACCGGTGAGCATCGAGCTGCGCGAACCCCCCGATCTGGCCGGAGAGTCCGGCGGCATCGTCGCCCGCCGGGCGGTGGTCCGCTGGGGCTGGCGGCTGTTCCGCCGCGAATGGCGGCAGCAACTGCTCGTGCTCGGCCTGCTCACAGTGGCGGTCGCGGCGACGATCTGGGGCGCCAGCACCGTCACCAGCGTGGCGCTCCAGAACCCGAACTACCCCACGTTCGGCACGGCTGCCGTACAGGTCACGCTGCCCGGCACCGACCCGCAGCTGGCCGCCGACATCGCCACCATCGCGGGTCGCTGGGGCCCGGCTGATGTCATCGAGAATCAGGACATCGCTGCTGGTACCACGCAGCCTGTGCAACTCCTAGCCGAGAATCCGCACGGGCACTACAACTCCCCGCTGCTCGGCCTGGTCAGCGGCACCTACCCGGCCGGTCCCGGCCAGGTCGCGCTGACCAGCCAGGTCGCGACCCTGTATGGCGCGCACGTGGGCGGCACCTGGCGGGCAGCCGGGCGGACCTGGCGGGTGACCGGCATCGTGCAGAACCCGAGCAACCTGGCGGATGAGTTCGCGCTGGCCGCCCCGGGCCAGGTCACGCACCCCAGCCAGGTGATCATGCTGCTCGGCTCCCGCGCTGTCCAGCAGGCGATCGGCAACGGCACCGGGACGCTGCCCGGTATCCCGGCGGCGGCGACGGTTACCACCCCCAACGCTATGTCGGGCGGGATCTCGCCGGCGGTGCTCGTCCTGGTGGTGGAGGTACTCGGCCTGGTGTTCATCGGCCTGGTGTCGGTGGCCGGTTTCTCCGTGATGGCCCAGCGCAGGCTGCGGGCCCTCGGCATGCTCAGCGCGATCGGCGCGACCGGACGCAACCTCCGCCTGGTCATGATCACCGGCGGCCTGGCGGTCGGTGTGGCCGGTGCGCTCGCCGGGGCGGTGCTGGGCTTCGCCGCCTGGTTCGCTTACGTGCCGGCGCTGCAGCAGGCCACCGGTCACGTGGTCGACGCGACGAAGGTGCCGTGGTGGGCGTTCGCCCTCGGGGTCGTGTTCGCGATCGCGACGTCGGTGGCGGCGTCCCGCCGCCCGGCTAAGACGATGGCCCAGGTGCCGGTGGTGGCCGCGCTATCCGGGCGCCCCGCTCCGCCGAAGGCGGTGCACCGCTCCGCCCTGCCCGGCGTCGTCGTGTTCGCGGTCGGCGTCGCGTGCCTGGCGTTCACCGGCGGCTGGGCCGGCGGGGGCGGCGCCGGCGGGAGCAAGAACGCGCTGCTCCTGCTGGCCGGCCTGGTCGCCACCATCGTCGGGATGCTCCTGCTCGCTCCGCTGTTCGTCAGCGTGCTGGCCGCCGGGGCGGGCCCCCGGCTGCCGGTCGCGATCCGGATCGCGCTGCGCGACCTGGTCCGTTACCGGGTCCGGTCCGGCGCCGCGCTGGCCGCCACCACGTTCGCGGTGTTCCTGGCCATGGCGATCTGCCTCGTCGCCAGCATCCAGTTCGGGAACCCGCTGAACTGGTTCGGCTCGAACCTGTCCAGCAGCCAGCTGATCGTCTACACCCAGCAGCAGCAGAGCGTCAGCGAGGCCAATCAGCTCAGCAACGCCCAGCTGGCTCACCTGAGCAGGCAAGTGGACAGCTACGCGGCTGGCTTGCACGCCCGGTCCGTGCTGCCGTTGGAGGTGGCCGGGCCCACGCTGGATCAGGCGGGCACGCAGGGGCCGCACGCCCACTTCAACGGGAACGTTTACCTGGCCACCCCGCAGCTGCTCGCCGCGTACGGCATCAAGGCCAGCCAGATCAGCCCGGGTACTGACATCCTGACCATGAAGCCGGGGCTGGCGAGCCTGCCGCACCTGGAGATGATCTGGGGCAACTACGGCTTCCATTCCACTCCCGGCGGCTTCACGCAGAAGGACAGCGTGCCGCCGCCCTGCACGCTGAGCAGCGACTGCGTGGCCAATCCCGCGATCCAGACGGTCGGCAGCCTGCCCGGCGGAACCTCCGCGCCGAACACGGTGACCACCGAGTACGTGGTCAGCAAGTACCACCTGCAGACTCAGCTGTTCGGGTGGCTGATCCAGGCGCCCGCCCCGCTCACCGCCACGCAGATCCGCGCCGCGCAGCACCTCGCGCTCGGCTACCAGGTGACGGCCGAGACCAAAACCGATGGGCCGAGCCTGGCCGAGTTCGCCGACGGCGCCACCGCGCTCGGTATCGTCATCGCGCTCGGCGTGCTGGCCGCGTCCGTCGGGCTGATCCGCAGCGAGACCGCGCGGGACCTGCGCACGCTCACCGCCACCGGCGCCAGCGCCGGGACTCGGCGGATGATCACCGCGGCGACCGCCGCCGCGCTGGGCCTGCTCGGCGCGATCCTCGGCATGGCCGGCGCGGTGATCGCCGTGCTGGCCTGGGCGCACGGCAGCCTGTCCACCGTATTCGGCGACGTGCCGCTAACTGACGTGCTGATCCTGCTGGTCGGGCTGCCACTGGTCGCCGCGGCCGGCGGCTGGCTGCTGGCCGGCCGCGAGCCGGAGGTCATCGCGAGGCAGCCGCTGGAATGACCGCCGTCTGACAACCGACCGGCTAGGTCGGGACTGACGAGCAGGCGGAGCGCAGGAAACGGCCGGATATAGAAAGACCTGGGTGACAAAACCCCAGGTCAGAGACGAGTGCGCCGCCAGGGACTCGAACCCCGAACCCGCAGATTAAGAGTCTGCTGCTCTGCCAGTTGAGCTAGCGGCGCGTGAAGAACGCTGTGATCCTAGCAGCAATCGGCGGAGCGGTGCGAATCGCGGACCGCCGCCCGGGAGCGCCGGTGCTCAGCGTTAGGTGAGAGGGCTATGGGACCTTCACGAGAAATCTATGAAATGAGCAATATTCCGAACGGGCCGTGGTAGCTCTGTCACGGACAGGCCCGCGCTGCGGCTAGGCATAACTACAATGTGTGTGAACCTGGTGCGGAATCCGAACGTGAAGATGAGTATGCAAAGGCGAGGCTTGTGCGGGTGACGCATCTATGACCGACAGTAGTGTTACGCCGTCGGCATCCATGTCAGAACCACCTCCAGCCTCGCAGCTCACGCACCCGCCCGCCGCGGCCGGGACGCCGAGCCGGCTGGCCTGGCTGGACCTGCTGCGCGGGATCGCCGCGCTGTTCGTGGTCTTCGACCATCTGAGCTACTACGTGCTGCAGCATGTGCGGGCCGAGATGTACCACTGGTTCGACCCGGGCAACTACGGCGTCTTCGTCTTCTTCATCATCAGCGGGTACATCGTGCCGGCCTCGCTGGAACGCAAAGGCAGCGTGCGGACGTTCTGGGTCAGCCGCCTGTTCCGGCTGTACCCGCTGTACCTGCTCGCCGTCGGGATCGCGGTGGCGCTGTACTTCATGCACTTCGGGTCGCTGCGCGGCGAGGGCTCTGACCCGGAAGCGTCGCTTTTCTCCCAGCTGCTGATGATGTCCAACGTGCTCGGCGGGCAGAACCTGCCGAACGTGGTCTGGTCGCTGTCCTACGAGATGATCTTCTACCTGCTGATCACCGCCTTGTTCATCGCCCGGGTGCACAAGCGCAGCAGCTGGTACGCGCTGGGCTTCGCCGTCGCCGCGGTGGCGATCGGCGGCCTGCTGCCGCAGGCCTACTTCACCCACAACCTGGCCACCCCGCGCCTGATCGCGCTGGTGGCGGATCTGGCTGTGCTGGCCGGACTGGCGTTCGCGGTCGTGCTGCGCGGCATGTCGCGCCTGCTCGGCGCGGCCATGGCCGCGGTCGTCGCGGTCACGCTGCTCGCCTTCAATGGCGGCTGGATCTGGCCGTGGGAAGCGCTGTCGATCCTGGCCCTCATGTTCACCGGAACGATGTTCTACCGGGCCGAACAGGGCCAGTATCCGTGGCCCCGGGCCATTGCGATCGGGGTGGGCGTGTTCGCCATGACCATCACGGCCGGCCTGTGGCACAGCCACGCCTGGGGCATGAACGCGCATGCCGAACTTCTCTGGGAGCGTCGCTGGGTCTCCGCGTTCGCCCTGGCCGGCCTGACGTTCGGGGCCGGCCTGGCGTTCCGGCACGTGCGCTGGCCGCGGGCGCTGACCTGGCTGGGACTGATCAGCTACTCGGTCTACCTGCTGCATCCGCTGGTCATTGAGTCGTATCACCACTTCACCTGGACCCGCCACCACCATCCGTTCTGGCTCCAGGTGCTGCTGGCCGCGGGGTTCGGTGTCGTCTTGATCGCCGTCAGCTCGGTGACGTACCTCTGGGTCGAACGGCCGATGCAGAATGTCGGGCGCCGGGTGGGCTGGTGGCTGGATGCCCGGTTCGGTCCCGACCGGGTGCCCGATCACGTGCCCGCGTCCGTGGCACCGGCCCTGGCGGGCAGTACCGGCCCGGCCGCCGACTAGCCCGCCGTCATACTGCATCCTGGTGTGATGGCCCCACTGCCGCTGCCGCCTCCGCGTGAACCCGGCGGACCGTACCGTGTCTGTCTCGTCTGCCTGGGCAACATCTGTCGCTCGCCGATGGCCGAGACGGTACTGCGCGCGGCCCTCGCCGAGGCCGGCCTCGACGGCGCGGTCGTGGTGGACAGCGCGGGCACGGGGGACTGGCACATCGGCCAGCCGATGAATTCGGGCGCCCGGACCGCCCTGGCCACCCGCGGTTACGACGGTTCGGACCACCGGGCCAGGCAGATCGAGCCCTCCTGGCTGGCCCGTCGCGATCTCGTCCTGGCGATGGACGCGCGCAACCTGGCGGACCTGCGGCGGATGGCCGGGGCCGCCGGCAGTGACCGGATCCGGTTGTTCGGCGAGGTGGGCGGGCTGAGCGGGCAGGGCCGACCGGATCCACGGGGTCGAGGGGATCGAGGGGGTCAAGGGGACGAAGCCGATGGCGCCGAGATTCCCGACCCGTACGGCGGGAACGCGGCCGAGTTTGGCTACGTGCTTGACCTGCTCGGCAGCGCCGCGCCGGTCATCGCCAGCCGGCTGGCGCGACGGCTCGAATCCGCGGCCGACGACCGCGACGCTCCGGCGTGAGCCCCGGGACCGCAAGCCAGCTCGCGCGGCTAACCGGTCTCGCCGTCCGAGAGGCGCGTCAGGTCGGCTCCCAGCACGGCTATCAGCATTACATGATCACCCTCGCGGGCGGTCGGCGTGCGTTCGCCAAAGTGGTCACCGGCGCGGCATCTGAGGTCACCGCCGCGGCGTTCGCAGCCGAGGCGAATGGCCTGCGCTGGCTGGGTGAGCCAGGCGCCGTTCCGGTTCCAGAGGTTTTCACGGCGGGACCGGCCGCCCTCGTCATCTCGATGATCACGCCGGGCCAGGCCACGCCCGACGCCGCGTTCCGGTTCGGCGCCGAACTCGCCCGGCTGCACGCGGCCGGGGCGGACAGCTTCGGCGCGCCCTGGCCGGGATTCATCGCCAGCCTGCCGCTCGACAACACCCAGCAGTCCCAGCAGTCCCAGTGGCCCGACTGGTACGCGAGCCGAAGGCTGCTTCCCTACCTGCGCCTGGCCACGGACTCCGGCGCGCTGGGTCCGCAGGACGGCCGGCTCACCGAAGCGGTGATGGACCGGATCGGCGCACTGGCGGGCCCGGCCGAGCCGCCGAGCCGCATTCACGGCGATTGCTGGGCCGGAAACGTGCTGTGGTCGGGCGGACGAGGCTGGCTCATCGACCCGGCGGCGCACGGCGGCCACCGCGAGACCGACCTGGCCATGCTGGCCCTGTTCGGCGCGCCTCACCTCGACCGGATCATGGCCGGCTACAACGACACGGTGCCGCTGGCGGCAGGCTGGCGATCCAGGGTCCCGCTGCACCAGCTGCATCCGCTGCTGGTGCACGCGTGCCTGTTCGGCGCGTCCTACCGGGACGCGGTGCAGTCCGCGGCCCGTGCCGCGCTGGCGAGCTGACCAGCCGGGGCCACGACGCCGGGCCGGGCATCATGACCGGCCGTGCTCGTGGCCCACGGTCACCGTGAAGTTCCGGTGCTCGGGTGAGTCCGGCCCATACAATAAGTCCGCAATGAGGCGACAGATCAGGAAATGCAGTAAGGGACACCCGGGAAAGATGGCGCTATCGTGACCGGCAGCGAAGGCCCGTCCGCAGGCCGTGAAGGCCAGGAAGGCCCGTCCGCAGGCCACCACGGCCAGTCCGCCGGCCGCGAGGAGGCCGCCGCCCAGGCCAGCCTGGGCGGGATCCCGCCGAGCTTCGGCGCGTCTTCCTCCCCGCCGCCCGAAACGCAGCCGTCTGAAACCTCCCCGCCCGAAACCTCCCCGTCTGAAACTCCCGCGCCCGAACCCGCCGAGGCTGAACCCGCCGCACCCGAACCCGCCGCGCCTGAACTCGCCGCCCACCTCGAGAGCGATCCTGCCCCCAGCCCGGCCGCCAGCGCGCAACTGCCCCCGATCCTGCCCGAGCTCGAAGAGACTCCGTCGGTGGGCTGGTATCCGAGCCAGCCGGCCGGACCGCCGTCAGCGGGGCCTTTTGCCGCTCCCGCCACCCCGGCCCGGCGCGGCATCGCCGGGTTCGGCGGGTTGGGCCTGGCCCGCGCCGCGCGCCCAAAGGGTGGCCGGCGGCCGGCCTGGAAAAACCGCCGCGGCACGCTGGCCAACGTCTTGCTTTTCGGGCTCGGCCCGCTGGTCCTGGTCGGCGTCGTCGTCGCCGCCTTCCTGCTCGTTTCCCCGGGTAAGGGGACAGCGGCGTCCAGCCTCGGATTCCAGGCCGGTCCGGGGGCCACCGCGCAGCCGTCAACGACCAGCGCCCCGGCCGCCCCATCCGCCCCGCCGTCGTCCCCGGCACCGGGGAAGCGTCACGCCCGGCCCACGCCCTCCTCGGTAGTCGCCAAGGTGCCGGCCATTTCCAGAGCCGTGCCCAAGGTCAAGACCAAGAAAAAGGCCACTCCCGCGCACCGGTCCGGGGGCGGCGCGGTGACTCCGCACAACCTCGGTCTGCCCAACTTCGCTGGTTACTGCCAGCACATCGGTCACCGGACCGCCGAACTGACCGCCGACAACGCCTACGGCTGGCACTGCACGCTCGACCCCAGCCTGGCGCTCCCGATCGCCAACGTCTGCGCCTGGACGTATCACCTGAGCGCGGGACAGGTGGTGGGCGTGAGCACGAACTACAGCGACCCCAATGCCTGGCAGTGCTGGCGGATCAACCAGCTCCTGGGCGTCCTGAACGTCTCGGCGTATTGCACCGCGGCCGGCCTTGGCAGCAGCGAGCTGGTCGCCGACAACGCCTACGGCTGGTACTGCACGTCACCGCTGACCCCGGTCAACACGACGGCCGCGTGCGACACCGTCTACCACGTCAGCGACGCGGTTTCCCGCTTCGCGGTCTTCGCCGATCCCTACTCCTGGCAGTGCTGGGACTGAGGTACCGCGATCAGCCGGCGTTAGCGCGGACCGTGTTGCTCTCATTGGTGACGCTTGTCCCGTACGTCACGCTGAGGCCGTCAGCCTCGTCGACCAGGTGCTGGTCGAGCTGGTCGAACCGATCGTCGTCGTCGTCCTCCGGCGGCAGGCCGCCCTGCGCTTCGGGAGCGAGCGGGAGCGTCACCCGGAACGTCGCGCCCCGGCCGGGAGCGGTGCGCACCGAGGCCACGCCGCCGTGGGCGGTCACCAGCGAGGAGACGATCGCCAGGCCGAGCCCGCTGCCTCCGGTGGCGCGGGTCCTGGCCTGATCCGCGCGGTAGAACCGCTCGAATACCCGGTGGGCCTGGTCCAGGGTCATGCCGGGCCCATGGTCGATGACGTCGAGGAAGATGGCCGGGGCCGGGTCCTCCACCCGGGGGTCAAGGACCCCGGAACCGATGGACACCTCGATCGGCGTCCCGTCCGGAGTATGGGTGAGCGCGTTGCTCATCAGGTTCCCGATGACCTGCCGCAGCCGCGGCTCGTCGCCGACGACCAGGAACGCGGCACCGGGCTGGACGGTGAGACCGATGGTCCTGTCGGGCGCGAGCATGCGGGCGTCGTGCACCGCGTCGGCGGCCAGCGACAACAGGTCAATCGGATTGCGGGCCAGCGGCCGCTGCTGGTCGAGCCGGGCCAGCAGCAGCAGGTCCTCGACGAGCAGGCCCATCCGGGCGGCTTCCTTCTCCACCCGCTGCATGATCCGGTCCAGGTCGTCGGGCGTGAGCCCGGCCGTCGCGGCGGCCTCAGGCGCGCCGCCTGCCGGGGTGCGCCTGTCCCAGTGCCGGACCAGGCCGCCGCGCTGGCGGTAGTACTCGGCGAAGCCGCGGATCGCGGTCAGCGGGGTGCGCAGCTCGTGGCTGGCATCGGCGATGAACCGCCGCATCCGCTCCTCCGACTGGTGCGCCGCCGCCTCGGATTCCTCCCGGGCGTGGAACGCGGTCTCGATCTGGCTCAGCATCGTGTTCAGCGAGCGCCCCAGGCTGCCGATCTCGGTGCGCGGATCCCGCTCAGGCACCCGCCGGTTCAGGTGACCCTGCGCGATTTCTCCCGCCGTCTCCTCGATCTCCACCAGCGGTCGCAGGTTTGCCTGCACCACCGCGAAGCCGAGCAGCGTCAGCACGAACAAGATGATGACGCTGACGATAAGGTCGACCCCGGTGAGCTGCCGGATGGTCGTATAGACGCCGGTCACGCCCGTCGTGAGAATCAGGGTGCCGCCTGGCTCCGCGAATCCCATGGCCAGCGATTGCCCGCCGCCGGACGCCGGCACCGTGGTCGACTGCTGCGGATGGTTCGCCAGCCACGAGGTAACCGAGCTGGGCAGCTCAGGCGCGGAAGTACCGCTGGGCGAATAGCCGTTGGCGCCGGCCGAGATGGTCTGGAGCTGGCCGCCGGACGTCAGGACGTAGATGCCGAGACCGCTCGGACAATGACCGAACGACAGGCATGTGTTGAGCGTCGGTGAGGTCCCCTCCTGCTGGAGGCTATTGGAATAAGTTCCGAGCAGCTGACTGCGCAGCAGCGAGATACCGGCGAAACCCATAGCCGCCAGCGCCAGGACCACCAGCGCGAGAAGCGTGGCGATCAGCTTGGTCCGCAGGGACGTACGACTTGACCGCCGCCGCAGAGCCAGCCACGGCCGCATCACCCAGCGCCCGCCCCGGCTCCTCGCGCCCTCCGCTGTCATACCCCACGCACGCCTAAGAAGAAGGAAGCCGCAGCACGTAACCGACGCCGCGCAGGGTGTGGATCAGCCGCGGTTCCTTCGTGTCCACCTTGCGCCGCAGCACGGACACATAGGACTCCACGATGCCGGTGTCGCCGCGGAAGTCGTAATCCCACACATGATCGAGGATCTGCATCTTGGACAGCACCCGGTTGGAATTGCTCATGAAGTACCTGAGCAGCTTGAACTCGGTGGGGGAGAGCTGGATCTGCTCCCCGGCCCGCCAGACCTCATGGCTTTCCTCGTCGAGCTCGAGGTCGGCGAACGTGAGCCTGGGCGTCGGCTCAACTCCGTCGCCCCGGGTCCGCCTGAGCACGGCGCGGATCCTCGCGATCACCTCTTCGAGGCTGAACGGCTTGGTGACGTAGTCGTCTCCGCCCAGCGTCAGGCCGCGGATCTTATCCTCGGTGGCGTCGCGGGCGGTCAGGAAGACGACCGGTATCCGCGCCCCTCCACCGCGAAGCCGCCTGATGACGTCGAAGCCGTCCATGTCGGGCAGCATCACGTCGAGCACGATCAGGTCGGGGCGGTGCCGCTGAGCGGCCTGCACCGCCTCGGTTCCGGCTGCCGCCGTGACGACGTCGAAACCCGCGTAGCGCAGGCTGGCGGACAGCAACTCAAGAATGTTGGGCTCGTCCTCAACGACAAGAAGCCTGGCATCCGGTCGCTGCCGCGTATCGGTCAGCGTGTCCATGTTCTGTATTCTCACCCGCCACGCTGAGGATAACCTGAAGGTCCGCTGGAGATGGTCTTGAGTTCCGGCCCGAGATTACCTCGCACCGACCGAGATTGCCCAGGCCCGCCCGCCAGCGTGCACCCACGGAACCCCCTGGTTTCACCCGTCCGCGGACCCCCACGTGTCGCGCCAGTACGCGATGGCGGCGGAGCGTGAGCTGACGCCGAGCTTGGAGTAGATCCGGCGGACGTGATTTTTCACGGTCTTCTCGGCCAGGAACAGGTGGGCGGCGATCTCTCCGTTGGTCTGCCCGTCGGCGATCAGCGACATGACCTCTGCCTCGCGTGCGGACAGGCCGTGCGGATCGGCGCTGCGCCCAGAAGTCACCTGAGCATCGTGCCGATCGTCCATGTGACCTCCGGCTTGGACGGTGAACCCGTACCGCAGCGAACGTACCAACCACGGCAGGGACCGCGCGTCAATCCATGAATGTTCAGATAAGTCAATGCGCAAATCGGACTACTTAACCAGACTTGTACCCATCCGGTGCGGTCCGCATGCCCCGGTGCCCCTGAGTCAGGCGGTGCCCGGGACCAAAATGACACCGCACAATGAACCCCTGGTGCCGACCGGGTTCGCGGGCCCAGACTGGCGTTCATGACTCCAGCCGAACTCACCTCGGGTCAGCTGCGGCGAGACCCTCTCCCGCTGCGCGGCCGGATCGCGGTGGTCACCGGGGTCAGCAGGCGGGCGGGCATCGGATACGCCGTCGCCCGCAGGCTGGCCGCGCTAGGCGCGAGCCTTTACCTGCACCAGTTCGCCCCGCACGATCGCGAACAGCCCTGGGGGGCCGACCCCGGCGGCCCCGAGGCGGTGATCGCAGGCGTCACCGCCGCCCGTGCCGACGAGGCGTCCGCCGTGCGGCACGTGGACCTAGATCTCACCGAACCCGACGCGCCGGAACGCCTCATCTACGCGGCCGGCCAGGCCTTCGGGCACCTGGACATCTGCGTCAGCAACCACGCCCGCAGCGGCGGCGACGGTCCGCTTGGCATGCTGACCGCCGCCATGCTGGACGCCCACTGGGCCGTCAACACCCGCTCTGCGATCCTGCTGGCGCAGGCCTTCGCCGCCCAGCACGATGGCAGGCCGGGTGGCCGGGTCGTCTTCATGACCTCCGGGCAAGACCTCGGCCCGATGACCGACGAGGTCGCCTACGCCGCCAGCAAAGGCGCGCTCGCCTCGATCACCCGCACCCTCGCCGACCAGCTGGCCGGCCGGGCCATCACGCTGAACGCGGTCAACCCCGGTCCGGTCGACACCGGCTACGCGCCGCCCGAGGCGCACGAGACCGTCCGCCGGCACTTCCCGCAGCAACGCTGGGGCGCGCCCGACGACCCGGCCCGGCTGATCGCCTGGCTGGTCACCGACGAAGCCGCCTGGGTCACCGGCCAGGTCATCAACAGCGAGGGCGGTTTCCGCCGCCGGGACTGACCCACGTTCAGCCGCCGATCGGACGGATGGGCAGCAGCGTGCCGGACAGGTGACTCGCCGCGTCGCTGCACAAGAACGCGGCGAAGGTCACCACGTCCTCGGGCTGGCCCAGCCGTCCGCCCGGATACCCGGCCGCGATCCGGGCCACGTACGCCTCGTCCACCGAGGCCCGCATGCCGGGGGTGTCGGTCAGGCCGGGGGCCAGCGCGACCGTGCGGATGCCCCGGTCGGCCAGCTCCCGGTGCGCCACGTTGGCCAGGATGTTCACCCCGGCCTTGGTGGCCCCGTAGGCGCTCTGGCCGGGGTTGGCCTGGACACCGATCATGCTGCTCATGTAGATGATCCGGCCGCCGCCGCCGCGGATCATGATGGGTGCGAAGTGCTTGGTGGTGAGGAAGCAGCCGATGAGGTTGCTGTCCACGACCCGGCGCAGCACGCTCAGCTCCAGGTCGAGCACGCCGGAGACCGGCGGCATCCACCCGGCGTTGCTGATCAGCGCGTCGACCCGGCCCCAGCGCGCGTCGACCGCGGCGGCCGCGTCCCGGACCTGGCCCTCGTCGGCGACATCGGCGGCGACCGCGAACGGCTCCGGTGCCCCGGGCGAGGCCGCGGCGATCTCCTTGACCGTGCGTGCGGCCTGCTGCTCGTCCCGGGCCAGCACCGCGACGCGGGCTCCCTCGGCCGCCAGGCCGAGGGCGAGGGCCCGGCCGAGTCCGCGTCCCGCTCCAGTAATCACAATGACCTTGTCGCGTATGTCCACCTGCATGATGTGCTCCAATTTAGGTTGTAACCTAAGCTTAGTCTATAGCCTAAATTGGATGGGGAAGGTGGGTCATGCCAGCAGGACGACGAGACGCTCACCGGGCCCGGATGCGAGCCCGGTTGCTCGCCGCCGCGCTGCGGCTGTTCGCCGAGCAGGGCTACGAGGCGACCACCATCGACCAGATCGCCGCGGCGGCCGACGTGGCCAGGCAGACGGTCCTCAACCACTACCCGCACAAGCGCGATTTCCTGCAGGCCTGGGGTCAGGATCGCCGCGATCAGCTGCTCGAGCTCGCCGACCGGGCCCGGCCGGGCGAGTCGGCCCGCGATCAGCTGCACCGGTATTTCGCGGCCCTGGCCCAGATGAATGACCGGGAGCCCGAGCTGACCCGCACGCTCTACCTGAGCCTGCGCCATGACGAGGTGCTCGCCTACCAGCGTCCGGTGCCCGAGGCCGTGCTGGTCGCCATCCGCCGAGGCCAGGTGAGCGGTGAGTTCGATCCGGCCGAGGACCCGGCTGCGGCCGCGGAGGTGCTCACCGCGGTCTACTTCGACACGCTCACCCGGTGGCTGACCCAGGACGGCGCCCCGTATGACCTGTCATCCGCGCTGGCCGGCAAGCTCGATCTCGTCCTGACCGGACTAACCGCCCGTTAAGGTCAGCTCCCATGAACGAAGCGACCACCAGCCTCCGGCTCATCGAGATCGGCGACGCCGAGGCGCTGGCCGCCCACCTGGCCCGCGACGCCGAGGCCTTCGCACGCTGGGATCCCGAACATCCCCCGGACTACTACACCGTCGCCGGCCAGCGCAGCCGCATCGCAAGCGTCCGCGCCCGTCACGCCCACGGCGAGGTCTGGCCCGCCGTGATCCTGGCCGGTGAGGTCGTCATCGGCCGGGTCACCGCGCAGAATCTCGTGCTGCTCGCGTGGCGCAAGGCCGAACTCGGCTACTGGATCGCGCCGCCCTACCAGGGCCAGGGCCACGCCACGCGAGCCGTGAGCCTGATGGTGCAGCTGATGATCACCGAGCTCAAGCTGCACCGGGCTGAGGCGTACACCCAGATGGACAATCTCGCCTCGCAGCACGTGCTTCGCCGCAACGGTTTTCTCCCCTACGGAGTGGCCCGCTCCCACATCTTCACCGCCGGCCAATGGCGCGACGAAGTCCTCTGGGAACGCCTACTTGATAAGAACAAAGATTCGTAATACTATGGCTATAGACTCTCAACAATGGTATTCTTGTTCCCAAGCCCCCTTCCTTTCTTTCTCCCGAACGAGAGGTGGTGCATGTCCTCACCCACGTTCCCCGATCCCGACCCGGACGCCCCTGAGCCGGACGGCGGGAACGACGGCGCCCCCGAACCCCCGTGGTCCGGGGACGAGGAA
>Ga0302178_10001710_pt1 | contig 18133 bp, 20 predicted proteins | sample I_Palsa_E1_3_FD_198790 | JGI IMG/M metagenome (GOLD analysis project Ga0302178, IMG submission 198790) | Peat permafrost microbial communities from Stordalen Mire near Abisko, Sweden - I_Palsa_E1_3 | ecosystem: Environmental > Terrestrial > Soil > Palsa > Peat permafrost | place: Sweden... | reverse complement strand
GTCGGGCACGAACACGTCGTCGAGAAAGATCTCGCCGAACCCGGTGTCGCCGCCGAGTTGGGCGATCGGCCGCACGGTGATCCCGTCCGCCTTCAGGTCGAACATGAAATACGTCAGGCCGCTATGGCGCTGTGCTTCGGGGTCAGAGCGGAACAACCCAAACGCCCTGTCGCCGAACGGCGCTCGTGAGCTCCAGATCTTCTGGCCGTTGAGCAGCCACCCGCCGTCGGTGCGAGTCGCCGTCGATCGCAATGAAGCCAGGTCGCTGCCGGACTCGGGCTCCGACCAAGCCTGCGCCCAAATCTCCTCGCCGCTGGCCAATTTCGGCAGTACCCGATCCAACTGCTCTTCGGTGCCGTGCGCGAACAACGTCGGCGCCAGCATCGAGGTGCCGTTGGCGCTGGCCCGGCCGGGCGCGCCGGCCCGGAAGTACTCCTCCTCGTAGACCACCCACTGCAGCAGGGTCGCATCGCGGCCGCCGTACTTCCGCGGCCAAGTGATCACTGACAGTCCAGCGTCGAAAAGCACCTTGTCCCAACGGCGATGCTGCTCGAAACCCTCCGCCGTGTCATACGAGCGCGTCGGAAACGCGTCCCGGTGCGACGACAGGAAGTCGCGGACCTCGTGCTGAAATGTCAGCGTCTCGTCGTCGAATTGCAGATCCATCACGTCTTCTCTCGCAGTAGCGGTTTGACCACCTTGCCGCCGGCGTTTCGCGGCAGCGTGTCGACAAACCTCACCGAACGTGGGGCTTTGAAATTCGCCAAGTACTCACGGGTGTAGGCGATCACCGTGTTTTCGTCGAGCCCGGAGTCGGGCCGGGTCACCAGAAACGCCCGGCCGACTTCGCCGAGTCGCTCGTCGGGTACGCCGATCACCGCGCAGTCCAGCACACCGTCCAGCCGGGCCAGCACCTGCTCGATCTCGGCGGGGTAGACGTTGAAGCCGCCGCAGATGTACATGTCTTTCAGCCGGTCGGTGATCTGGAGATTGCCTGCGGCATCGAGCGTTCCGATGTCACCGGTGTGCAGCCAGCCGTCGGTGTCCACGGTCGCAGCGGTGGCGTCGGGATCATCGAGGTAGCCGAGCATCACATTGGGACCGCGCAGCAGCACCTCTCCTGTTTCGGCGCCGTGAGCCCCGTTGATGCGCAGCTCGAATTCCGCGATCGGCCGCCCACAGGTGGTGGCCACTGTGACCGCGTCGTCGTCGGCGCGGCACATGGTGCCCATCCCGTTGGCCTCGGTCAGGCCGTAGGCGGTCAGCACGATGTCGATGTCGAGTTCGGTCTGCATCCGCTCGATCAGCACAACCGGCACCGTCGCCGCGCCGGTGACCGCGAACCGCAGCGAGCTCAGGTCGTAGCGGTTACGGGCGGGATGGTCGAGCAGCGTCTGGTAGATGGTCGGCGGTCCAGGCAGCACGGTGACCCGGTGTTAGGCGACCGCGCGCAACGCCCGTTCGGCGTCGAAGGTCAACTGTGGGATCAGCGTCGCGCCGGTCTGCAGGCAGGCCAGGATTCCGGCCTTGTAGCCGAAGTTGTGGAAGAACGGGTTGATGCAGAGGTAGCGGTCGTCGCTGGTGATCTTGCCGCAGGCCGCCCACGCCGCCGAACCGGCCAGTGACTGCCGGTGAGCGCACAGCACGCCTTTGCTGCGGCCGGTGGTGCCGGAGGTGAACAAGACGTCGGAGACGTCGTCGGGCCGGACCGCTGCCGCGCGGGCGTCGGCTGCCTCGAGGGCCCGGTCATCAGCTCCGTGGCTCACAAATTCGTCCCAGGTGCCGTCGTCGGCATCTACGGGGACCCGCACGATGTGCCGCAGATCGGGCAGTGCGGCGCGATCGAGGCCGGCGATGCGGTCCGCCCCGAGAAACTCGCCCATTGCCACCAGCAACGGCGCGCCGGTGCGAGCCAGGATGTCGGAAGCCTCGGCCGCGGTGTAGCGGGTGTTCAGCGGTACCACGGTGGCACCGGCATAGTGGGTGGCCAGGCAGGCGACCACCCAGTGCCAGGTGTTCGGCGACCAGATCGCCACCCGATCACCGGGCTGCACGCCGAGGCTGATCATCGCCGCCGCCGCGCGTCGCACTTCGTTCCGCAGCTCGCCGAAGGTGAGGGTTCGATCCGGCGTGACCAGCGCGTTGTGGTCGGGGAGCTCGCGAGCGATGTGGTCCAGCGCCGCAGGAATGGTCTGCGGGTGGCTCGACATCGAACTCCTTGGTGCTTATTGCCCGGCTGATCTACGGCCGCTGCACGGCCCATCATCGCCGGGGCCTAACAAAGCAAGTGCTTGGTAGGTTAGCCTACAAGGGTGCAAGGCGTCGAGGAGTTCAGGTCCGAGGTCCGCGATTGGCTGGCCGAGAACCTGGTCGGTGACTTCGCCGCGCTCAAGGGGCTCGGCGGACCCGGTCGAGAACACGAGGCGTTCGAGGAGCGGCGGGCCTGGAACCGGCACCTGGCGCAAGCGGGCCTGACCTGTCTGGGGTGGCCGGTCGAGCACGGCGGTCGCGGCCTGTCCGTTGCCCATCGGGTGGCGTTCTACGAGGAATACGCGATCGCCGACGCGCCCGCCAAGGTCAACCACTTCGGCGAAGAACTGCTGGGCCCGACGCTGATCGCCTTCGGCACGCCCGAGCAACAGCAGCGGTTTCTGCCGCGGATTCTCGACGTCACCGAACTGTGGTCGCAGGGCTATTCGGAACCCGGCGCCGGCAGCGACCTGGCCAACGTGTCCACCACCGCGGTGCTCGACAACGATGAGTGGGTCATCAACGGCCAGAAGGTGTGGACGTCTCTGGCGCACTGGGCGCAGTGGTGCTTCGTGGTGGTGCGCAGCGAAAAAGGTTCCAAGCGTCACGCCGGGTTGTCGTATCTGCTCGTGCCGCTCGATCAGCCGGGGGTGGAGGTCCGCCCGATCGTCCAGCTGACAGGTGACTCCGAGTTCAACGAGGTGTTCTTCGACGACGCCCGGACCGATGCCAGTCTTGTGGTCGGCCAGCCCGGCGATGGCTGGCGGGTCGCGATGGGAACTCTGACCTTCGAGCGCGGTGTGTCGACGCTCGGCCAACAGATCGTCTACGCCCGTGAGCTGAGTGCCATCGTGGAGCTCGCTAAAAGCACTGGCGCCGCCGATGATCCGCTGATCCGCGAACGCCTGACCCGGTCGTGGGCCGGACTGCGGGCGATGCGCTGCTACGCGTTGGCGACCATGGACGTCGAACAGCCCGGCCAGGACAACGTCTCGAAGTTGTTGTGGGCCAACTGGCATCGCGATCTCGGTGAGATCGCGATGGACGTGCAGGGTAAGGCGGGCCTCGTACTGACCGGCGGCGACTTCGATGAGTGGCAGCGGCTCTACCTGTTCAGCCGCGCGGACACCATCTACGGCGGCTCTAACGAGATACAGCGCAACATCATCGCCGAGCGCGTGCTCGGTCTACCCAGGGAGGCTCGATGACGCTCGCCGTTGCGCCGAAAGAAGTTGCTGGACACGGACTTCTGAAAGGCAAGGTCGTGATAGTCACGGCCGCGGCCGGCACCGGGATCGGGTCGGCCACCGCGCGGCGCGCGCTCGCCGAAGGCGCCGACGTCGTCGTCTCCGATCATCACGAACGACGCCTCGGCGAAACCCGTGACGAGCTGTCCGCACTGGGACTGGGCCGGGTCGAGAGCGTGGTCTGCGACGTCACGTCCACCGCGCAGGTCGACGCTCTGATCGCATCCACCACCGCACGGCTGGGCCGGATCGACGTGCTGGTCAACAACGCCGGCCTGGGCGGTCAGACTCCGGTCGTCGACCTGACCGACGAAGAGTGGGACCGTGTCCTGAACGTCACGCTGACGTCGGTCCTGCGCACCACCCGGGCGGCGCTGCGGTATTTCCGCGACGCTGACCACGGCGGCGTCATCGTGAACAACGCCAGCGTGCTCGGCTGGCGGGCACAGCACTCGCAGTCCCACTATGCGGCGGCCAAAGCCGGTGTGATGGCGTTGACGCGTTGCAGCGCAATCGAAGCCGTCGAATACGGGGTGCGGATCAACGCGGTGTCGCCCAGCATTGCCCGACACAAGTTCCTCGACAAGACCAGCTCGACAGAACTGCTCGATCAGCTGTCGGCCGGTGAGGCGTTCGGCCGCGCCGCTGAGCCGTGGGAAGTCGCCGCCACGATCGCCTTCTTGGCCAGTGAATACTCCAGTTACCTGACTGGAGAAGTGATTTCGGTGTCGAGTCAGCACCCATGACCGAACTCAGCCCGCCGAACAGCCGTCGCGACGAGTTATTGGAGCTCGCCGCGAAGATGTTCGCCGAACGCGGGTTACGCGCAACCACCGTGCGTGATATCGCCGACAGCGCCGGCATCCTCTCCGGCAGCCTGTATCACCATTTCTCTTCCAAAGAAGAGATGGTCGACGAAGTGCTGCGGGACTTCATGGATTGGCTCTTCGCTCGCTACCGGGAAATCGTTGACTCGCACTCGAATCCGCTGGAGCGACTCAAGGGGCTGTTCATGGCGTCGTTCGACGCCATCGAGCATCGGCATGCCCAGGTCGTCATCTATCAGGACGAGGCCAAGCGGTTGCTGCCACAGCCCCGGTTCTCCTACCTCGAGGACCTGAACAAACAGCAGCGCAAGATGTGGGTCGACGTGCTGCACCAGGGCATCGAGGAGGGTTATCTCCGTCCCGACCTCGACGTCGACCTGGTTTATCGATTTATCCGTGACACCACCTGGGTGTCGGTGCGCTGGTATCAGCCTGGCGGACCGCTCACCGCGCAACAGGTGGGCCAGCAGTATCTCGCTATCGTCCTAGGTGGAATCACCAAAGAAGGAGTCTGAAATGCCCGAGGCTTACGTCATTGATGCTGTGCGCACGGCCGTTGGTAAGCGCAACGGTTCGCTGGCCGGCGTGCATCCCCTCGACCTAGGCGCACTCGGCTGGCGCGGGCTGCTGGACCGGGTCGACATCGACCCCGCCGCTGTCGACGACGTGATCGCCGGTTGCGTCGACGCCATCGGAGCACAGGCCGGCAACATCGCCCGGCTCTCGTGGCTGGCCGCCGGTTACCCGGAAGAGGTTCCCGGCGTTACCGTCGACCGGCAGTGTGGTTCCAGCCAGCAGGCTATTTCCTTTGGCGCGCAAGCGATTATGGCAGGCACCGCAGACGTGATCGTGGCCGGCGGCGTGCAGAACATGAGCCAGATCCCGATCTCGTCGGCGATGATCGTCGGCGAGCAGTTCGGCTTCACCTCGCCGACCAATGAATCCAAGCAGTGGCTGCATCGATACGGCGATCAGGAAATCTCGCAGTTCCGTGGCTCTGAGTTGATCGCCGAGAAGTGGAACCTGTCTCGCGAGGAGATGGAGCAGTACGCGCTGACCAGCCATGAGCGCGCGTTCGGCGCGATCCGCGGCGGCCACTTCGATAACGAGATCATCGCCGTGGAAACCGAGCACGGTGTGTTTCGCGTCGACGAGGGTCCGCGTGAGTCGTCGCTGGAGAAGATGGCCGGCCTGAAGCCGTTGGTCGAAGGAGGCCGCCTGACCGCCGCGATGGCCAGTCAGATTTCCGACGGTGCCAGCGCAGTTCTGTTGGCTTCCGAGCAGGCGGTCAAGGACCACAAGCTCACGCCGCGGGCGCGCATCCATCACATCAGCGCCCGCGCTGCCGACCCGGTATTCATGCTGACCGGGCCGATCCCGGCCACCCGCTACGCGCTGGAGAAGACTGGCCTGTCCATCGACGACATCGACACTGTCGAGATTAACGAGGCATTCGCGCCGGTCGTGTTGGCCTGGCTCAAGGAGATCAAGGCCGACCCGGAGAAGGTCAACCCCAACGGGGGTGCGATTGCACTGGGCCATCCGTTAGGCGCAACCGGCGCAAAGCTTTTCACCACCATGCTCAACGAGCTCGAGCGCATCGGCGGTCGTTACGGCCTGCAGACGATGTGCGAAGGCGGCGGTACCGCCAACGTCACGATCATCGAGCGGTTGTAACACCGGCGACGATGTCGCCGACTGTGCGCCGCGCCAACGCCTCGACATCGCGGCGGCCGGCGTAGCGCAGCGGGCCGTGCAAGACGAGTTCGGCGAACCCGTGCACCGCAGACCAGCACGGCCATTCGGCGCCGTCGCGTCGTTCGGGGGCGAGTACCCCTGCGGCCACCATCGCGTCGAGCGCATCGACCAACGCCAGATACGGTGGAGCGCCGGCAGTTTCATCTGGGTTGACCGCTCCGAAAAAGGCCACTGTGAACCATCCTGGCTCGTCGAGTGCGAATTTGATGTAGCCCATTCCGACCGCGCGCAGTTGATCCTCCGCGCCGCGCCGGCGCGACGAGCCCTGCATCTGCGCCGCCATCCGATGTTGGATTGCACTGGCAACCGCGCCGAGCAGGGCCTCACGATCGGCGAAGTGACGATACGCGGCGTTGGGTGAAACCCCCGCTCGCCGAGTCGCTTCCCGGATAGTGAGCGCTTCCGGCCCGCCGGTCCGGGTGAGGGCCAGGCCGGCGTCGATCAATGCCGTGCGCAGGTCCCCGTGGTGGTAGCCGGTCTTCAAGGTAGCCAACTCTTGACCCTCCTCGAAGCCGAAGTGTACGGTGTGAACATTAGCATGTTGACGGCGTAAACATCCATATCGGAGGGGATTGTTGTGACAACCGCAGGATTGCCGCCCGTGGTGGACGAGCAAGTCTGGCAGCGCGAACTGGAAGCCCTGCGTGTCCGGGAAAAAGCGGCCACCCGTGAGCTCGACGCGATAGCGGCGCAGCGCCGACGGCTGCCGATGGTCGCGATGCCGGACTACGTTCTGGAAGGCGAGAACGGACGCGTATGCCTGGCCGAGATATTCGACGGCAAATCGCAGCTCATCGTCTACAACCACATGTGGTTTCCCGATGAAGAGTGGCAATGCTCGGGTTGTACCGGCTTCACTTCTCAATTCACCCGGCTGGAGTTTCTGGACAATTGGGACGCCCGATTCGTCATCGTCACGCAGGGCCCGATTGACGAGGCGCTGGCCTACAAGCGGCGAGTGGGAAATCAGATGACGTGGTATTCGACCGCGAACAGCTCATTCGGAGCCGATGTCGGTGCACCGCCGGGCGGCGGATTCGCAGTGAATGTCTTTCTACGCAAAGGGAACCAGGTCTACCGGACCTGGCACACCAATGGCCGCGGGACCGAGCAACTGAGTCACTCGTTCGCACTGATCGATCTCCTGCCCTACGGCCGACAGGAGGAGTGGCAGGAATCCCCGGACGGCTGGCCGAAGTCACCCACCTACAGCCGCTGGGCCGGCTCGCAAGACATCGCCCGCGCGTACGGCGCTGATACCGCAGAAACCGCCCAACCCGGAGGAGCAAAATGACCACCACGACGACCGGCCTGGCCACGATCAGCCTGGTGTGCCTGCCGACACTCGAGCAGGACAAAGCGATCGCGTTTTATGAGTCGCTTGGGTTCGAGAAGCGAACCGACCAGCCGTTCGGTGGCGGCTACCGGTGGATCGAGGTCTACCCACCGGAGGGCACGACCGGCATCGCGCTTGCTCCACCCCCGCCGGATAGCGGGCCAGTGCAGCCGGCCAATAGCGGTATCACGCTGAGCACCAGCGACATCGACGCCACCCACGCGGCGATGAAGGAACTCGGCGTCGACGTCGACGCGCAGGTGTCGCGAATGGGTGAGCCGGTTCCGCCGATGTTCTGGTTCCGCGACCCGACCGGGCACACGCTGCTGGTCGTGGAGTCCTGATTGCAGGAGACCTGTTTAGTCCTGGACTAACGCCGACGCGGCCTGCAAGTGCTTGACCGCCTCGGCGACGATCGACTCGATCAACTCGGCGCATGACGGCAGGTCTTCGACGATGCCGGCCACTTGCCCGGAGGCCAGTACCCCGGCGTCGGTGTTGCCCTCGACCAAGCCGGCTTTGAGCAACATCGGCGTGTTGGCGGCCATCACCACCTGCGACCAGGACATGTCCTTGCCGTGCCGCATCGCCAGGCCGTCGCGAATCATCGAGGCCCAGGTCATCTGTGACATCTTCTTGAACTTCGCGGCGTTGCCGATGGCAGCGGTGAAACCCCTTGCTCGAGAGCCGCTTTCCAGCTTCTCGACGAGGCCGGTACGCAGCACGCGGTGCGGCATGCCGTCGACCCGCGTGGTGACGACGGTGCCGTCGAGTGCGGACTGCAGATAACGCTGCTTGACCGAGTCGGGCACGGTGGAATCCGAGGTGAGCAGGAACCGGGTGCCCATCGCCACGCCGGCGGCGCCGTACGACAACGCCGCCGCGAGTCCGCGGCCATCGAAGAAGCCACCCGCGGCGATCACCGGAATGCTGACGGCATCGAGAACTGAGGGCAGCAGCAGCGTTGTGGCGATCGGCCCGGTGTGCCCGCCGCCTTCGCCGCCCTGGACGATTACCGCATCCGCACCCCAGGAGGCCACTTTGCGGGCGTGCTTGGCCAGGCCGACGGACGGAATGACCACTGAGCCGGCATCTTTCAGCTTGCTGATCAACTCCTGCTTGGGCGCCAATGCGAACGATGCGACCTTGACGCCTTCGCGAATCATCAGGTCTACCCGGTCGCCGGCATCGCCGGCGTCGGCGCGAATGTTGACGCCGAACGGTTTGTCGGTGGCCGCTTTGACCTTTCCGATCGCGACGGCTAGTTCGTCGAGCGTCATAGTGGCCGAGGCCAGAATGCCCAGTCCGCCCGCGTTGGAAGTCGCCGCCACAAGACGCGCGCCGGCCACCCAGCCCATTCCGGTTTGCACCACCGGGTGCTCGATGGCGATCAGCTCGGTCAGCGGCGTGCGCAGTTTCATCAACGTATCTCTCGGTCGCGCAATGCTTTAGGGTCGATGACCTCGCGGATCAATCGCAACTCGTCGTCGGTCGGCGGCCTGGACTCGTCCGCACCGTCGAGGCCGTGCACGTCGAACGTGGTGTTCTCGCGGACCTCGTCGGCTGAGACGCCGGGGTGCAGCGACAGCGCCCGCATCGTGCGCTGCGGCCCACCGAAGTCGAACACGCCAAGGTTGGACACCACCCGATACGTGTTGGCGAACCGGAAGGCCGGGTTGTCGGTGTCCACGTTGTCCCAGCCGACACCGCAGACCACGTCGACGGTCTCGCAGAACACCCGCTTGGAGTGGCTGCCCACCCAGTAGCTCGTCGCGTGGTTGATGGCGTTACCCGGTGCGCCTCGGACACCGAACATCTGTCGCTTCGGCTGCTGCAGCGGTCCGAATGCGGAGATGTTCTGATTGCCATAGCGGTCAACCTGATTGGCACCCATCACCACGTGCCGTCGTCCCCAGGCCAGCGTCTCGAACACCCGGCCGAACGGCATCCAGCCTTCGACGGGTCCGGTCTTGCCGAGTGCCGGGGTGTCGGCCAGCAGTTGCGCTTCGCCGTCGGTCAGCAGGATGTCGGGGGAGAACGTCAGCCGGGCCAGTCGCGCGCCGACCGAAGCCATGTTCGTCATCGGGCTGACCATGATCTCGCCCGCGTCGCGGAACAAGTCGGCGCAGGCGACTGCGCACACTTCGGCGCGGGTGCTCGCGGTGTCGGTCACGACGACGCCCCCTCTGCGAACTTACGCACGGCCGCCTGGTATTCGGCTTCGCTGCCGGACAGATACGTCTGCACGAACGTCTGCCACCCCTCGTCGGTTGCGGCGGCTTCGGCGTAGTGCCGTTGGAATTTCTCGTCGCGGCCGTAATCCGGTGCTGCGGTGGTGAAGTGGGCGCCACCCGGCGCTTCCACGACTCCGTCGACCATCATCCGGTTCACCAGCAATGCTTGCGGCGGAACGGCCTTGACCAGTTCGTCGGTCGAGACGACGCGGTCCACCGAAAGGTAGCGCCGCTCGGCGGCCATCAAGAACAGGTCGTCGAAGTAGGGGTCGATGCCGGTGTAGGCGGCGTTGCCCCGTTCGTCGCCGAGGTTGAGATGGACGAACGCGGCATCCAGGTTCAGCGCAGGCATCGCGAGCAGCTTCTCGTGTCCGCCGTCCGGCGCCGGGTAGGGGCTGGTCACTGTTTGCAGTTCGCCCTCCCAGAAGTCGAGCACCGAACTGCCCAGACCGGCGCGAATCGGCAGGAACGGCAGGCGCTGCGCCGCTGCCTGCAGTCCGCATCGCAGCATGCCCTCGTCCATTTCGCGTGCCTCAAGCGTTCCGCCGCTACGGGCCTTGGCGAACCACGGGTCGTAGAACGGCGGCGAGTCCAGCGAGACGAACCCGTAGTAGACCCGCTTGACCTTGCCCGCCGAGCAGAGCAGCCCCAAATCCGGTCCGCCGTAGGTCACTACGGTCAGATCCTTGACGTCGGTGCGAAGCATGGCCCGCACGAACGCCATGGGTTTGCGCCGTGATCCCCAGCCGCCGATACCGATCGTCATGCCGCTGCGCAGTTGCGCGACGGCGTCGTCGAGCGTGGTTCGTTTGTCGCTCACTCTTTTTTGCCCTTCGCGGTACCGGCGAACGCGTCGCGGTGCTCGTCGGCCACCCCGGCCAGGTTGAGCTCGAAGGTAAAGCCTTGCTCCATACGATAACTGGAGTTGACCCGCTGCACGTCGATCAGGTTCAGCGCCTCCTTGGCCGCGCGGATGACGCGGGTGTCCTTGGCGGCGATGTCGCGCGCCACCCGCAGGGCGGCTTCGTCGAGTTCTTCGCGCGGCACCACCTCGTGCACCGAACCGAAGTGGTGCAGGGTGGCGGCATCGACAGTGGCCGCGGTGAAGAAGAGCCGCCGCATCATGTGCTGCGGCACCAACCGGGACAGGTGGGTCGCTGCGCCGAGGGCGCCGCGCTCGACCTCCGGCAGCCCGAACGTCGCATCCTCGGAGGCCACGATGACGTCGGCGTTGCCCACCAGGCCGATGCCGCCTCCGACACAGAATCCGTTGACCGCGGCGATCACCGGGACCGCGCACTCGTAGACCGCGCGGAAGGCGGCGAAGCAGCCGCGGTTGGCGTCGATGAGCGCGGAGAAGCCCTCGGTGCGCTGCATCTCCTTGATGTCGACGCCGGCGTTGAACCCACGGCCCTCGGCCCGCAGGATTACCGCGTGAGTGGTCTGGTCGCTGCCGGCGGCGGTCAGCACTTCGCCGAGTTCGAACCAGCCGCCTGACGGGATGGCGTTGACAGGGGGAAAGTCAACGGTGACCGCGACTATTCCGGGTTCGACGGTGCGCGACGTAATAGTCATCGAGATCCTCGACCACTTCCTTGGGGGACGATTACCTAAGCAAGCACTTGCTTGGTACGCTAGCACAGTGACCCATGCCGATGGAGGCCCCGCGTTCAGCTTCGGGCTCAGCGGCCGGGTCGTGCTGGTGACCGGCGGCGTTCGAGGGGTTGGTGCCGGAATCAGCGGCGTTTTCGCTCGGCAAGGTGCCACCGTCGTCACCTGTGCCAGGCGAGAGGTTGAAGGCCTGCCCTACGAATTCCACCCCTGCGACATCCGCGACGACGACGCGGTCAAGGCGATGGTCGGCGCGATTGTCGACCGGCACGGCCGCCTCGATGTGGTCGTCAACAACGCCGGAGGTTCGCCCTTCGTTTTGACGGCGGAGTCCAGCGCGAAGTTCAACCGCAAAATCATTGAGCTCAATCTGATTGGTGCACTGTCGGTTTCCCAGCACGCCAACGAGACGATGCAAAACCAGCCAGGTGGCGGGTCGATTGTCAACATCTGCAGCCTCAGCGGCCGACGGCCGTCACCGGGCACCGGCGCCTACGGGGCGGCCAAGGCAGGTCTGGAAAGCCTCACCCAGACTCTGGCGGTGGAGTGGGGCCCGAAGGTGCGGGTGAACGCTTGCGTGGTCGGCATGGTCGAGACCGAACAATCTGAGCTTTTCTACGGCGACGCCGAATCGATCGCCGCGATTTCGAAGAACGTGCCGCTCGGGCGGCTCGCCACACCCGCCGACGTCGGTTGGGCCGCAGCGTTTCTGGCCTCGGACGCGGCGGCCTACATCAGCGGCGCATCGCTAGAGGTGCATGGTGGCGGCGAACCGCCGCACTATCTGGCCACCACGAACGCAAGCGCGACCAAGTAGCGGATGATGAGGATGGGTAGCTAATGGGAACAGTCGACGGCCGCGTCGTCATCGTCACCGGAGCGGGTGGCGGTATCGGACGCGCGCACGCCTTGGCTTTCGCCGCCGAAGGCGCGCGCGTTGTCGTCAACGACATCGGGGTGGGCTTGGACGGATCGCCCGCCGGCGGTGGCAGCGCGGCTCAAGGTGTCGTCGACGAGATCACCGCTGCCGGCGGCGAAGCCGTCGCCAACGGCTCCAACATCGCGGACTGGGATCAGGCCGCCGCTCTGGTTCAGACCGCCGTCGACAGTTTCGGTGGCCTGGACGTGCTGGTGAACAACGCCGGCATCGTGCGCGACCGGATGATGGCCAACACCAGCGAAGAGGAGTTCGACGCCGTCATCGCCGTACACCTCAAGGGTCACTTCGCGGCCATGCGACACGCGGCCTCGTACTGGCGTGGGCTGAGCAAAGAGGGCAAAACCGTTGACGCGCGGATCATTAACACCAGCTCCGGCGCGGGGTTGCAGGGCAGTGTCGGCCAGGGTAACTACAGCGCCGCCAAGGCGGGTATTGCGGCGATGACGCTGGTCGCCGCGGCGGAAATGGGCCGCTACGGCGTCACAGTCAATGCGATCGCGCCGTCGGCCCGCACCCGGATGACCGAGACCGTGTTCGCGGACATGATGGCCACCCAGGACGACGACTTCGACGCGATGGCGCCGGAGAACATCTCGCCGTTGGTGGTGTGGCTGGGCAGCAACGAATCTCGTGACATCACCGGCAAGGTGTTCGAGGTCGAGGGCGGCAAGATTCGCGTCGCCGAGGGCTGGGCGCACGGACCGGAGATCGACAAGGGCGCGCGCTGGGATCCCGCCGAGTTGGGACCCATCGTCGCCGACCTGTTGGCCAAGTCGCGGCCACCGGTCCCGGTCTACGGGGCCTGATCTCTGGGCCTAGTCTGACTGCTTGTGCACTTTGACTGGGAGTCCTTGACCGACAGCGTGCATCGTTGTCGGCTGCCGTTTCTCGACGTGACTGTCGGTCTGGTCCAGGGCAGTACCGGAACTTTGCTGGTCGACACCGGTACCACTTTGACCGAAGCGCACGCGATCTACGACGACGTGCGCCTGATTGCCCGGTGCGGCGTGACACATGTGGTGTTGACCCACAAGCACTTCGATCACGTGTTGGGCTCCGGGGGCTTCGCAGATGCTCAAATATTCTGTGCACCGGAAGTTTTGGACTACCTCACAACCGATATTGCTCAGCTTCGCGACGACGCGCTGAGTTACGGAGCCGACGCCACTGAGATCGACCACGCGATCGCCGCACTGCGCGCGCCCAACCACCCCGTCGACGACGCAGTCGTCGACCTCGGGAACCGTGAGGTGACCATCATGCGCCCTGGGCCCGGCCACACCGACGCGGATCTCGTCGTCTCAGTGCCGGGTGCCGCCGGCGAGCGGACCGTGGTCTTCGCCGGTGATCTCATCGAGGAATCCGGCGACCCGGCAATCGATGCCGATTCCGACGTGACGGCGTGGCCGGACACGCTCCACCGTCTCCTTGCGATTGGCGGACCCGATGCCATCTATGTACCGGGGCACGGCCGTGTCGTGAATGCGGAATTCATCCGCCATCAACAAGATTGGCTTAGACGGTGCCGCCCAGAGCCGTGACGATCTGATCGAATACCTCGACCGGGAATTGGCTCAGCGCCGCGTCGACTTGGCTGAGGCCGGTCTGAAGCGCGGCATCGATCGTCGCCGAATTACCGGTCAGCAGAGCCTCGTAGACGTCGTAGCCGGCGAATTGCGGCGCCTCGATCAGGTTGCGGAAGTCGACGAACAGCTCGGTGCCCAATCCCGGATCCTGCGGTACGCCCACCCCGTTATAGCTGACCAATGTCCAGTCTCCGGGCTGGCCTTCGATGACAACCTGGCCCGTGTTGGGCAGGAACCCTTCGGTTTGCTCCACCTCCTGCAGGAGCACGGAGAAATCGGGGTTGTTGACGTTCATCAGCGTCCAGACGGCGATCGCGCCTTCGCTAGAGAACGCGACGTCGGTCGGGGTGCCGGTCGCGCTCGCAGTGCCGTCGTAGATCGACTGGACGGCGCTACCAAAGCTTTCGTCGAACGTCACGCCGTTCACGCTGGGATCGCCGATATCCGGGACCAATACATCGCCCATCGCCCACGAGAGCGGTCCCAGTAGGTACAAGATGCCTTCGAGGCTGGTCGTCGGATCACCCTCGAAGGAGCCGGCGGGAATCTCGTTGAGCCCGTCGAAGGTCTTGAGTACGGGGTTATCTCCGGCAGCTAGCAACTCTGCAATCAACGGCGCCGCCGTCTGCTCGGTCCGCAGTTCCCCCGAGTCGAAGACGCCGGCGATGTTGGTCCCAAACTCGTTCTGGATCGCGGTAGCGACGTCGCTCGCCTGACCTACGCCGTTCGGGTCGAGTGCGGTTCCGGGCGGGGTGGTGTCGATGATGCCGGCCTTGTTGTCGATCGACTCCCCGTGCCGGACCAAGTCCAGCACGATCGACTCGTCGTCGGCCCAGGCCAGCGCTGGTCCGACCGACATCAGGGCTGTCGAGAGTAGCCCGACGGTAATAAAGCGGAGCCGATTTCGATTGCTCATCACTTCTCCCTTTGCCGTGGGCGTGGCAGCGAGCAATTTACCGCAGCCAACCGAATGGTTTAAGCCAAATCACAGGTTGACTTAAGTCGGTTCACATACCACCAGCGGGATGGTTCGGTCGGTGGCCTCGCGGTAACTCCGGTAGGGCGGGCCTAAATGCGGCCAACCTCCTGCAGCCCGTCGATCGTGTCGGCGAGCGTCTGCGCCGCGTCCCGTTGCGTGATGCCGAGGTCGCGTTCGGCAGGGGTGTCATCTGCGGGCGGCATCTGGGTGTAGTACTGCATCGCCGCGGAGTTGATCGGAGTCTCAAACGGCAGATGATCGCCGATGACGTCGAACAAGCGCCCCAGGGCGCGCAGTCCGACATCGGGGACCGGATAAACCACCATGTTGCGGTGAGCGGCGGCACCGAGCAGGAATGCGAGGCGATCCACCGCAATGCGTCGGCCACCGGCCATGTATCGGCGCGGTCCTTGGCCCGGCTGCAACAATGCGACGTGCAAGGCGGCGAGGTCGCGGACGTCCACCACGATCCAGGCGGCGCTGCGCCCGGGCACACCGCGCATCTTGAGCGCTGCCTCCACGCCCTCGGCTGCCTCACCGAACTGATCACCCGCAGGCGGTCCCAGCACCATGCCGGGATAACTGATGTTCACTGGCGCGCCGGCGTCCTGAAGACCTCGCGCATACGCTTCGACGATGGCCTTGGACTTGCCGTACCCGTCGGACCCGCCGACCACGGGCAGGTCCGCATGCAGCATCGGTAAACCGGGGCGAAACAGTGCCGAGAAACTCGAGACGTGAATGATCGGATCCATCTTCGCGGCGGCAGCCCCTCCGAGCACGTTGCGGGCGCCTTCGAGGTTGGTGCGCAGCATCTCCTCGCTGCGGGCGGGGTCGGTGGAAACCATTGCTGCGCAATGAATGACGGCGTCACAACCCCGTAGCGCCGCGGCAGTGCTGTCTGGGTCTGCGATGTCACCGACGACGTGGTCGCCTACCTCGACGCCGATTTGCGCAGCGCTGGTGTGCAGGCGATCGGGGTTTCGCACGAGAAATTTGACTTGGTGTCCACCACCCTGGACGGACTTCGCCGTCCATGCACCCACGAATCCGGTGCCCCCCGTGATCAGAACCTTCATCCGACCCTCCAGTACGAAAAATCCCAGTACGAAAACCCGCCGGGCGCCTTACGGCATTCCTCGTCAGCTCACCCTGGGTGCCGACAGCCGAAGTGTGCCTGCGCGGCGTCCGCAACGTTCCTCCGTGTGCCGACCACCCGCGTGGGGACACGTCGCGCCACGTCACCGCGGGGATTGATGGCGCGGCTCCTTCTCGGGCCGTGCCGCTCCGTCACGTCGCCGCGGGATCGCAGATGACGATCGGGATCGTCCGGTCGGTCCAGGACTGGTAGTCGTCGTACGTGGGATACATCTCGACCAGTTGCGGCCAGTAGTGGGCGCGTTCCTCGTCGGTGGCGTCGCGGGCGGTCAGGTCCAGCACTTCCTTCTTGACTTGGACCGAAACCTTTGGGTTGGCCTTGAGGTTGAGGTACCACATCGGGTTTTTCGCGGCGCCGGTCTTGGACGCGGCGACGATCACCCGATCACCGTCGCGCAGGAAATACAGCGGGGACACCCGCGGCTGACCGGACTTGCGGCCCGTCGTGGTCAGCAGGGCGACCGGAATCTTCTGGAAGGTGCTGCCCAGTCCTTCGCCGCCGCCGCGGCGATAAAAGAAGGTGTTGATTCGGGACATCCATTTGAGGAGGACATCGGTCAACGGCGAATTCACGTATCGCGGAGGTGATTTCTTAGTCATGACACTGATCCTAAGTTCGCTGAATGAACGGGCGGAGCTGAGCACGGATGTGGCGGATCGTGCCATCCGGGATCAGAAACGTCTCGTCGATGTGTGCACACACCCGCCGCCCGGCAAGCGTGGGCTTGGTGATCACATCGAACTGGGCCCGCACCCGATCGCCGTCGACCTCGAACTTCGGCGGCGTACACGCTTCGATGATCCGGAACTGCGGTCCACGATTCAGGCTGCGCCGCAAGTGATTTCCGGAGAATCCAGTCTTGATACCCATCTCGATCCGAACGCAGTCCGGCGCGAACGGGACCTCGTCACCTTGGTGGTTGGCCAGCGCGTCGATGTAGGCCTGCGCTGCCGCGATGCGGTCCTGGTCGGACACCACTGTCTAGATGCGCTCGATGATGGTGCCGGTCGACAGCGCACCACCGGCACACATGGTGATCAGCGCGGTGCTCTGGTCGGTGCGCTCGAGCTCGTGCAGCGCGGTAGTGATCAGTCGGCTGCCGGTGCTACCGACCGGGTGACCCAACGCGATCGCGCCACCGTTGACGTTGACCTGGTCCATGTCCGGGTTGTGCACCCGTGCCCACGACAGCACGACGGACGCAAACGCCTCGTTGATCTCGGTGATGTCGATGTCGCCCATCTTCATGCCGGCCTTCTCGAGCACCTTCGCCGTGGACTGCACCGGGCCGTCGAGGTGGTAGTACGGTTCGGCGCCCACGAGCGCTTGGCTCACGATGCGGGCCCGCGGTCGTAGCCCGAGCGCCTTGGCCTTGTCTTCGTCCATCCACAGCACGGCGGCCGCGCCGTCGGAGATCTGCGACGACGTGCCCGCCGTGTGGATCCCACCGTCGAGCACCGGCTTCAGCTGGCTCAGGCCCTCCAGCGTGGTGTCCCGCAGGCCCTGGTCCTTGGTGACGACGTGCCGGTCGCTGGTCGGTTGCTTGTTCTCGTCGAGCACCGGCGCCTCGATGCCGCTGATCTCGCGGTCGAAGCGGCCTTCGGCCCATGCCTGCTTGGCCTTGCGCTGCGAGTCAAACCCGAACTTGTCGATCTCCTCGCGGGTGATGCCGCGGCGCTTGGCGATCCGCTCGGCGGCAGTGAACTGATCGGGCAGGTCGATGTCCCACGACGCGGGCCGCAGGATGCCGCGGTCCGGACCGGCGTTGGCGCCCAAGCCGACGCGGCTCATCGCCTCGATGCCGCAGGCGATGCCCACGTCGATGGCCCCCGCGGCGATCAGGCCGGCGATGAGGCCGTTTGCCTGCTGGCCGCTACCGCACTGGCAGTCCACGGTCATGGCGCCCACGTGCTCGGGCAGTCCGGCGACCAGCCAGCTCACCCGGGTGATGTTGTTGGACTGCTCGCCGTACTGCGTGACGCAGCCGCCGACGATCTGTTCGACGTCGCCCGCGTCGATGCCGGCTTTCTCCACGAGCGCCTTCTGCGTGGCGCCCAACAGCTCGGTGGCGTGCAGTCCTGACAACCACCCGGCACGTTTGCCGATCGGGCTGCGGGTGGCTTCAACAATTACCGGGTTACCCATGAGGTCAGGCTAGAACACGTTTCATTACCCTGACAAGCGACGATGCTCCGACACCTTTTGG
>Ga0302178_10001707_pt1 | contig 18159 bp, 15 predicted proteins | sample I_Palsa_E1_3_FD_198790 | JGI IMG/M metagenome (GOLD analysis project Ga0302178, IMG submission 198790) | Peat permafrost microbial communities from Stordalen Mire near Abisko, Sweden - I_Palsa_E1_3 | ecosystem: Environmental > Terrestrial > Soil > Palsa > Peat permafrost | place: Sweden... | reverse complement strand
CCTTCAGCGTCGAGGACGGCTCCGCCACCGGCTACAACGAGGGCGGGCCGGTCATCACGGCCGCGGAGTGGGCGCAGTTCACGGCCGGCTTCGGCGCGCTGATCGGCCGGGCCGGGGCGGTCGTGCTCTCCGGCAGCCTGCCGGTCGGCCTCCCGTCCGACGCCTACGCCGCGCTGGCCGGGGCCGGGGCCGACGTGTTCGTCGACGCGCACGCGGCGCCGCTGCTGGCCGCCCTGGCGGCGAAGCCCGCGCTGGTGAAGCCCAACGAGCACGAGCTGGCCGAGGCGGCCGGGCTGACGGTGCCGATCGCGCTGCCGGACGCGGTGCGGGCGGCCCGCGCCCTGCTGGCCGGCGGCGCCCAGGGCGTGGTGGTGTCGCTCGGCCGCCGCGGCCTGCTGGCCGTGCAGCCGGGCGGCACGCTGCTGGCGGTCCCGCCCGAGCAGCGCGGCAACCCGGTCGGGGCGGGCGACGCCGCCGTCGCCGCGCTGGTCGACGGGCAGCTGGCGGGCCGGCCGTGGCCCGCCCGGCTGCGCCGGGCGGCGGCCATGTCGGCCGCGGCGGTCCGGCAGCCGGTGGCCGGAGAAGTGGACCCGACCGACGTGGCCGAGCTGGAGGCTCTCACCGTGGTAACCGAACTATGACGCCGGTGTTCGCGCTCGCGTTCGACCATCGCAACTCGTTCCGGCGTGACTTCATGGGGCTGGCCGGGCCGCGTGAAGTCACGCCAGAACAGCAGGCGGCGATGATCGCGGCCAAGGGGGTCGTGGTCGACGCGCTGCTGGCGGCTGTGCCCGACATCAGGGTCGGCCGCGTCGTCCTGCTGATCGACCACGAGTACGGCGGCGACCTGGTGCCCCGGGCGCAGGCGGGCGGGGTCCTGGTCGCGATGCCGGTCGAGGAGAGCGGCCGGGCGGAGCTGCGCTACCTCGACGACGATCATCCCGAGCGCGTCCTGGACGCCTATCACCCGGATTACGTGAAGGTCCTGATCCGCTACAACCCGGGCGGGGACACCGCGATGAACGCCCGGCAGCGGGCCCGGCTGCGCGACCTCGCCAAGCTCCTCGACCGCCGGCACCAGCAGCTCATGCTCGAGCTGCTGGTGCCGCCGGAGGACGCCCAGCTGGCGGCGGCCGGCGGCGACCGCGGCCGGTTCGATCGCGAGCTCCGGGCGGCGCTGACCGCGGCGGCGGTCCGGGAGATCGCCGACGACGGGATCCGGCCCGGGCTGTGGAAGATCGAGGGGCCGGAGTCACCGGACGACGCGGCCCGGGTGGCGGCGGCGGCGCGCTCGGCCGATCCGGACGCCGCCTGCCTCGTCCTCGGCCGCGGGGCCGACTACGCCGCGGTCCGGCGCTGGCTGGCGATCGCGGCGGCGACCGACGGCTTCGCCGGGTTCGCCGTCGGCCGGACCATCTGGTGGGACGCGCTCCGCGCTTTCCTGGACGGCGGCGACCGGGACGCGGCCGTGCACGCCATCGCCGCGCGCTACCTGGAGCTGGTCCGGGACTACCTGGCGGCCGGCCCCGCCGCCAACCGCCCCGCCGCTACTTGATCGACCCGGCCGTGACGCCCTGGATGATGTAGCGGTTGAGCACCAGGGCGAGCACGCCGGGGACGGCCGCCGCGATCACGCCGCACGCCATCAGCAGCGTGAACGGCACCACCCGCTGCTGGTCCAGGGCCGCCACGATGACCGTGACCGGCTGGGTCGACAGGTCGGTGGTGAGGATCAGCGGGAACAGGAACTGGGCCCAGCCCATCAGGAACGCGATGATGGCGGCGGCGGCGATGCCGGGCATGGCGACCGGGATCATGATCCGCAGCAGGGCCCCGACCGGGGTGGCGCCGTCGACGAAGGCCGCCTCCTCGAGCTCGCGCGGGATCGTGTTGAAGTAGTTGTAGAGGATCCAGATCGACAGCGGCAGGAAGCCCGACACGTAGACCAGGATCACCGCCAGGTACGTGTTCACCAGGCTGAGGCTGGCCATGATCCGGTACAGCGGTATCAGCGTGGCGTACGCGGGCAGCAGCATCGTCGCCAGCACGCTGCCGAAGATCACCCGCTTGAACCGGAACTGAAGCCGGGCGAACGCGTAGGCGGCGAAGATCGCGATCACCACCGTCACGATCATCGCCCCGCCCGACTCGATGACCGAGTTCAGCAGCGACCGGCCGAGCTGGCCGGAGATGCCGTTGCCGGCCCCGTCGACGCCGAACACCGCCCGGTAGCTGGTGCCGACCAGCGGCGAGGGGACGTAGTGGGCGGGCGCGCTGTCCGCGCCGGACAGGGTGCTGAAGCTGACGTTGAGCGCCCAGTAGATCGGGAACAGCGACCACAGCAGGATGATGACGAGCGTCACCACCCGCCCGAGCACCCGGATGGGCCGGCCCGCCAGCGTCCGGCCGAGCGGCCCGGTCGCGATCTTGCTGACCGTCGGCGACGTCCGCTCGCCTCGTACCGCCACCGCCATAACGCTGCCTCCGGTCTGCGGTAGAGCAGCGCCAGGGCTGCCATCGAGAGCACGGCGGTGGCGACGGTCATCAGCAGCGACAACGCGTAGCCCCCGCCGAAGTTCAGGTTCTGGAACGTGGTCAGATAGGTCTGCAGCATCACCGAGGAGCCGAGCGGCGCGATCCCGTTCAGTATGTAGACCTGGTCGAAGATGTTCAGCGACAGGATCAGCGCCTCGACCGTGCAGACGGCCAGGGCCGGCCGGATCATCGGCAGCGAGATGCGCCAGAACGCCTGCACCGCGCCCGCGCCGTCCACCCGCGCCGCCTCGTACAGGTCAAGCGGGACCGACTGGAGCGCGGCCAGGATGACGATCGCCGACAGCGGGGTGATCTGCCAGACCTGCACGATCTCGATCAGCCCGATCGTCAGCCACCGGTCGAGGCCGAGCCAGACGTGATACCCGCCGATGAGGTGGGCCGAGTGCAGGGCGCTGTTCATGACCCCGAAGGTCGGGTCGTAGATCCAGCTCCAGATCACCGACTCGACCACCGCGGGCAGCGCCCACGGCAGGATCACCAGGGCCAGCACGATGCCGCGGAACCGGAAGCGCTGCCGCAGCGCCAGCGCGATCACGGTCCCGAGCACGACCGACAGCGTCACCCCGATCACGACGTAGACCGCCGTGTTGACCCAGGCGCCGGTGACGGCCGAGCTCGCGAACAGCGCCCGGAAGTTGCCGAGGCCGGTGAACTGGGTCGGCGGGTTAAGCGGCGATACCCGGAAGAACGCCTCCACCGTGGTGTCCACCGTCGGCACGAACGAGAGCGCCCCGATGAACACCACCAACGGCGAGAGCAGGATGTACGGCAGCGCGCCGCCGAACATCCTGCCGCGCCGGGCCGGACGGGCTGCAACCGCCGTCATCCGGCCGCTTTAAGCGAGCTGACCTGAGCGGCGATCGCGCTGACGGCCTGCGCGACCGTCTCCTGCCCGGCCGCCGCCTCGTGGATGTTGGTCTGCACGGCCGCGCTGAACTGCACGTACCAGGGCGGCGCGCCGTTCGGGAACGGCGGCTGCGCGTGGGCCTTGAGTATGGCGTCGAGCGGGGCCGCCTGCTCGACGTCGTTGGCCTTGATCATCAGGTCGAAGCTGGTCAGCCGGTCGGGCATCGGGAACGTGCTCACCACGTCGCTCGACCCCTTCAGCCCGGCCCACAGCGCCTGGTTCTCGGTCTCGGTGAACCACTTGATGAACTTCACCGCCCCGGCCACGTTCCGCGCCGTCTTGGGGATCCCGATGCCGTCCGGGTTGGCGACGTTCTGGCCCGCTCCGGCGGCGCCCGGGGTCGGGATGTACTCGACGTCGTTCACCACGCTCGACGACGACGGCACGTTGTAAATAGAGGCGACGCTGCCCGAGTAGTCGCACATCGCGGCGGCGACCCGGTTCTTCGCCATCTCGGTCGTGAACCCCTGGTAGTCGGTCGTGTTGATGTTCGCGGCGGGCACCAGCCCGCTCTTGTAGGCGTTGACCATCCACGCCAGCGCCTGGTAGCCGGGCGAGCTGGGGGAGGTGAAGGCGGGGGAGTCCTGCGCGGTCAGCACCGAGCCGCCGAACGCCGCCGTCATCTGGTACCAGCAGGTCGACAGGCCCTCGGCGGCGGCGAACTGGATGTCGAGCGGGCTGGCGATGCCGTTGGCCGTGCCCACCTTCTTCAGATCGGCCGTCCACCCGGCCAGCGTGGTCGGCATGGTGGTGATGCCGGCCTTGCCGAAGTCCTTCTGGTTGACGGTGGTGACCAGGAAGGACGAGTCGAACGGGAGGCCGATCAGCTGCCCGTTGGAGACGAACGTCTTCAGCTGCGGCATGTCCGACTGGAGGCCGGCCGGGCTGAAGTACTGGTTGAGGGGATAGAACCAGCCGGTCTTCTGGTACTCGCCGACCTTGGACCAGTCGACGTCGGCCGCGTCGGCGAAGTAGGTGTTGGCCGACGCGGCGGCGGCGATCTTGGTCTGCAGGTTGTCCCACCCGATGTTGACCCAGTTGACCTTGATGCCGGTCTGCTTGGTGAACTGGTCGAGCAGGGCGGCGGGCGGCGCCGGGTAGGCGACCGCCACGGTAATCGAGTCCGATGAGCCGGAGCCGGAGCCGGCGCTGCCGTTACCTGGCGACGACCCGCAGGCGGCGCCGAGCGCGACCAGCCCAGCGCTGAGGGCGACCGCGGCCGCCCGTTTGCTGAAGATGCCCGAGTACTTCATCTGTCTCCTCTTTCAGCGAGGCACAGCTACGAATGGCGATCGTTTGCGCTCATATCCAGTCAATCTAGAGTGAATCCAGTCATCCTGACAAGCATGTATGTGCACTTAAACAAGGTCAATCGTGCACGGGCCGCCACCCAAGGCGCGCAAACGGCGGCCCGGGGCGGATCCTGGACATCCAGCCGACCTGCACGTATATGCTCTTTTGCTATGCACAGAGCTGCGCGGTTGAGCGCGATCCTCGAACGGCTCGCCGATGGTGGATCGGTCGCGGTGGCCGATCTCGCCGATGACCTGGAGACTTCAGCGGGCACGATCCGCCGGGACCTGGTGATCCTCGAGCAGCAGCGGCTGCTGGCGCGCACCCACGGCGGCGCGACCGCGCACGCCGTCTCCTACGAGCTGCCGCTGCGGTACAAGGGCGTCCGCTACGCCGAGGAGAAGCGGGGCATCGCCCGCGAAGCGGCCGCGCAGGTGACCGAGGGGATGGCGGTCGGCCTGACCGGCGGCACGACCGCGACCGAGGTCGGGCGGGCGCTGGCCGGCCGCCAGAAGCTGACGATCGTGACCAACGCCCTCAACATCGCCTCGGAGCTGGCGGTGCGGCCCGGCATCAAGCTGATCACCACCGGCGGCGTGGCCCGCAGCCAGTCCTACGAGCTGTCCGGGCCGATCGCGGAGGCGAGCCTGACCGGCCTCAACCTCAACGTGGCGTTCATCGGCGTCGACGGCATCGACGCGCAGGCCGGCTGCACCACCCACCACGAGGTCGAGGCGCACACGAACGCGGTCATGATCGGCTGCGCCCGGCGGGTGGTGGTGGTGGCCGACAGCTCCAAGATCGGCAAGGTCGCGTTCGCCCGGATCTGCGAGGTGGGCGCGATCAGCGAGCTCATCACCGACGCCGGGGCCGACCCGGAGGCGGTCCGCGCGCTGACCGACTCCGGCGTCAAGGTCACGCTGGTGAGCGACGGGGCGGGACGGGGCGCGAACCCGTGACCGGGGAGCCACCCGTCGACCTGGTGGTGATCGGCGACTGCAACCCGGATGTGCTCGTCCTCGGCGACGATGTGACCCCCGCCTTCGGGCAGCAGGAGAAGCTCGTCGACAGCATGTCCCTGGTGGCGGGCGGGTCGGCCTCGATCACCGCGATCGCCGCCGCCCGGCTCGGGCTGCGGGTCGCGCTGGTCGCCGCGATCGGCGACGACGCGGCCGGCGCCTTCATGCTCGCGGAGCTCGCCGCGGCGGGCGTCGACACCGCCGCGATGCCGGTCCGGCCGCGGTCGCCGACCGGCATGACCGTCGCGCTGTCCCGGGGCGACGACCGCGCCATCCTCACCGCCGAGGGCGTCATCGGCACGCTGACCCCGGCCGACGTGCCCGCCGGGCTGCTCGCGCGAGCACGGCACGTGCACGTCAGCTCCTACTTCCTGCTCGAGCGCATCCTCGGGCCCGCCCTGCCCGCGCTGCTCGCCGCCGCCCGCGCGGCCGGGGCCCGCACCTCGCTCGACACCAACTGGGACCCGGCCGGGGCCTGGGGGGCGGACTGCTTCCCGGACGTGCTCGCGCAGGCTGACCTGCTGCTGCCGAACGAGGCGGAGGCGCTCCGGATGGCCGGGGCGACCGACCTGCAGGCCGCGATCGCGTCCCTCACCAAGGCCGGCGGCGCGATCGCGGTCAAGCTCGGCGCCCGCGGCGCGCTCTACGCCGACGGGACCCGGCAGTACCGGGCGGCCCCGCCGCCGCTGCCGCCGGTGGACACCACCGGCGCGGGCGACTGCTTCAACGCCGGCCTGATCGCGGGCCTGCTGAACGGCCTCGAGCCGCCGCGGGCGCTGGCCCTCGGCTGCGCCACCGGCGCGGCCTCGACCCAGGCGGTCGGCGGCACCGGCCGCGCGACCGACCTCGCGACCGCGCTGGCCCTGGCGGCCGAGGTGCCCGTCCGGCCCGGACCCTGATCGGCGATACCGCATCGCGCAAGACCCCCGAATGGGGGACACGGTATCTCTAGTGTCTTGTGGTATCACTTGGTGATACCACCCCCACACCATTGACGTTTCCGCGGCGCCACTGTAAAGCTGCTTATGGGGGGAACGATGATTGACGACGGGCAATTCGAAGGCTCGCAACGGAAGGCCGGCTGGATTGACGCCGCCGTGCCCAACCCGGCGCGGGTGGCGGATTTCCTGAATGGCGGCCGGAATAACTTTGACGCCGATCGAAGGACGGCGCAGACCATGCTCTCGATCGCGCCCGCGATCGCGGCGATCGTGCCCTTTGTGCTCGCCTTCCACCAGCGCGCGGTGCGTTTCCTCGCCCTCGAGGCGGGGGTCAGGCAGTTCCTCGACGTCGGCACCGGCCTGCCCGGCGCGCAGACCGGCCGCGACCTCGTCCAGTCGGTCGACCCGGCCTGCCGGGTGGTGCACGTGGACAACGACCCGATGGTGCTGACCCATCTGCGGGCGTTCGCGCGGTCAACCTCGGCGGGGGCGTTCGCCGCCCTCGAGGCGAAGCTGACCGACCCGGCCGGGCTGCTGGCGGGGGCGGCCGAGACGCTGGACTTCGGTCAGCCGGCGGCGCTGCTGCTGCCGTCGTCGCTCCCGTTCATCGCCGGCACCGAGCGGGCGGCGGCGCTGCTGTCCACGCTGCTGGCGGCGTTCCCGGCCGGGAGCTACCTCGCGCTCTGCCACGTGGCGAGCGACCTGGATTCGAGGATCGTGGTCGGCGTCGACTACTGGAACAGGATCTCGGACCGGCATTTCACCCCGCGCTCGCGGGCCGAGGTGGCCGGCTTCACGGCCGGGCTTGACGTCGTCGCGCCCGGCCTGGTCCCGGTCAACGAATGGCGCCCGGAATCCGGCGACCCCGTCCCTGACCGGCCGGTCCCGGTCTATGCGGTGGTGGCGAGGAAAAGGCGCTAAGCCGACGACGCCAGTGCCACCCACGGTCCGTTCGAAATCAAAGGCATTTGAATTCAAGAGCTTTTGATTGTCGAACGGTCCGGGGCGGCTCTATCCGCCGACGCGAAATCCGGTCACCCGAAGGAGACGCCCTGGGCGAGCGGGAGCTCGGTCGAGTAGTTGACCGTGTTGGTCGCGCGGCGCATGTACGACCGCCAGGCGTCCGAGCCGGACTCGCGGCCGCCGCCGGTCTCCTTCTCGCCGCCGAACGCGCCGGACGGCCCGATGTTGACGTTGGCGATGCCGCAGTCGGAGCCGTCCGGGGCCAGGAATCGCTCGGCCTCGCGCAGGTCGAGGGTGAAGATCGACGAGGAGAGCCCCTGCGGGACGTCGTTGTGCAGCGCGATCGCCTCGTCCAGGGTGTCGTAGCTGAGCACGTACAGGATCGGGGCGAAGGTCTCGCTGCGCACCACGTCGGTCTGGCTCGGCATCGACACGATCGCGGGCTCGACGTAGTACGCGTCCGGCGCCTCGTCGGCCAGCACCCGGCGGCCGCCGGCCACCAGCTTGCCCCCGTCGGCCTGGGCCCGGGCCAGCGCGTCGTCGTAGCCCTGGTAGGCGGCGGCGTCGATCAGCGGCCCGACCAGGGTGCCGTCCGCCAGCGGGGAGCCGATCGGCAGCGTACGGTACGCCGCCGCCAGCCGCCCGGTCAGCTCGTCGGCGATCGAGGAATGCACGATGACCCGGCGCAGGGTGGTGCAGCGCTGCCCGGCCGTGCCCGCGGCCGAGAACACGATGCCGCGCACGGTCAGGTCGAGGTCGGCCGAGGGGGCGACGATCGCGGCGTTGTTGCCGCCGAGCTCGAGCAGCAGCCGACCGAAGCGCCCGGCCACCACCGGCGCGACCGACCGGCCCATCCGGGTCGAGCCGGTCGCCGACACCAGCGCGACCCGGTGGTCGGCGACCAGCGCCTGGCCGATCTCAGGACCGCCGAAGACGAGCGCGCTGACGCCCGCGGGCGCCCCGACCCGGCGGGCCGCCTCGGCCAGCAGCGCCTGGCAGGCGAGCGCGGTCAGCATCGTCTTCTCCGACGGCTTCCAGACCACCGCGTCCCCGCAGACCAGCGCGAGGGCGGTGTTCCAGGACCAGACCGCGACCGGGAAGTTGAAGGCGCTGATCACCCCGACCACGCCGAGCGGGTGCCACTGCTCCATCATCCGGTGGCCCGGACGCTCGGACGCGATCGTGAGGCCGAACAGCTGTCGGGACTGGCCGACGGCGAGGTCGCAGATGTCGATCATCTCCTGCACCTCGCCCAGGCCCTCGGACCTGATCTTGCCCGCCTCGATCGACACCAGCGCGCCGAGGTCCTCCTTGTGCTCGCGCAGCAGGCCGCCGAGCTCGCGCACGAGCTGGCCGCGGACCGGCCCGGGGACCAGCCGCCAGGCCGCGAACGCGTCCGCCGCCCGCCCCACGATCGCCCCGACCTGGTCCGGCGTGTGGGCCGGGACCCGGCCGAGCTCGCCGCCGGTCACCGGCGAGCGCGCGATCAGCGCGGCGCCGGCCTGGCCGGCTGCCTCCGGCAGCTCGACCCCGAGCCGGGACAATAGGTCCTGGGTCTGCGCGCGCAGCGTGTCATGGTTGAGCATTGCCGTTCTCCAGTGTCGTCAGCGCCTGGTCAGCGCGCGGGTGAGGTGGTCGTTGCGGCCTTCGGCCGGCGCTTGGTCAGCGCACGGGTGAGGCGGTCGGTCGTGGCCGGTCGGGCCGGGCGCTTACGAGCCTATGCTCGCGAGGACCCGGTCCAGGGCGGCCAGCGCGCGGTCGAGCTCGGCCGCCGTCACCGTCAGGGCCGGGCGGAACCGCAGGCTGGACCCGCCGCAGCCGAGCATCAGGACCCGCTCCTGCTCGCGCAGCCGCCGGACGACCTCGTCCCGCAGCTCCGCCGTCGGCAGCGTCAGCGCGCACATCAGCCCGCGGCCGCGCGGGTGCGCGACAAGACCGGGGTAGCGGGCGGCGAGGTCGCGCAGTTCGGCCAGCAGGTGCTCGCCGAGCGCGGCCGCCCGCTCGACCAGCCCGTCGGCCTCGATGATCTCGAGGATGCGGCGGGACCGGACCATGTCGGTCAGGTTGCCGCCCCAGGTCGAGTTGATGCGCGAGGCGACCCGGAACACGTTGTCCGCCACCTCGTCCACCCGCCCGCCCGCCATCACCCCGCAGACCTGGGTCTTCTTGCCGAACACGACCACGTCCGGGGTCAGGCCGAGCTGCTGGTAGACCCACGTGGTGCCGGTCAGGCCGACGCCGGTCTGCACCTCGTCGAGGATGAAGAGCGCGTCGAACTCGCGGCACAGCGCCTGCATCGCCTGCAGGAAGGACGGCCGGAAGTGGTTGTCGCCGCCCTCGCCCTGGATCGGCTCGGCGATGAAGCAGGCGATGTCGTGCGGGGCCGACTCGAACGCCGAGCGCGCGGCCGCCAGCGCCCCGGCCTCGGCCTCGGCCAGCGCGGACTCGTCGTCGTGGAGGTTGACGGCCGGGGCGGGGATGCGCGGCCAGTCGAACTTGGGGAACCGCGCGACCTTCACCGGGTCGGTGTTGGTGAGGCTCATCGTGTACCCGGAGCGCCCGTGGAAGGCGTGCTCCAGGTGCAGCACGCGGGTGCCGAGGGCGGGGTCGAGGCCGCGGCTCTCGTTCCAGCGGGACTTCCAGTCGAACGCGATCTTGAGCGCGTTCTCCACCGCCAGCGCGCCGCCGTCGATGAGGAACAGGTGCGGCAGGGCCGGGTCGCCGAGCACCCGGCTGAACGTCTCGACGAACCGCGCCATCGGCACCGTGTAGATGTCGGAGTTGCTCGGCTTGTTGACCGCGACCGCGGCGATCTCCTCGAGGAACGCGGGGTCGCGGGCGAGCGCGGCGTGGTTCATGCCGAGCGCGGAGGACGCGAAGAAGGTGAACAGGTCGAGGTACTCGGTCCCGTCCCTGGCGTCGACCAGCGTCGAGCCGTGCGATCGGTCCAGGTCGAGTATGAACTCGAAGCCATCGGCGAGCAGGTGGGCGGCCACCCGTTCGCGGACGGTGCCCGGGTCGAGGGACCGCGCGGTCGGGGTACCAGGGGTTAGCACTGTCATGTCGGCAGCGTACCCAAAGATTATTCCGATATTAAGTCTTGCAACCGTAAATCTGTCCGTATAAGGAACGCCGTTACGGATGTTTTTTAGTTGGCTCCGCCGCGGCCGGGTCAGGCGCGATGCACCTCGACCCCGGCCGCCCGCAGCGCCGCCACGGCCGGCTCGGGGGCGCTGTCGTCGGTGACGACCACGTCGAGCGCGGCCAGCGGGCAGACCACCGCCAGCGCCGCCCGGCCGAACTTGGCGCCGTCCACCGCCAGCAGGCTGCGGCCGCCCGACGCGATCAGCGCCTGCTTGACCGCGGCGTCGCCGAGGTCGTGGGCCATCACGTCGCCCTCGGGGGACACCCCGCAGCAGCCGAGCACCACCGTGTCGAACCGCAGCGCCCGGATCCCCGCCAGCGCCAGCGGGCCCACCATCGCCAGCTCGCCCGGGCGGGCCTCGCCCCCCGGCAGCATCAGCCGAACCGACGCCGACCCCGCCAGCGCCATCGCCGCGTGCAGCGACATCGGCATCGCGGTCAGCCGCCGGCCGGCCAGCGCCAGCGCCCGCGCCGTCTCGGTCACGGTGGTGCCGCTGTCGAGCCCGACCGCCTCGCCGTCGGCGATCAGCCCCGCCACCGCCGCCGCGATCCGGTGCTTGCTCCCGGCCGCCTCGATCGCGCGCATCGCGAACGGCAGCTCCTCGCCCCGCATGAGCAGGTTCACCGCCCCGCCGCGGACCCGCCGCGCGACCCCGCGCTCGACCAGCACGTCCAGGTCGCGCCGGATCGTCAGCTCGGCCGTCCCGAACTCCGCCGCCGCCGCCGCCACATCGACCCGGCCGTCCCGGCGCAGCACCTCGACCAGCTCGCTCAACCGCTCCGACGCATCCATGACCCAATAATACAGGTCTGATGTTCTTGCGAACACGCTTAGTGTACGATGCGGCGGATTCGCCTCGGGGCAGGAGGCCCCCGCGACCCGCACCCGCCACCACGCAAACACCGCCTAGAGCAGCCGCCGGCAAACTCGGCCAGTCGCCGCTCGGCACGCTAAGCCCCCGGCCCGTCGGGCGGCAGGAGTTGGCCGACGAGCGCCTTGAGCTGCGAGCGGACCTGATCCGTGGTCATGCCGTCCTCGTGGACGAGGTGACGGAGCAGGTCGGCGCGCACGGCGGCGAGCAGCAGGTGCGCGCTCCACGCTGCCTGCCGGGAGCCGAGGTCGGGAGCCAGCAGCCCGGTCAGGAGGGCGTGCGCGTCCCGGTAGTCCGGTGACCCGTACAGGCTGCCTGCGCTTTCGGCGGCCTCGAGGGCCGAGGTGAGGTGCATGTTCTCGAACTTCGTCACCGCGATGGCGTCGATGATCGCGCCGACGCGCCGCCGGGCCGGCGTGCCGGGGCCGAGCGGCGGGGGCCCGGACTCGATCCGCTGCCGCAAGGGGGCCAGCCGCTGGGCGTAGAGGTACCGGATCAGGCCGGTCCGGTCACCGAAGCGGCGGAACAGCGTGCCCTTGCCCACCCCGGCCGCCCGGGCGATGTCGTCCATGGTGACGGCGCCCGGGGCGGACGAGTTCGCAAACAGGCGGTCGGCCGCCGCCAGGATCGCCTGCCGGTTGCGCGCCGCGTCGGCCCGCTCTTCACGTTGCACGCGCATCTCCTTATTGACGACCGGACCGCCGGTCCGTATATTAGCAAATCTAGGCGGACCGACGGTCCGTTTAAGGCGTAGCGCGGGAAGAAGGCAGGCACCAGATGGCAACCGACGACCAGGTCCGCGACCAGACGCTCGCGCTCATGGCCCGCTACCAGGAGCTCATCACCGCGCGCCGGTTCGATGAGTGGATCGAGCTGTGGGCCGACGACGCGGTGTGCGAGTTCCCCTTCGCCAGCCCCGGCCGGCCCGCCCGGCTCACCGGCAAGGCCGAGATCCTCGACTACATGAAGGCCTACCCGGAGACGATCTCGATCGAGGGCGTCCAGGAGCTCCAGCTCCATCCCGGGCTTGACCCCCGCGTCCTGGTCGCCGAGATGACCATCGCCGGCACCGCGACCCAGACCGGCCGGCCCTATAACCAGCAGTTCGTCATCATCGCCCGCGCGCACGACGGCAGGCTGGCCCACTACCGCGAGTACTTCAACCCACTGGTGTCGGCCGAGGCGTTCGACCGATGACCGGCACCAGCGACCTGGACCAGGCCAGGTACATCTCCCTGACGACGTTCAAGCGGGACGGAACGCCAGTCGCGACCCCGGTATGGGTCACCGGCGCCGGAGGGCGCTACGCGTTCACGACCGGCGAAGCAGCCTGGAAGACCAAACGCCTGCTCGGAAACCCGGCCGTCGAGGTTCGGCTCTGTGACGCGCGAGGACGGGTGAAGCCGAACGTGATCGTGCACACCGGCACCGGTGAAATCTCGACGTCCAGGGCTGACATCGCCGCGGCGAACCGGGCGCTCGCCGCCAAGTACGGCTGGCAGTTCCGGGCATCGAAAATCGTGGTCGTCCTCAGGCGCAGGCGGCGCGGGGGTGACCAGGGCACCGTCGCCGTCCACCTCTCAATACCTCAATACCAGGCCGGGTAGGGCCACCAGACCGGACGGCCCCGACGAGTTCGCCGCGCTGACCGGCGCCTGATGGTCGGAGCTCACGCAAGCGTCTAGCGCGGGCCACCGCCCGCTTCGCTGACAAGCGGCGGCGCTAGCCGCCAGACGGCGTCGGCTGGTTCACCGGCAGGGCGGCCCGGATCGCGTGCTTGCGCAGCTTGCCTGACGCGGTGCGGGCCAGCTCGGGCACGAAGCTGACGCCGACCGGGCACTTGAAGTGGGCCAGCCGATCCCTGGTCCAGTCGATGAGCTCGGCCTCGGTCGCCTCGGCGTCCGGGCGCAGCACGACGACGGCGTAGGGGGACTCGCCCCAGCGATCCGACTGAACGCCCACGACGGCCACCTCGGCCACGGCCGGATGGCCGGTCAGCACGCTCTCGACCTCGGCCGGGTACACGTTCTCGCCCCCCGAGACCAGCATGTCCTTCAGGCGGTCGTGCAGGTAGAGGAAGCCGTCGGCGTCGAACGAGCCGCCGTCGCCGGTCCGCAGCCAGCCGCCGGGGAGGATGACCTCGGCCGTCTGCTCGGGCTTGCGCCAGTACCCCTTCATCACCCGGGAGCCGGCCACCAGCACCTCGCCTCGCTCGCCCGGGGCGACGTCCGCCAGCGTGACCGGGTCGACGATCCGGACCCGGGCCCCGGTCATCGGCCGCCCGGCCGAGCGGAGGCGGTGCGCGACGTCCTCGCCGGGCACGTGGTCGGCCGGGCCGAGCAGGGTGAACCCGCCGGTCGACTCGGTCAGCCCGTAGGACTGCACGAACGAGCAGCCGATGACGTCGACCGCCGCCCGCAGCACCGGCAGCGGGATCGGCGACGCGCCGTACACGATATGGCTGAGCGCGCTCCAGTCCGCCGTCCTCGCCTCCGGCAGCGCCAGCAGCCGCTGGAGCACGGTCGGCACCACCGCCGCGTGGGTCACCCGGCGGCTGGTCAGGAAGCGCAGCAGACCGGGGGTGTCGGTTACCTGGTCGAGCAGGAGCTGGCTGCCGTTGAGGTTGGCGGCGAGCAGCAGGCCGAGCCCGGAGATGTGGAAGAACGGGATCGGGGCGGCGCCGACCGAGCGCTCGTCGAGCCCGATGCCCGCGTGCAGTTCGCGCAGTGCGCAGCCCAGGTTGCGGCCGGTCAGCTCCACGCCCTTGGGCAGCCCGGTGGTGCCCGAGGTGTACAGGATCAGGGCGGTGTCGTCCGGCCCGGCGGTCGCGCCGGGGTCGGCCGGGGGAGCGGCGTCGCGGTGCGCCTCGTAGCTGAGCTCGCCGTCGGCCGCGGCCCGGCCGGGGTCGCCGGGCTCGCCGGTCACCAGCACGGTGCAAGGGAAGCCGAAGCCGGCCGCGGCGGCGGCGATCCACGCGCCGGCGGCGTCGGCGACCACGACCCGCGGCTCGGCGTCGCCGAGGATGGCCTCGACCTCCGGTCGCGCCAGCCGGCTGTTGACCGCGGTGAAGATCCCGCCGCACTTCGCGGTGGCGTACATGACCTCGGCCAAGGCCGGCCCGCTGGCGCCGATGAAGGCGACCCGCTCGCCCGTTGCGACGCCGGCCGCGCGGAGTGCGGCGGCGGCCTGGCTGGAGCCGGCCTCGATGCCGGCGAACGTGGTGACCTGGCCTGCCCGGACCAGGGCGATGCCGTCCGGGGTGGCGGCGGCCCGCTTCCTGATGACGTCGGCCAGCGAGGTCACCGGGGTGCCGTCAGCGTGATACGACCAGGGTTCGCTCTCGGTCATTTCCTGCTCTCCGCCCTTCTGCCGATCAGGCCAGGAAACTACAATAAACGGAGTGAGTCGTCTCGTCCATAAGCCTGGGGCGTTGAAGGGGTGGTGTCCGGCATGAGCCAGACCATCGGTGACCTGCTGGCGAGAGCGTGCCAGCGCTACGGCGACCGGCCCGCGGTGGTCCGCGACGGGACCGCGCTGACCTACGCCGGGCTGCTCGACGCGGGCGCTCGGCTGGCCAACGCGCTGCGCGGGGCGGGCGTCCCGGCCGGGACGCCGGTGGCGGCGATGCTGGAGGACCGGCTCGACTCGATCGTCGTGTACGTCGGGGCGGCGATCGGCGGGTACCCGGTGATCCACGTGAACGACCGGCTGGCCGCGCCCGAGGTGGCGCATATCCTGCGCGACTCGGGGGCCAGGGTGCTGTTTCACACCGACGGGCGCAGCGAGGTGGTGGCGGCCGCGGCCGCCGACAGCGCGCCGCTGATCGTGACGATCGGCCGGGAGCGGCCGCCGGGGGCGGTTGGGCTGGCCGAGTTCGCCGCCGCCGGCAGCAGCCGGCTGGAGGTCACGCCGCGCGCGCCGGGCGACCTGGCGATCGTCGGCTACACCAGCGGGACGACCGGCGTGCCCAAGGGGGCGATGATCTCCCAGCGCGCGCTGACCGACTGCGTCCGCCTGATGCCCTCAATCTTCCGCATCAGCAGCTACGGCCGGTGCGCGTTCACCGGCACGCTGTCGTTCGTAAGCGGCCTGTGGGGGGTGATCTTCCCGCACTTGTACACCGGCGGGACGATCACGTTCCTGCACCCGTACTCGGCCCGGTCGTGGGCCGATCACCTCGCCGCCGACCATTCGACCTTCACCTACGCCCCGACGCCGTACATCCCCCAGTTCGCGGCCGAGCTGCGGCGCCGGCCGCAGATCCTGCGCTCGCTCGAGTCGGTCATCCACTCCGGCTCGCCGGTGCCCCGGTCGCAGGTGGAGGACCTGGTCGACGTCGCGGGCGAGCGGTACGTCGAGGCGTGGGGGATGACCGAGGGGGTCGCGCCGTTCACGGCGACGACTAGGGGCGACTGGCGCGACAAGGGGAACGGGCGGGCCCGTGACATCTTCGCCAGCGCCGGGCGCCCGTTCCCCTCGGCCGCGATCGCGGCCGTCGGCCGGGACGGCCAGGCGCTCCCGCCGGGGGAGGAAGGCGAGCTGACAGTGACGGCGGACATCATGTTCGACGGCTACCTGGGGGACGCGGCCAAGACCGCCGCCAGCTTCGGGCCGCACGGCTTCCGCACCGGCGACCTCGGCCGTCTCGACGAGGCTGGCTACGTGTACGTCACCGGCCGGGCGCGGGAGCTCATCATCAGCGGCGGCGCCAACGTCTACCCGGCCGAGGTGGAGGCCGCGCTGGCCGCGCTGCCGGGGGTGGCCGAGTGCACGGTGCTCGGCCTGCCCGACGAGCGCTGGGGCGAGGCGGTCACCGCCGTGATCGTGACCGCGGCCGGCGCCCGGCTGACGGAGCTGGACGTGATCGAGTACCTGCGGCCGCGGATCGCGGGGTTCAAGCGTCCGCAGCGGGTCTACTTCGTCGAGTCGCTGCCGCGCAACGCGAGCCTGAAGGTGCGCAAGGACGTGGTCCGGGCCCGGCTGACCGAGCTGGCCGGCCGGGCCGGCCAGCCGGACTTACCGGCCGGTGCTGAGCTCCGTCATCTTGAGCAGCTTGGCCATGCCGCGCTCGTAGCGCACCGGGTCGCGGGCGTAGCGGGCGCGGGCGTCGATCGCCATGAAGTCGGTGTCGGAGGTGTACTCGCCCCGGTCGAGCGCGTCCAGGCCCGCCGCGGCGATGTCCCGCGGATCCTCCTTGCGGCCGTCGACGTGGGCCGCCATCCGGGTGTCGACCGAGCCCACGATCAGCGCGGTCACCTCGGTCCCCTGGTCGGCCAGCTCGCACCGGGCGATGCTGGAGAGGAAGAGCGCGGCCGCCTTGGCGGGCGAGTAACCGCCCATGAACGCGGCCGGGTACGCGCCCGCGACCGACAGCACGTTGACGATGTAGCCGCCGCCGTTCGCCCCCAGCGCGGGGGCGAACGCCCGGATCATGTTCAGCACCCCGAAGTAGTTCACCTCCATCTCGCGGCGGGCCGCGTCGAGGTCCTCGGTCAGCACCAGTCGGGTCCCGGTGAACAGCCCCGCGTTGTTGACCAGCAGGCTCACCTCGGGACAGGCGGCAGCGGCGGCGCTCACCGCGGCCGGGTCGGTGACGTCGAGCCGGATCACTTCCACCGGGAGGCCGTCGAACTGCCCCGCCGCCTCGGCCGGCTCGCGCACGCCGGCGTAGACCTTGCGCGCGCCCCTGGCCGCCAGCTCCTGCACGAAGGCGAGCCCGATCCCGCGGTTGGCCCCGGTGACAAGGGCGACCGAGCCGGCCGCTTTCGTGGTCCGTGGCATGCCTGTTCCTCCAAAGACGTCGTAGTGTCGATTTCAACACTACAATTAAAGGAGTGACGATGCCAGGGGCGGCCCGTCCCGGTCCGGCGGGCTCGTCGACGGGGGTGTCGGTAGGATCGGCCATCCGCTGTCGCCCGGTTGACTGAGGGCATCGCCAATGTCGCTCCGGGTACAGGCGGAACGGGAAGGACGGCCGCGGGTGGTGACGCCAACGAACACCGAGGCATCCGGGATACCCGGAGGCGGCGAGAACTCTGACGCCATCGCCCTCGGGCTGATCGGCGACGAGTGGAACCTGACGATCGTCCGGCTGGCCATCCTCGAGGGCGTGCGCCGTTACAAGGACTTCCGCGACCGGCTCGGCATCGCCAACTCCGTGCTGACCGCGCGGTTGCGGCATCTGACCGAGGTCGGCGTGTTCGACCGGGCCCAGTACTCCGAGGCGCCGCGGCGGTACGAGTACGTCCTCACCCGGCGCGGCCGTGACCTGTGGAAGGTGCTGCTGACGGTGTGGGCCTGGGAGGCGGAGTGGGTGCCGGAGCACACCGAGACGCTGCCGTCGGCGTACCACACCGAGTGCGGTTCCCCGTTCTCCCCGGTGATGCGGTGCCGCATCTGCGGCGACCCGGTCGGCCTGCGCGACGTGCACGCCGCCATCGGGCCAAGCGGCGGCTTCAAGCGGT